>ENA-OWLI01000049-OWLI01000049.1-metagenome-genome-assembly--contig:-NODE-49-length-22053-cov-7.562097_pt1 | contig 22053 bp, 28 predicted proteins | sample MGYA00245346_ERZ651096 | MGnify/ENA primary metagenome ERZ651096 (study PRJEB26857, sample SAMEA4031766) | metagenome | biome: human; feature: oral; material: saliva | place: Philippines | collected 2014 | study...
TTTTTTCTCGCGCCAAATCATCACAAAGAAAGGAGAACGGTTTGGAATTAAGAGGGATTGAATATCTCAGGAAAAAGTTGAATCTCTATCAGAGTAGAGTTAATCTGAGGTATAAATACTATGCAATGCAGCATTACAGAGCACCTATCGGAATTACAATTCCTGCTCATGTGAGAGCTAAATATAGAGCTACTCTTGGATGGACTGCAAAAGGGGTAGATTGCCTTGCGGATCGTTTAGTATTTCGTGAATTTACAAATGATGATTTTAATGTTACAGAAATCTTTGATCGCAACAACCCTGATATCTTATTTGATAGTGCTATTCTAGCTGCACTGATTGGTTCGTGTTGCTTTATCTATATTTCAAAAGGTGAAGATGATGAGGTGAGATTACAAGTTATTGAGGCTAGCAATGCGACTGGTGTTATTGATCCTATCACTGGATTGCTTGTAGAAGGTTATGCAGTTCTGGCTCGTGATGATTACAATCAACCAACACTTGAAGCCTACTTTGAACCTAATGCTACTCACTTTATTCCGAAAAATGGAAGACCGTACTCGGTTTCGAATGAAGCAGGCATTCCATTACTTGTTCCAGTAATTCATCGGCCTGATGCTGTTCGTCCATTTGGTAGATCAAGAATTACCAGATCTGGGATGTACTATCAAAAGGAAGCAGAACAAACATTTGAACGTGCCAATATCACTGCAGAATTTTATTCATGGCCACAAAAATATATTATTGGATTAGATCCTGATGCAGAGCAGTTGGAAACTTATAAAGCTACTGTATCAAGTTTATTGACAATTTCTGCCAGCGACAGTGGGGAAAAACCAAGTATTGGTCAATTTACTACAGCGAGTATGTCTCCTTTTACAGAACAGCTAAGAACGGCTGCTGCTGGATTTGCTGGGGAAATGGGGTTGACTTTGGATGACATGGGGTTTGTGTCTGAAAACCCGTCATCTGTTGAAGCCATCAAGGCTAGCCATGAGAATCTTCGTCTTGCTGGTCGAAAGGCTCAGCGCTCACTAGGTGCTGGATTGCTAAATGTCGCTTATGTTGCAGCTTGCTTGCGTGATGAGTTTCATTATGCCAGAAGTCAATTTGTAAGAACTACAGTCAAGTGGGAACCATTGTTTGAAGCGGATGCGAATACGATGACCATGATTGGAGATGGTGTTGTGAAGTTGAATCAGGCATTACCTGGTTACATCAATGCGGAGACAATTCGTGATCTTACTGGTGTCGCTGGAGACATGTCAGCTAAACCAGTGGTAAGCGAGGGAGGTTCAAATGGAGAATGATGTTTTACCTGGTATCTTGCAAGAGGTTCAGGAGAGGTTTGAGAGAGATTTCGGTAAGAGTGAGATTGTCAGAAATGCTTTTGCTACGTTGAAGGTAAAAAAAGCAACTTACAAAACTGCAAATGAGTTTGCGATTGAAATTGGAGAGATTCTCTCTAAGGCTCTAGGAGCTTCTCTGAGCGCCGATAAATTACCGGACGGTAAAATGTATTACAATATCGCTCAGCGTTTGCTGACGGACGTGCTAGGACGGAATCACGAGATTGTGAGTGGTTATGCTAGCGATGTTCAGAAGAATTTGAACGATGAAGCGAAAATCGGTCTGAAAGTTCAAGTCCCTGAATTAAATCAGGATCGTATCGCTGGTATTGTCAATCGCTTTTCGTCTGAAGATAATTTTGAGGATGTCAGTTGGTTGCTTGGTGAACCTATTGTGAACTTCACTCAGTCAATTATTGATGATAGCATCCGGAAGAATGCGGAGTTTCATCATCAGTCTGGATTACAACCTGAAATTATTAGAAAATCGTATTTTCATTGTTGTGAGTGGTGCCAAGAAGTTCAAGGGAGTTATAAATATCCAAGAGTTCCAAAGGACGTTTATAGAAGACATCAACATTGTAGATGTACTGTGGACTATGATCCGAAAAGCGGAAAAACTCAAAATGTCTGGACGAAGAAATGGAATTTTATAGACAAAGAGAGAGTTGAGCGTAGGAAGTTAATTGGCGTAGTATCTGTTGACGAGCGTGAGCAAAAACGCTATAATAGGGTTATGAAGAGTAGTGGTGCTGTGTATGGCGCTTGGAATGATAGAAATGATCCATATAATAAAGAGCGTGATCGGCATGCTCAAAAATTTTATGAGAGTGTACGGAATCGAAATAAGCAACATGAAATAGTGAAGGTATCTAAAAATAGCAGACTTTCACAATCAGATGTTGAGAAGATTTATAACCATATTTTTATTAATGAGTATGATTTAGAAGATGGTCGGAAACGTTTCGACCCTAGCTATGATATGGCTGAGAGTTGGAGACGACTTTCAGAGATTGGTGGTAAGAATATTCAACCTCACGACCTTGTAATGCTAAATCACGAGTTGATGGAACATGATTTGATGGCAAAGGGAATGAAGTACGATGAAGCTCACGAACTTACTAATAAAAGCTATAACTACCAAAAAGCGTGGATTGATTGGATGAAGCAGAAAGGAGACCTATAATGCTTAAACTTATTAAAATTTTCAATTCAAAAAGTAAGGGTTATTGGTATATTCCTGAAAACCGTGACCCAGGAATGATTGAGATTGATGAGCGCACTGGTGAAGTTACAGTTGCCATCGAGTCGAATTATGATAAAGAACTAGGTTATCCTTACTATGCTAACAAGGCTCGTGGAGCAGTGAAGCAGATGTGGGATAAAGGAGAATTACCAAGCGAGAAATCATTTGCTTGGGGATAAGCACTTAGAAAATTCTAGGTGCTTTTCTTATTTTTAATTTTTTTCAAAAAACCTCTTGACTTCTTGGTAACACAGTTATATAATAATTGTGTTACCAAGAAAAGAGGTGATGACATGGTAGCAAAAGTCGGAAGACCGAAAAGTGAAAATCCTCGCAGAAATAATACAAGACTTCGTATGACTGATGAAGAAGTAGCAATGTTAGAGTATTGTGCTGAACAAACAGGAAAGACGAAGACGGAAATTTTAATGCTGGGACTAGAAAAGGTCTACAACGAAATCAAAAAATAGCCTAGAACCCACTAACGCCAATCAGATGGTTCTAAGCTATCACCACAGAAGTGTTTCTGCATGAAATATTATATCATGCTGAGACGCTCTTTTCAAGATACACGAAGGAGTGTTTTTATTATGGCAAAAAATAAAATGTTAGACAGCTACGAAGAATTAGTGGCCTGTACCAGTGAAATTAGAGAAAGCCTTGAAATTATACATGAATGGCTGTCGATAGCACCTAAATTTGATGATTATTGGTCTTATCATGATTTAATTGCAGCACATGGTCAGCACTTTGCCTTGCTAAATCTTATCATGTACAGGCTGGATAGTCTTGAAGATGAGCATCGTACTATTATTGGTAATTATATTAAAGGAGCATAAAAATGGAACTACAAATTTTTAAAAATGAACAATTCGGAGAAGTAAGAACAGTAGAAATTAAAGGCGAGCCGTTCTTTAATTTGAATGATTGTTGTCAAATTCTGGATTTAAGCAATCCACGAAAAACACTAGAAAGACTCAATCCAAAGGGTGTAACTAGTAGTGACATCCTTACAAACGGAGGAGTCCAACAAGCCAACTTCATCAACGAAGCGAATTTCTATAAACTTGTTTTTCAATCTCGCAAACCAGAAGCAGAGAAATTTGCTGATTGGGTCACTAGCGAAGTGCTGCCCTCTATTCGTAAGCATGGGTTGTATGCGACGGATCAGTTGCTAAACGATCCAGACTTAGCTATCGCAGCCTTTCAAGCATTGAAAGAGGAGCGAGCTAGAAAACAAGCGTTGGAAGCGCAGATGGAAGCTGACAAGCCAAAAGTTCTCTTTGCTAATGCGGTGTCGGCTAGTCAGACATCTATTTTGATTGGTGACTTTGCTAAGTTGCTCCGTCAGAATGGTCTGGAAATTGGTCAGAATCGTTTGTTTATTTGGCTACGTGAAAATGGATTTTTAATTAACCGCAAAGGAGACTCTTGGAATATGCCAACTCAGCGTAGTATGGATAGGGGATTGTTTGAAATTAAAGAACGAACACACCATGAACCTAATGGAACAATTCGTATCAGTAAAACTACAAAAATTACTGGAAAAGGTCAAGTCTATTTCATGGAAAAACTATTAGCGGAAGTAGCCTAATATAAGCACTCGAAAGGGTGCTTTTATTGTGCATTAGTTTAGGAGGTGATCCGATATCTCCCAGCGATAGGGTTATCATGCGATGACGATTGAAAGGAAAGTAGAATGGCGAGGAAGAAACTTGGCAATCAGAATCCTACTCAATCGGTGATTTTAAAATACGTCAAGAAAAATTCAAAAGCTAAAGAAGCGATTGAACTTTACGAACGGACTGGTCTTTCTTGCTATGCTTGGCAGAAGAATCTTTTATTACCCATGATGGCTGTTGACAAGAACGGTCTTTGGGTACATCAGAAGTTTGGTTACTCTATTCCTCGTCGTAATGGGAAATCTGAAATCCTTTATATTCTTGAAATTTGGGGCTTGCATAAGGGATTGAATATCCTGCACACGGCTCACCGAATTTCCACATCTCATTCCTCTTTTGAGAAGGTGAAACGATACCTTGAGAAAATGGGGTATGTGGATGGTGAGGATTTCAATTCCATTCGAGCGAAGGGGCAGGAGCGGATTGAACTTTATTCAACAGGTGGTGTTATCCAATTTCGTACTAGGACATCAAATGGTGGTCTTGGTGAAGGGTTCGACATGCTGATCATTGACGAGGCTCAAGAGTACACGACTGAACAGGAATCTGCTTTGAAATACACGGTGACGGATAGTGAGAATCCTATCACAATCATGTGTGGAACACCTCCTACACCTGTATCAAGCGGTACGGTTTTTACTAAGTATCGTGAGACTTGTCTTTTTGGAAAAGGGAAGTATTCTGGCTGGGCTGAGTGGTCGGTTTCCGATGAAAAGGAAATTGATGATGTGGAAGCTTGGTATAATTCAAATCCGTCTATGGGTTACCACTTAAACGAGCGTAAGATTGAAGCAGAGCTTGGTGAGGATAAGCTGGACCATAATATTCAACGTTTGGGATTTTGGCCGACTTACAACCAGAAATCTGCTATTTCTGAAACGGAGTGGAATGAGCTCAAGGTGGATGATGTTCCAGAATTGTCTGGCAAGCTGTCTGTTGGTATCAAGTATGGCCAAGATGGGACGAACGTGGCATTGAGCATTGCTGCACGGACCAAGGATGGGCGTTTCTTTGTAGAAACCGTTGATTGTCAGTCTGTTCGTAACGGGAATGAGTGGATGGTTGCTTTCTTGCGTCAAGCCGACGTGGGTCAAATTGTCATCGATGGCGCAAGTGGTCAAAAGATCCTGGACGAAGAGTTGAAGGACTACAGAATCAAGAACGTGATTCTACCAACGGTGAAGGAAATCATCGTAGCCAATGCTCTTTGGGAGCAGGGAATTTACCAGAAAACCATCTGTCACGCTGGTCAACCATCGCTATCAAAAGTAGCCACTAACTGCGATAAGCGGAATATTGGTTCAAATGGTGGTTTTGGTTATCGATCGCACTTTGACGATATGGATATTTCTTTGATGGATAGCGCCTTGCTTGCGCACTGGGCTTGTGCTACAACCAAGCCTAAGAAAAAGCAAAAAATCAGTTATTAAAATAAGCGGTCAGATGACTGCTTTTTTTGATGCCCAAAATTACCGAACTGCCGGGAAAGCAGGAGAAAGGAGACATGAGAATGTCAGAATTTAAACCAATCACAACACAAGAAGAATTTGATGCTGCTATTAAGGGACGCTTATCTCGAGAGAAAGAGAAGTATGGCGACTATGACCAGCTCAAATCTCGTGTTGAAGAGTTGGAAACAGAAAATGTTGGCTTGAAGTCAACGATTGAAGCCAACAATCAAAGTAAGGCAGATGCTGACAAGCAACTTGAAGAATTGCAGAATCAAATCGCTGGTTATGAGACGGCTAGTCTGCGAACTCGGATTGCTTTGCAATATGGACTGCCTTACGACCTTGCAGATCGTTTGCAGGGAACTGATGAAGAAAGCTTCAAAGCAGATGCAGAGCGCTTGGCTGGGTTTATCAAACCAGCAACTAAAGTAGCGCCTGTTAGATCAACAGAACCTGTTTTAGAAAAAACAGAAAACAAATTGTATAAAAACCTAATTCAAGGTTTAGAGATTGAAGAATAAAGGAGAAATCAAATGCCAGATCAACTTTCAAAAGGAACATTATTTGACCCAATGCTTGTGACAGACCTTATCAACAAAGTTAAGGGTCACAGCTCACTGGCTAAATTGTCTAATCAACAAGCGATTCCGTTTAATGGATTAAAGGAATTCACTTTTACATTGGATTCTGATGTAGATATCGTGGCAGAAAATGGTAAAAAAACTCATGGCGGTGCAACTCTAGAACCAGTCACTATTGTGCCGATTAAAATCGAGTATGGCGCTCGTGTATCTGATGAGTTCATTTTTGCATCAGAAGAAGCTAAAATCGATACTTTGAAATCATTCAATGAAGGATTTGCTAATAAAGTAGCTCGTGGTATTGATATTATGTCTTTCCATGGGGTTAATCCACGTACTAAACAAGAATCCACTGTTATTGGGGATAACTGCTTTGATAAAGCGGTCACTCAGACAGTGAACTTTACAACAAGCGATCCAGATACTAATGTCGAAGATGCAGTTAAAATGATTCAAGGAGCTGACAATATCGTTAGCGGTATGGCTATTGATACTACATTTGCAAGTGCACTAGCTAGCATGAAGAATGCAGCGAATGAACGTCTATACCCTGAATTGGCATGGGGAGCAAATCCAGGGGCCATTAATGGTCTACCTGTAGATGTGAATACTACAGTTGGTCTTAATGTTGGGACCAATAAGGATGTTGCTATTATTGGTGACTTTGCTAACATGGTTAAATGGGGATATGCTAAGCAGATTCCACTCGAAGTCATTCGATATGGTGATCCAGACAATTCTGGAAAAGACTTGAAAGGTTATAACCAAGTCTATCTTCGTGCAGAAATCTATCTTGGATGGGGAATTTTGGACAAAAACAGCTTTGCTCGTGTTGTGAAAGCGGGGTAGTATATGGAATACATTAATGTAAAAACAGGAACTACTATCGTTACTGAAAATGCAATTAGTGGAGGTGATTGGGTTTCGATTGAAGAATACAAGCCCTTGGATTCATTGACTAACGCAGCGTTGAAAGAAATCCTTGATGAAAAAGGGATTACTTATGATAGCCGTGCCACAAAAACTGAATTGATTTCGCTGATTGAACAAGCGGAAACTGAAGTCCAGTAGTCGCTTGACTGGAGGTAGAGATGGAAAACTTTGCAACAGTCGAAGATTTGAAAAAATTGTGGCGAGCGTTGAAATTCGATGAGGAAAAACGAGCCGAGGCGCTGTTGGAAGTTGTTTCTCATTCTCTTCGCGTTGAATCTAAAAAAGTTGGCAAGGATTTAGATGGGTTAGTGGCTACTGATCCATCTTTTGCTATGGTGGTCAAGTCCGTCACCGTTGATGTGGTAGCTCGCACGTTGATGACCTCAACTGACCAGGAGCCGGTGACTCAATTTGCTGAAAGTGCCTTGGGCTACTCAGTGAGTGGTTCTTATCTTGTTCCTGGTGGAGGTCTCTTTATCAAGGATTCAGAATTGAAACGTTTGGGCCTTAAGAAACAAAGGTATGGGGTGATTGATATCTATGGGACGGATTAAAGGAATTACTGTAACTTTGATTGGGAAAACCAAGAATGGTAGGGATGACTTTGGGCATCCAATCTATGAGAATACCGAAATTCAAGTAAATAATGTTCTGGTTGTCCCAGCTTCAACAGAAGATGTCACTAATCAGCTCAATTTGACCGGAAAGAAGGCTTCTTATACGCTAGGAATCCCAAAAGGTGACCAGAACGAGTGGAAAGACCGTGAGGTTCGTTTCTTTGGGCGAAAATGGCGCACGATTGGCTTTCCGTTAGAAGGCATTGAAGCCATGATGCCTTTGGAATGGAATAAGAAAGTGATGGTTGAAACGTATGAGTAATACAAAAGTCAAGCTTATTGGTGCGGGTGTAGGAGCTCTTTTAAAATCCAAAGAGATTCAGGATATGCTGAATAAAGAAGCTACAGCCATTAAAAGAAGATGTGGCCCTGGTTATGAACAAGATAGCCATGTTGGTAAGACAAGGGCCAATGCTATGATTTATCCAGCTACGCGAAAAGCAAAAAGAGATAATTTGAAAAATAACACTTTGTTAAAGGCGGTGCATTAGATGATTGAAATTATTATCAAGAAATATCTTGACGGTCATTTAGATGTACCGTCATTTTTTGAGCATGAAGCTGAAGCTCCCGATAGCTTTGTCATTATTCAAAAAACTGGTGGTAAGGAGCGAAATCATTCTGGTAGTGCGACCTTTGCTTTTCAAAGCTATGGCTCAACTATGCAGAAGGCTGCAGAGCTCAATGTGAAAGTGAAAAAAGCTGTAAAGGGGTTAATTGAATTAGATTCAATCTGTGGTGTCCACCTAAACAGCGATTACAACTTTACGGACACTGAAACAAAACAATATCGATATCAAGCTGTATTTGATATTAATTATTTTTAAAAAGGAGAAATTAAATGGCTACAGAAGCAAATGTAACGACTGCAAAACCTAAAATCGGAGGTGCGGTTTATTCTGCGCCCCTTGGAACAGCACTTCCAACAGACGCAACTACAAAATTAGATGATGCGTTTAAAGCGCTGGGTTATATTTCAGAAGATGGTATGACCAATAGCAACTCCCCAGAATCAGAAAATATTAAGGCGTGGGGTGGCGTCGTTGTAAGTTCGGTTCAAAAGGAAAAGACAGACACTTTCAAATATATGCTGATTGAAGCGTTGAATGTGGAAGTTTTGAAGGAAGTTTATGGATCAGATAATGTATCTGGGGACTTGTCATCAGGAATTACCATTAAGGCAAATTCAAAAGAATTGCCACATCATTGCCTTGCAATCGAAACGGTTCTAAAAGGTGGTGTACTTAAACGTATTGTTATCCCTTCAGGAAAAGTAACTGCAATCGATGAAATCACTTATAACGATGGAAGTGTTCTAGGATATGGTACGACAGTAACTGCTTTCCCTAACGCTGCTGACGACACACACTATGAATACATCAAAGGAGCTTAACTATGTCAAGACGAAATCGTAAGAAAAAAAATAACGGAGCAACCCCACAGATTAAAACAATCCGTGGTGTGACTTCAACCGGATTTGCTTTTGAAATCACAAAAGAGCGCTTGGAAAACTATGAGTTGCTTGAAGTTATTGCAGAAGTAGATACAAATCCGGCAGTTTTACCAAAAGTGGTCAAACTTATGCTTGGTGACAAATCAGAAGATTTGAAAAATCATGTGCGGACTGCGGATGGCATTGTTCCTTTGGATAAAATGGGAGCAGAAATTAGTGAGATTTTCACAAGTCAGAACCAGTTAAAAAAATAGCGCTCCTTGCTAGAATGATTCAAACAGATGAAGATGCTCTTATTTGTGATTTAGCTGAAACATATGGGATTTTTGATTATAGACAGTTACCTGTTGACCAGGTAGCTGTCTTTGCTTTTGGTCTGAGAGATGATTCACGGATCAAGCTGGCAATGAACAATAGCAAAGTTCCTTTTGAAACCTTTTTGCTTGCAGGCGTGCTTGATAGGCTTTCTGCTCTTGTGTGGTTTAAAACAACAGACGGTCAGAAAGGAATCAACAAACCATTAATGGTTGCAGAGGAGCTGACAGGTAAAACTAAAGCTAAAGAAAGTAAGGAGATGATCTTTGATTCTGGTGAGGACTTTGAAGAATATCGTCAGCAAATTCTAGAAAAGATAGGAGGTGAGGATTAGTGGCGACAGAAATAGCACAAGCTTATGTACAATTGATACCATCAGCCAGAGGTATTACTGGTAAAATCCAATCAATCCTCGATCCTGAAGCGAGTGCAGCAGGGCAAAGCGCTGGGCAGTCATTGGGTTCTAGTCTTGTTAGCGTTATGACGAAAGTTATTGCAGCGGCAGGAATTGGCAAGGCCTTTTCGGCGGCTATCAGTGAAGGAGCAGCGCTTCAGCAATCACTTGGAGGTATCGAAACTCTATTCAAAGGTTCTGCTGACAAGGTGAAGGGATATGCTAATGAGGCCTACAAAACAACAGGTTTGTCAGCTAATGCCTACATGGAAAATGTGACAGGCTTCTCAGCTAGCCTCTTGCAATCTCTTGGTGGTGACACTAATAAAGCTGCTGAAACAGCAAACATGGCCATGATTGATATGTCGGATAATGCGAATAAGATGGGGACATCTATGGAAAGCATTCAACTGGCGTATCAAGGTTTCGCCAAACAAAACTACACCATGCTCGACAACCTGAAACTCGGATACGGTGGTACCAAGCAGGAAATGGAGCGTCTTTTGAATGACGCTCAGAAGTTGACGGGTGTTAAGTACGACATTAACAACCTCTCAGATGTATATAATGCCATCCATGCTATCCAAGAAAATCTAGACATCACTGGCACAACTGCTAAAGAGGCGGCATCTACTTTTAGTGGTTCTTTTGAATCTATGAAAGCAGCCGCTCAGAATGTACTTGGAAAGTTAGCGCTAGGAGAGAATATCCTACCTTCTCTGCATGCTTTGCTTAAAACAACATCTACCTTTCTCTTTGATAATTTTTTACCAATGGTTGGAAATATTTTTTCTGGCCTTGGCTTGGTTTTGACTGAAGGGATTAGCCAGATTGCTTCTCAGCTTTTTGGGGATGCTTTTGGAAGTGCAGTCTATAGTCAACTATCGAGAGTGACAGGTATCTTTCAAACCTTCTTTGATATGATCTTTGGATCATTGAGCAAGCAAGATAACATTGATATCCTGACCATGCTTGGATTTAGCGAGGGTGCTGCTAATCAAATTGTCAACATCGCAGACAATATTCGAGTTACTTTTGAGAACATTGGGATTGTTGCTGGTAATGTAGCAAGCATTGTTGTTGATTTCGTTGGAGATCTGTTAGGGATTAAAGACGGAGAGCAGGGAGTGAATTTGCTAGGTATTGCCTTTGAAAGTATCACAGGTTTTATCAGAGCTGCCTCTGAAAGTCTTAGCAAATTTACCTCTTGGTTAAAAGATTCACCTCTTGCATTAGATGCCTTAAAATCGGCTGTTGTTGGTATTACGAGTGCATGGGCAGGATATAAAGCTGTCTTAGCAGTAATAAAAGGAATTGAAACAATCAGGAATGCAACTCTAGCTATTACGAATGGCTTAATGCTAGCTCAGTTCGTAAGAACCGGTGCACTCACTACCGCAGAGGCGGCGAATGCGGCTGCAACCATGGGAGCAAGTGGAGCGTTTGGTATCTTTAATGCGGTTTTATCTGCAAATCCGATTGGCCTAATCGTAACGGCAGTCGCAGCATTGACCGCTGGTCTTGTATGGTTCTTCACACAAACAGAAACTGGTCAGCAAATTTGGTCATCTTTTGTGGATTGGATCAAGCAGGCATGGCAGGGAATTGCTGATTTCTTTGTTGGTCTTTGGTCTGGTATCTCTGAAGGTGCTAGTACTTTGTGGGATGGAGTTGTTACAACATGGAATGCTTATGTTGAGTCTTTAAAGGCGATGTGGAATGCTGTTGTAACATTCTTTTCTGATTTATGGGTAAGTATTCAAGAAGCTGCATCTGTGGCATGGACAGCTATCACAACAGCAGTGATGGCTATTGTTCAACCGTTCATTGATGGATTCATGAATCTTTGGAACAATATTTCAGATGGTCTTACTCAAATTTGGGAAGGGATTAAGATGATTTTCCAAGGCGCTTGGGAATTCATCAAGTCTATTTTCTTGGGTGCTATTCTCATCATCATCGACCTTGTGACAGGGAATTTCAACCAGCTGGGGGCTGATCTTTCTCTAATCTGGGAAGGTATTAAAAATAGTATCTCTATGATTTGGGAAGGTATTAAAACCTACTTTTCTGGAGTCGTAGATGTTATCGTAGGGTATGGTATTGCTGTTTTTGAAAACTTTTCGGCTGCCTTATCTGCGATTTGGGAATTTATCAAGTCGGCTGCTTCAGCGACTTGGGAATGGATAAAATCTACTGTAACAAGTCTAATCACAGGTTTGGTGCAGGGAGCTCAAAATATCTGGGATGGCTTTATGAACTTCCTATCAAGTTTGTGGGAAGGTATTAAGTCAACGGCAAGCAATGCTTGGAGTTCTCTAGCGTCTAGTGTTCTAAGTATTATCAATGGTCTTGTGTCTGGAGCACAGAACGCATGGAACACTATGTCTAATGCGGTATCTAGTCTTGTAAGTAATGTAACTGGATTCTTCAATCAATTGTGGAATATTGATTTGTATAGTGCAGGACAAGCAATCTTACAAGGTTTCTTGAATGGTTTGCAGTCTATGTGGTCTTCTGTTACCGACTTTGTTGGTGGAATTGCCGGTTGGATCCGTGACCACAAAGGACCGATCGAATATGACCGTAAACTTTTGATTCCTGCTGGTACTGCAATCATGAAAGGGTTAGACCAAGGATTGCAAGACCAATTTAAGGAGGTCAAACAAACAGTCGGAGGCATGGCTGGAGAAATATCTGACGTATTTTCAGGAGATAATCTGGATCTGAATTCCTCTGCGTCCGTGACTAAAAGTCTTGAGGCTCAGTTGGCTATGCCATCAGCTCAATTTGAAGCACATGAAAATAAAACCGTGTCTGAGATAGCGATTCTGAGAGCAAGTATGGAGAAGATCCTTACTGCTATCCTTGAAAAATCGTCAGACGTTTATCTGGACAATGACATTATCTCAATCAAAACCTATGAACAACACGGTGCTATTTATGCGAGGGGAGGAATTTAATGGATTATATGATCATCAACGGTTTTAATACATCAACCCTTCCTGGTTGTGTTGTGACCGATTTTGGGAAGGTGGAGGCTGCTAAGCCAAAAGGAGAGAAGGCAAACCTTTATGGAGTCAATGGTAGTTACCGTGTGTTAGATGGTTCTTTCGACAGTTACGAAAGGAGCTTCACTCTCCACGTTAAAAAAATGGTTGAGATTTCAAGCATTCTTGATAAATTTCAATCGAATGATAATGTTTTGGAGTTTAGCTATCAGCTTGGCTCATTGTTTTATGCTAACTTCGTGACTGCTAGTTTTGAACCTTTTGGAAATCATGCTTGGAAGTTAGAGATCAAGTTAGACATGCAACCCTTCAGATATCAGAAGAGCGTAGAACCTGTTGTTCTTACTGCATCTGGTACAATCAATAATCTTGGGACGGTTTATTCTGAACCAATCATCGAAATTGAGGGGGATGGTGATATTTCCCTTACAATTGGCCGAAAAACCATGTATCTAGCGATTAAGACCAAGGCTACGATTGATTGTAGGCAAGGCAAGCAGAATATCTACAACGCTACTGGTGCGGTTCAGAACACTCTCAGGAAACGTGGAGGGTTCTTGGAAATACCGACTGGTAAGGTCGGTATCTCGTTTACTGGAAATGTCCGTAAAATTACTATTCGACCGAATTGGAGGTATAAGATTTGATTTATTTAACAAATGGAAATATGCCTCTGAACGCTGCCTATGCTGATGAAATTGTTCAAGAGGATAATAGCACTTATCAATTGTCCTTCCGATTTCCGACCTCGGATTCCTTATGGGAGCAGTTGAAGGAGGAAGCGTTCCTAACGGCTGATGACATTCACGGTGAACAGGATTTTGTCATTTTCGAGGTAGAGAAGAAGCTTGGCTATATTCAAGTCTATGCGAATCAAGTATTCACCCTTTTGAATAACTATGTGGTCAATCCTATCTCATTAGATAGACAGACTGGTTCGACTGCCTTGAGCCGTTTTGCCGGAAGCATCACTCGTGACAATCCGTTCTCATTCTTCTCTGATATTGAAGATAGGCATACCTTTAATATTGTCTCTAAGAATGCTATGGAGGCATTTGCGAAAGATAAGCACTCTATTATTGGTCAGTGGGGTGGTGACCTTGTACGGCATGGCTACCAGATTAGACTTTTGAAAAATGGCGGTTCAGAAAATGAATCGCTTTTTATGTACAAAAAAAACCTGTCTAGCTACCAGCACAAGACATCTACCAAGTCTTTAAAGACTCGAATTACTTTCATCGCGACAGTCAAAGGTGAGGGAGAAAAGGCGCCTGACCGCAAGTTGTCTGTGGTTGTGGATAGTCCACTCATTAACAAGTACAGTCAAATCTACGAAGATGTGATTGAGGTTAATGATCGTGATGTGAAGGATGAGGCAAGCCTTCGAAAATATGGTGAGCAGTATTATCGAACCTCGCTCTGTGACATGATGGAAGATAGCCTTGAGCTTGAGGTTGTCGGCCAGAGTGATGTGCCTGTCCAGATGTTTGATATTGTGAGTTTATTTCACGATGCCTACAATCTTGACGTGCGCAAGAAGATTACTAAGTACACTTACTCACCAATGGGCAAAAAATTGAAGACAATTGGTTTTGGGCAGTTCAAGTCAGGTCTTGCGAATGCGATTGGTAACGCAGTGAGTGATGCAGTCAAGGGTGAAGCTCAACAACTTCAAGATGATTTTGAAAGGCAGTTAGCCAGAGAACTCAAGAATGCTGCTCTTGCTTTTGACAGGCAGAAAGAAGAGTTGGTCAATCAATTCACAGACGGTCTCAATGCTGCTAAAGCCAGAGCTGAAGAAGTCAAACGTCAAATCGCTGACGAAATAGACAAAAAATTCCAGTCGTTCGACAATGCTTCAATACAAGAAGCTAGGCGAAAAGCTGAAGAGGCCCTACGAAACGCTGGCGCAAGCAGCTTACTCGCTCAGGAAGCCAAGCGAATTGGTGAGCAAGCAAGAGCAGACATTACTAATCTACAAGCATCATCTCAAAATGCTCTTAGCCAGATTGAAGCCTTCAAGACTCAATATGGCACGAAGCTGAATGAGGTTAAAAGCACTGCAGATGGTCTGTTTACTAAAATGGGAGCTGTTGAAACTTACATCAGCAAAGACGGTCAGCGACAAGAGAGCATGCAACGTTATGCACGAGACGAGAGTGCTCGTCAAGTCAGCGCCGTACGTGAGCAGATATCCAGAGATTACGTTGGGAAATCAGCTTATCAAGAGGATGTGAGGGGTCTTGAACGTCGATTTAGTGCGATAAGCACGCAGACGAACAATGACATGGCTACAAAAATAGCTCAGTACAAGCAGACGGTAGACGGTCAATTTGCAAGCATCACATCGCAGATTGCTGGCAAGGCTAACCAAACGGACTTCCAGCGAGTGAGAGAGACCAGTCAGCTATATGAGCGTATCATCGGTAGCAATGAGAATGACATCTCAAATAAGGTCGCTCGCATGGCTCTGACGAATCAGTTATTTCAAGTTGAGGTTGCTAAGAATATTGGTGATAACCGAAATTATGTCAAAAACGCTGATTTTAGGGATGGTTCTAAAAATTGGAAAGAAACGAACGTTTCGGGATTGAATTTTAACTATGAACATTCAACTAAAAACCGTAGTAAAACAGGAATGCATATCTATGGTTCGGCTGGAACAACGGAATTTTACGGAATACATCAAACATTCAAATTCGAAGGTTCGAAAAACGATAACGTAATCCTATCGTTTTTAGCTTCAAAAGATGGAGCTAGTGATTTTAGTGGTATTAGGATTGGTATTCATTGTAGAAAAAATAATGCGATTATTTCTCAGATGTGGAGAACTATCCAAAATTCAGAAATTACAGGATTTTCTTATAAAAAAATAAACCTCACGTTTAACTTACCAATAGATATTGATGAAGTAACCTTAATGATTTATGGTGAGCCAAGAAAAATTATCAATATTTATATCACTGAAATCAAATTTGAAAAAGGAAGTAAAGCGACATCATTCACACTAGCGCCCGAAGATACAGACGAGGCTATTCGCTCGGTTCAAAGTCAGTTAGCTGGCTCATGGTCCGTTCAGAACATCAACAGCGCAGGTGATTTGATTTCAGGTCTCAATCTTGGGGCCAATGGTCACAATAGACTTGATGGGAAATTAACCCATATCACAGGCGAGACTCTGATTGACAAAGCAGTCATCAAGTCTGCTATGGTCGACAAGTTAAAGACCGCTAACTTTGAAGCAGGTTCAGTCACGACTACGATATTAGATGCTGAGGCAGTGACCGCTGACAAATTGAGAGTAGACCAAGCCTTATTTAATAAACTTGTAGCAAATGAAGCTTATTTAAGTCTGTTATTTGCGAAACAGGCTTTCATTAATCGTGTTAGAAGTATTTCGATTGATGCGAGTCAAATAACAACAGGAACGCTAAGCGGAGATAGAATCTACGGAGGGACCATATCAGGTACTACACTGACAGGGCATACGAGGATTAATATTGGTGAGTATGGCTCACTTGATACTGTTAATGGAGGCTTGCAGATAAATGTGCCTAGTGCAATCAACTCAAAGGATGGATTGGGTGTCCAGTTCATCGGATCTTATGGTCGTGGGGAAAATGTCCCTTATGGATTATTCGTTTACAGAGACGATGATATAACACGAGGGGGTACTGCTCTCGATACAGATGAGTTTGTTATGACTGTACGAGGTTACATCAATACTAAAGGAATAGGTTGGCTGAAAACAGGCAAAGGCAAAGTAGGAAGTGTGACAACAGGAACATTAGGGTTCTGGCAGTCGACCGTTGCGTTAGATTACGCACCAAACGACATTTACTACACATATAATGGTACTGCATATGGCTTGTGGGCTATTGTAAAGCAAAGCTTTTCGGACAGCCGTCTGAAGGAAAATATTGTTGACTGTAAGCACAGGGCTCTTGATTATATCCAGCAATTCCAGTTCAAGGAATACGATTGGAAGAAGCAAGACGACAGACCACGACAAGCACACACGAAGATTGGTTTGATTGCTCAAGAGGTTCAAACGGTGGATCCTACACTCGTCTATGAGAATGGCGACACGCTGAATCTAGACAATCTCAGATTGACAACGATGGCTCTCAAAGCAATTCAAGAATTAAATCAACGATTGGAGAAATTGGAGAAAATAGCATGAATGAAGCAATCAATCAGCTAGTGTTACAATCACTAGCGACTAAACTAGCTAAAAGTGAGTTGGAATCGGCTCAAAATGAGGCGTTTTATCAACTTGCAACAAGCGAATTAAAAGCAATGAACGAAGTGCTGGAATACGATCCAGCACTCAAAGAACTTTTCGAAGAAACAAAAGCAAAAATGCAAAAAGGAGAATAGAACATGACACAAACTTACGAATTAGCAAATGCCCCTTACTATCGTCAACCTGAAAACGTAACGATTGTTACAATCAAGAAAGAACATGGCCAACGCTATAGCTATGAGCAAGCAGGGTTAAGTGGCGACCGCACGCATGAAAGTCAGGAAGTGCTTATCCAGGCAGTTCTTGATGTTGTAAAAGCTGAATTAGACCCAGCGAGCGCAATCGTTCAGACACAAGCTAAATTGGAAGAAACAACTCATCAACTAGCTGAAACTAAAGCGAAACAAACCGCTACAGACCAAGCGGTTAAGCATAATCAAGAAGAAGCTGACCGCTATGGGAAAATTATCCATGCGGTCGTTTTAAATGCCGTAGCAGGCAAGACAATCGCTTATGGAACTATCTACAAGGAATTAGTAGAGTTGATTCCACTTGCTGAGGTTGGCAAGCATTACATGGCTCATGACTTGATTACCATTGAAGACCCTAACCATGCGGAAGTGGACGGTGAAGGTAAGCGTGTATTGGTTCAACTTAACCGTGAGTTCACATATAACGGTGAACCTGTCAGCGACTTTGCTCGAAATGGTCGTCTTGAACTTGATGGAACAGGCGCAGCATGGAAGTTTGAGTCTAAGGAATAGAGGTGACTATGGACGTCTTACAATCAACAGAGCATTTTTTTATGAATGTTTTGCCAGTAGCCACACCAATCGTTGTGGCTTGGCTTGGCTATAAAATGCCGAAGAAGACCAAGGAACAGACAGACCAAATCATTTCAGAGTTGAATGATGTTAAAGTTAAAATCAAAGATGTCCAAGAAACTGCATGCGACAGCAACACCAAAATTGACGAAGTACAAGAGAAACTGAAGTTACACGATGAGGCGCACCTGGTAACGATGAGGATGCGTCTTGATCGTGATATTCGCAGGGCTATTCGTCGTGGATTTACCACAAAGGATGAGTTCTACGTGGTCGAAAATATGCACAATAGCTACAAAGCTTTGGGTGGTAATGGCTACATCGACCACTTGTACAACAATTTTGAAGCATTGCAGATTAGGGACGACATCTTAGTTGAAGACGAGAAAGGAGCAAAGAATGGCTTATGTTCTTAATTCAACCAATCTCGAACAAGTGGACGGTGGATTTCTAGTTAAGCAAGGCGATGTGGCTTCCACATTTGCCTTTTCTTTGCTTGATGAAAATCATGATCCGATTCCACAGCTTGAAGGACAAGAGGCGTCTATCACGTTGACGAGAGGCGAAGAACAATTACGCAAGACGGCAGTCGTGACAAATGGCGCAGTTGCCTTTAATTTGGGCATGATTTTACCTGCTGGATTATATCGAATCGAGGTATCGGTGGGGGGGTATACATTCCCAAGCGATGACTCGACTCAAATCCGAATCACAAAATCGGATAAGAATCTGGTCACAGAGGAAGTTCATGCTCTTAAGGAGCTGGATATTGCTGAAGAAGTTAAGAAGCAGCTTGCAGGAAAAACTGTAAGTGGTGATGGCATAGTGAGTCAGGAAATCCCTGACTTGCTAACGTATTATAATCTTGGAAAGGTTTAAAAAATTATGGATACAAGTAAATGGATCGCATTTGCTCAAGCATTGGGAGTGGATAACAAGGCAATGATGCAGTTGATTAATACAAAGATTGACAACGCTACTTTAATGCAGGCTATCGAACAAGCTAAAACCGCAGTTAAGAACGACATTCTTGGTGAGGGTGTCCCTGAAAATCTTGATACGCTCAAAGAAATTGCTGAGAAGATTGCTGCAATGAGTGGAGATACTGAAGGTGCAGTCGTGCAAAAATTGGCTGACCTTGGCCGTCGTATTGACGAATTTGCCAATCTTGATTTGGTCGCAACCTATAACGCAGCGAAAGCGTGATTGACATGAGCAATTTAGAGGAATTTGCTCAGGCGGTCGGTCGGGATGTGAAACGATTCGGAACGGATTACACAAGTAAAGCAGAGCTTGAAGCGAAAGATTACATTGAAGGTAAAACAGAATACCAAATCTTGAAGCACCAAGTGGAATCTTTAGTAAAACAAAATCAGACTTTGCAAGAGCAACTGGCTCTTATCAAACCTGCACCAAGACGGGCACCGATGGCTTACACTATCGACTTAAATAGTACACCGCCTATTGCATGGTTTGATAATGGATGCGGTTTGGATGCAGGGGGTAACCTTACACTTTTAGGCGCAAACAGAAGTCAAGGCTTTGGGAATAATGCACCGCTTTATGACTTTCCAAATGCAATCATTAGAACATCAATGGGAATCATTAACGTTGATGTTTGGAAAAAAGCGAATTTCGATTATTGGAGCGATGTAATCAAAGTATTGAATCCTATAAAATCAGCAGATGATTATGATTGGACAAGAGCTAGATTGACTGAAAGAGGCTCTATGTATGAATTCCGGTGGAATAATCAGAGAAATATCATTCGTATTATGTATCAATTAGGTATTTGGGACGGGAAAACCGTTGAAAGCTTAGGCGCAGTAAGGCGCTAGAGAGGAAAAAACATGACACAATTTAATGAACTTATTATTGCTTTTGCTACAGGATTTTTAGCGGTAGCCACAGGCAGCATCGTAAAAGCAGTGAAAGACTACCTTTTGCGAAAAGGCGGAGAAAAAGCGGTAAAAATCGCTGAAATCTTAGCTAAAAATGCAGTTCATGCCGTGGAGCAGGTCGCATCTGATACTGGCTTCAAAGGTGAAGAAAAGCTAGAGCAAGCTCGTGATAAAGTCCGAGCTGAGCTTACAAAATACAACATCAGCATGACTGATCGTGATCTCGATACATTTGTCGAGTCAGCAGTTAAACAGATGAACGATGCATGGAAAGGACAAGAGTAATGGACATCGATACAAGTAGACTACGCACAGACTTGCCTCAAGTAGGCTATGCGCCATACCGTCAAGTACACGCTCATTCAACAGGAAATCGTAACTCGACCGCTCAAAATGAAGCAGATTACCATTATCGTAAAGATCCTGAACTTGGTTTTTTTTCTCACGTTGTAGGTAACGGCCGTGTCATGCAGGTAGGGCCTGTAAATAACGGTAGTTGGGACGTTGGAGGCGGTTGGAATGCTGAAACGTATGCCGCAGTTGAACTGATTGAAAGTCATTCAACTGAAGAAGAGTTCATGCGTGATTATAAGCTCTATGTTGAGCTTTTGCGAAATCTTGCGGACGAAGCAGGTTTGCCAAAAACACTTGATACAGGGAGCTTGGTTGGAATTAAAACGCACGAGTATTGCACGAATAACCAACCGAACAATCACTCAGACCACGTTGACCCTTATCCTTATCTGGCTAAATGGGGTATCAGTCGTGAGCAATTTAAGAAAGATATCGAAGGTGGCTTATCTGAAGCAGGCTGGAAACGTAATGAAACCGGCTGGTGGTGGGAGGAGTCAGATGGCTCTTATCCGACAAAACGCTGGAAGAAAATCAATAATGAGTGGTTCTACTTTGATGAACGTGGCTATTGCCTAATCAATCGTTGGTTTAACGATGGTAAGGACTGGTTCTATCTTGACCAGCGTGGTGCTATGGTCACAGGCTGGATGTACATTGGTAATTACTGGTATTATTTCAAGTCAGATGGTCGCATGGCTAAAGGTTGGGTAAAATACCGTGAAACTTGGTACTATCTTGATGAAAAGAATGGAGATATGAAATCAAATCAATTCATCAAATCAGGCAACGGCTGGTATTACATCAAACCAGATGGAACAATGGCAGATAAGCCAGAGTTCACAGTTGAGCCAGATGGCTTGATTACTACGAAATAAAAAATAGAAAGATTTCAAAATAGATTACACTAGACCGCAGGCAATAGCTTGCGGTTTTTTGTTTGCTCAAAATAGAAAAACAGTGATGGTACTCACTGTTTTTCTTGTAGTGTATGGGCGTAAGAAGTCATGCTGATAGCGTGTTTTAAACGCATGTTCATAATATCTGATACACCGTTTTTATACTTATCTACTGCCTGAATAGATACGCCACAGTTTTTGCTGATAGCATAGGCTGTGGCGTTGTCTAAAAGCCAGCGGATAGCTTTAATATCTACTGACATATATTACCTCATAAAATACCAAACTGCAAATAGGAGTAGAAGAACTCCAATAATAAATTCAACTTTTTCACGCTTGGTGGTTTTTCTAATTTTTAGATTTACTTTCATTGTTTTTCCTGTTATAATTTAAGTGCACCCCCGAAGGGGTGGATAGTGATTTCTCACTATCCAATTTCTAAGTGCCATTCAAAGCTGATTATAAATAAGTTTATTTTGATGACTATCTTATTTGTTTTGACTTTGAGTGGCTTCTTTTTGAACTTAAACATTTTGTTTTCCTTTCTACTAGTTTCCTTGTCTAAGGTTTCCTCCTTAACCTTATGTACCCATTATACAACTAAAGTTGTATAATGTCAATAGTTTTGATGAGGTTTTTTTAAATTTTTTTTCAAAAAAATAGACCTTGTCCAGAGGTCGGGGAGTTGGAGGGGACACCCTCCAAGAGCGTTGATTTAATAAGATTTTATTTTACCTTTTTCATAATAATAATCTCCCTATAAAGTCACCGCATTCGGTGGCTTTTTTTGTCTTGGGATT
>ENA-OWLI01000052-OWLI01000052.1-metagenome-genome-assembly--contig:-NODE-52-length-21764-cov-5.158828_pt1 | contig 21764 bp, 21 predicted proteins | sample MGYA00245346_ERZ651096 | MGnify/ENA primary metagenome ERZ651096 (study PRJEB26857, sample SAMEA4031766) | metagenome | biome: human; feature: oral; material: saliva | place: Philippines | collected 2014 | study...
CGCTTGCGCGATATGGGTGGTATCATCGTAGTGGACTTCATCGATATGAGCGAAGCCCAGCACCGTCAGCAGTTGTACGAACACATGGTCAAATTGATGTCGGCCGACAGAGCGCGACACAATATCTTGCCATTGAGCAAATTCGGCGTTATGCAGATTACGCGTCAGCGTGTTCGTCCGGCGATGGTCATCCATACCGAAGAGTGTTGTCCCACATGTTTGGGTACCGGCAAGGTAGAATCCTCCATACTCTTCACGGATCAGTTGGAAGAAAAAGTGGCCAAAATGGTCACGGAGCACCAAGTCAAACAATTCGTTCTTCACGTACATCCATACGTGGCAGCATACCTCAAGAAAGGTTTCCTTTCTTCTATCTTGAAGAAATGGAAACTCAAGTATGCCAAGGGGATCAAACTTATCCCCGATGAGAGTCTGGGATTCCTGGACTACACATTTTACGACTACGACGGCAACGAGCTGGATATTTTGGATGAATGATACAGAAATATCCTTCGCGTCTGCTTGAGAAGGCGATAGACCAATTTGCTACATTGCCGGGTGTAGGGCGCAAGACAGCCCTGCGCCTGGCTTTGTACTTATTGCGCCAACCTGTGGAAAATACCCATCAATTTGCAGCAGCCCTTGTAGATCTTCGGGAACATATTTCCTATTGCAGGCGCTGTCATAATATCAGTGATTCCGGTGTTTGTACTATCTGTGCAGACCTCACTCGGGATCAGAGTACACTCTGCGTAGTAGAGAATATCCGTGACGTTATGGCTATCGAGAATACCTCACAGTATCGAGGCTTGTATCATGTACTCGGTGGAGTCATATCTCCCATGGATGGGATCGGCCCGGGCGATTTGCAAATAGATTCTTTGGTGCATCGAGTAGCTTCTGAGCAGATTCATGAGGTTATATTGGCTTTGAGTACGACGATGGAGGGCGATACTACCAACTTTTTCCTCTTTCGCAAGTTGGAGTCTACCGGCGTTCGGGTCAGTGTAATTGCTCGAGGCATTGCTATAGGCGATGAGATCGAATATGCCGATGAGATTACCCTCGGTCGTTCTATTCTCAATCGTACCGATTTCTCCGACTCAGTCAAATTCTGATATTCCATGACCGACCTTTTCTCTTCAGAGCAAGTACGGCTCCGAGCCCTTGAACCGGAAGATTTGGACTTTCTCTACCTATGGGAAAATGATGCCGAATTGCGTGAGAGTGCCAATACGCTGGTACCTATCGGACGCAATCGGCTGAAAGAATATATCGAAAAGAGTTCTGAGGGTTTGATGGAGTTGGGCATGATGCGTCTTGTCATCTGCTTGTCGGATGACGATAAGCCTATCGGTGCGATAGATCTGTATGAGTACGATGCCTTTCATCGACGTGTAGCCGTAGGGTTATTCGTTATTCCCGAATACCGTCGGCTGGGAATAGCCGTTGAGTCTCTCCGCAAGATATCCCATTATGTTTTAGACTATTTACGCTTGCATCAGATCATCGCCTATGTGCTGGAAGATAACAAGCCGAGCCGGATGCTGTTCGAAGCTGCCGGCTTCGAGCATACAGCCACCCTCCGCCAATGGATGTGGCATGCCGGCGATTATTCTGATGTTTTGCTTTATCAGTTATGGAAAAGATAGTTCCCCCTGCTGTCCGAATAGAAGAGCTGCGCCGCATTCTGCGTGAGCACGAATACAGGTATTACGTTCTCTCATCTCCGACTATCGATGACTTCGAGTATGACGCCATGATGAAGCAACTTGAGGAGCTGGAACGGGAATACCCCGAATGGGATAGTCCTGACTCGCCTACGCATCGTGTCGGAAGCGACAAAACGGAAGGATTCGCTTCCGTTCGCCACGACAGACCGATGCTTTCCCTCAGCAATACATATAATTATGATGAGATTGGAGATTTTTATCGTCGCGTGTCCGAAGGACTTCAAGGCGCACCTTTCGAAATCGTTGCAGAGCTGAAATTCGACGGACTTTCCATTTCGCTTATCTACGAAGATGGTATGCTGGTGCGTGCCGTTACCAGAGGCGATGGAATAATGGGAGATGATGTAACGGCTAATGTCCGTACCATCCGATCTGTCCCTTTGCGACTAAGAGGCGATGATTATCCCCGTATGTTGGAAGTTCGTGGAGAGATATTGCTCCCGTTCAAGGAATTCGATCGGATCAATGCCCAACGGGAGGCCGAAGGGGAGCCTCTATTTGCCAATCCGCGCAATGCCGCTTCCGGTACCATTAAGCAGCTCGACCCCCATATCGTAGCCGGACGAAACTTGGATGCTTATTTCTACTATCTATATAGTGATGAGCCTTTGGCAGAGAATCATTACGACCGACTGATGCAGGCGCGTCAGTGGGGTTTCAAAGTCTCTGATGCCGTCACACTGTGCTGTAGTAAGGAGGATGTATATGCCTTTATCGATCGTTTCGATACCGAGCGCCTTACATTGCCCGTAGCTACTGATGGCATTGTCCTCAAGGTAAATGCTCCGGCTCAGCAGGATTTGCTTGGTTTTACGGCCAAAAGCCCACGTTGGGCTATTGCCTATAAGTATCAGGCCGAGCGAGTACGTACTCGTCTGCAGCATGTAAGCTATCAAGTAGGGCGTACGGGGGCGGTCACACCTGTGGCCAATCTTGACCCAGTACTGATATCCGGTACGGTCGTGAGACGCGCCAGCCTGCATAATGCTGATTTTATTGCGGAGAAAGACCTTCACGAGGGAGACTTTGTCTATGTGGAAAAGGGTGGAGAGATCATTCCCAAGATAGTGGGTGTGGATACGGATGCACGCAGTATCGATGGCAGACCTATAGTTTTTACAGTGCTCTGTCCAGACTGTGCTACACCATTGGTACGCGAACAGGGAGAAGCTGCCTATTATTGCCCGAATGCCGAGGGCTGCCCACAGCAGCAGAAAGGACGGCTCGAACACTATTGCGGACGCAAGGCGGCAGACATCAATATCGGCCCGGAGACGATCGAATTGCTTTATAGCCGCAATATGATTCGTAACGTTGCTGACTTTTATGCCCTTACGGAAGAGCAGCTACTCACTCTGCCCGGCTTCAAAAAACGGGCTGCTGCCAAACTTTTGGACAGTATCGAAGCCTCCAAAGCCCGTCCGTATCAGGCCATTTTGTTCGGATTAGGTATTCGCTTTGTCGGAGAAACCGTAGCCAAGAAACTTGCTGCGGTCTATCCTTCTATCGATGCCCTGGCCGCTGCTACGAGCGAGGAATTAGTACAGATAAACGAAATCGGGGAAAGAATAGCTGCTGCTGTACTTCATTTTTTCAGCCTTCGGCAGAACAGGGAGTTGATCGAACGACTTCGTTTGGCCGGTGTATCGTTGGAAGCTGAGACGGTTTCCGTGCCGGTTTCTGCTCGTTTAGCCGGAAAAACGGTTGTTATCAGTGGTACATTTGAAAAGTATAGTCGTGATGAGTACAAAGCTATGGTAGAGGACAATGGCGGACGTATGGCCGGATCGGTTTCGTCCAAGACCTCTTTCATTCTTGCCGGATCGGATATGGGGCCGAGTAAGAGAGAGAAAGCAGAGAAGCTCGGTGTGCGGCTGATGAGTGAAGAGGAATTTCTCCGTCTGATAGAAGAATAGGGTAGAGGGACGATGAAGATCGATTTCTTTTTGGCCGGACGGCTCTTTAGGGGCGGAGGGAAAGAGGGGAAAGGAATAGCCCCTATTGTTCGTCTCTCTGTGATCGGTATCATGCTCAGCTTGATGGTCATGCTCATTACCGTGTCGATAGCCGGTGGCTTCAAACAAAATATCCGCAGTCTGGTATACGGCTATACGGGACATCTTTGCATTGCCCCCGTGGCCGGAACTTCAGATCATTTCAATGCTCCGGTCGGGATGCTTGAAGCTATAACCTCTGTCGAAGGTGTGGACCGGGTAGTGCCCACGATCGAAATGACAGGTGTTGCCAAGACAGACAGTGCTTTTGCCGGTATTCTACTGATGGGGGACAATTCACTCCGAACTCGCAATCCGCTCTTCGGTCAAACCGTTTCGGGAAATTATCCGAGCTTTAGTTCTGCCGATACGGTACCCAATCCTATTCTTCTGCCACAAGTTACTGCCGACAAACTTCATCTCAAGATCGGCGATAAGCTCCGCATCTATTTCGCCGGTACGGAACGAATGCGTTTGCGCGCATTCACAGTTGCAGGAGTTTATAGCGGAGGCAAAATGGATATGCCTGTTGGCTTGGTCTCTGCTGATGTACTCCGCCGAGTGGGTGGGTTGGGTACTGATGACGTTAGCCGTTTACTCATTTATGCCTCTGATCCGGACGAAACAGATCTCGTTGTGACGCGAGTGTTCGATCGCCTTTCGGAAACACTCTACGTCGGAGAACAACGACTGACCATCAATACGGCTACAGAACTGAATCCGATGATTATGGATTGGCTCTCTGCCTTGGACACCAATGTTGCTATCCTGCTGACACTGATGGGATTGGTCGGAGGCTTCACGATGATAGCCGGTCTGATTGTTTTGGTCATGGACAAAACGCAGTTTATCGGCATGCTCAAAGCTTTAGGCTGTGGTGAACGGTTGCTTCGCCGCATATTCCTCTATCTGGCTATGATGCTCGTTGGTCGTGGTATGATCTGGGGCAATGTTTTGGCTCTTATACTCTGCCTCCTGCAGCAACATTTCCGTTGGTTGCGTCTCCTCGATCCTGATATTTACTACATGGACTATGTGCCTGTTCAAGTGGACTGGCTCGTATGGATTCTCGTTAATTTGGGTACCCTCCTCGTTACCTTCTTGATGCTCCTTGCTCCATCGCATATTATTTCGAGAATTTCCCCCGTCAAAGCCCTTCGCTTCGAGTAATCGCTCACCAGGGAATAGGATAGGTCATCTGTCCATTTGAGACCATTACACAATAACCCTTCTACCCCCCCCCCTCATATTGGTCAAGACCAGGGCAATCGCATTTGAACTGTTAACACATTTATAAACCTAACGATTGCTACACTCGGTTATCAAACAAGTACGAATTAATGGGGCCTTTGGACAATAAGCAGGCACTTTTGTTCATTCATTTTATTGTGTGTCAGGCGACCATTTGGTACACGCCGGATTTCCAAGAATGGAAAGTTATCTTTCCACCGGTGGAAAATAAACTTTCCACCGGTGGAAATTTCTTTTTCCAATGGTGGAAATCTTCTTCTCTTTAATGAGTGCCCCTTTGAGACATCCGACGACATGACCGGCAACAGCACTTGTGCTCCTCCAACCATCACCTTTCTCCCCGTGTATGCACCTTGTGTGCCACGCTGTGGCGTCTGATTCACATTGCGTCCATACGAGCCGATACCAGCTCCGACTCCAATAATCCATCCGGCTACCGTCGGTACACAGTAGCAGCCAACAATACCAATGAGGAAAAAGACGATATAATACCATGGATCCCATATCGGGCAGATGGTTAGGGCGATCGCGTTTGAAAATTTTTAGTCTCTTCCTTCTATGATTTGAATCTCTGACATATGAATTCGTACTTGTTTGATAACCGAGCGTAGCAATCATGAGCTTTAGATGTACGTTAGTAGCTGAAATGCGATTGCCCTGAATCATTCCACTGAGATTTAGGAATATAGACGATAATTAATTACCTTTGCGCTCTATTAGAATCTCAAAAATCATCGTTGAAAGGATTTGATTGTCAAAGAAAGTATAATGAGAATCATTTGTCTATTTGTTGCATGTAATTTTTGAAATGAGGCGGTTTTGTTGTTGAGGAAATTTTATTCAGACTGTAATGAAGATAGGCGGGTATGAGGTGTGTTGTTGAAGATATTGTTGTGATGTGTAAATTTCAAGGATGGACAGTAGAGCTGTTGCTTTTTCTGTCGCTTTTATTTGCGACCTCAATCCTTTCTTACATTGCCTTGCGTCGATTGTCCCGTATGGTGTATGCTCAAAATATTTTTGATCAAGAAAATGAAAGAACGGTGCATAAAGGGGCTATACCCAGATTAGGTGGTATCATATTCTTTCCTGTAATAACATTGGCAGTATCCCTTTTCTTAGCAATAAATAGTGTGCTAAGGATATCCATACACTTTCCTTTAGAAGAATTTTATGATCTTCTGTTCCTGTTGCCTGCAATGATTTTACTATACGCTATCGGTGTGATAGATGACTTGGTCGAGCTATCTTATCGACAAAAGTTCAAAGCTCAAATTCTCTCTTCCTCTATTTTGTTCTTATCGGGAGTCGGTCTTTCCGGTTTAGATGGTTTGTTATTCATAGAAGAGTTGCCTAAGATCTTACAATATCCGATAGTGGTGTTCTTTTTTCTCTTGGTAATCAATAGTATAAATCTAATTGATGGAATCGATGGATTGGCTACAAGTCTGGTCCTTCTGGGGATGCTATTTTATATACCCTTCTTTATCTATGTCAATATGTATTTATATGTAATAATCTGTGTGTCTGTTATTGGTTGCTTGGGAGCTTTTATTCGGATGAATCTTTATGGTACAACTGAGAAGCGAACAAAGATTTTCATGGGAGATACAGGTTCTTTGACTTTAGGCCTTCTTTTGAGCTTTATGGCCTTACGCCTGCTTACCCCCATTGCAAATACTGCTTTACCTCTTCCATATGTAGTAGCTCCGCTACTTATTCCTTGTTTCGATTTATTCCATGTTTTTGTATTGAGAATTTTATCAAAGAAAAATCCATTTAAACCTGATAAAAGTCATATTCATCATAGACTTATGGCTTTGGGGTTGACACAGAGTCAAACACTGGTTGTCATATTACTATACTCTATCGCGTTCTCTTTGTTTAATATCTTTGGGTACCCATTTTTTAATATCAATGTGCTGCTTCTGCTGGATATCGTCATATGGATCACATCCAATATGCTTATAGCCAATCTTTCGCGCAAAAGGGGATGTGTCTGATTTATATTCGAGCGGTGTTTTATAGATATTCAAAAGAGAGAGGTATCCGGTTTCCTTGGAATCTTGAAAGAGAGGCAAGGATATTTTACTACCTATATTACCAGGGTGAGAGATGCGAAAAAGATAAATATTATACAATTAATGAGAGGTGTGAAACCTTCTTCTGGATAATGGATGCACAGAATTAATTGTAAATATGACTTGTCGTAAATACAGGAAATTTTTAAGATAAGGTGAAAATAGAATGAAAAAAGCTTGTTTCATGGGCCTGGGGTATATAGGTCTGCCAACGGCAATTGTAACTGCCAAAAGTGGAATAGAAGTATTGGGGGTAGATATAAACACCAATATCGTTGCAAAAACCAACTCGGGACAATTGCACTTTGTGGAAGCAGGTATGGAAGAGCTTTTACAAGAAGTTATACAAAAAGAAACATTCCGTGCTTCTACAACACCGGAGGAAAGCGATGTTTATCTGGTTGTGGTGCCTACACCCTTCAAGGCCAATCATGAGCCGGATATTGCATGTGTAGAGGCCGCAACAAGATCAATACTTCCCTTGCTTAAGAAGGGCGACTTATTTATTATCGAATCTACCTCTCCGATAGGAACAACAGAGCAGATGGCCGATCTAATCTATCGAGAGCGTCCCGAACTTAAAGACCAATTATATATGGCTTACTGTCCGGAGCGTATCCTTCCCGGTAATGTTATTTATGAACTGGAGCACAACGATCGGGTCATCGGGGGCTTAAGCGCAGAAGCGACCGAACGGGCAAAAGAGTTCTATGCTCATTTTGTTAAAGGAACCTTGCATGGAACTAATGCTCGTACAGCAGAACTCTGCAAGCTTACTGAGAACGCTAGCCGGGATGTACAGATCGCGTTTGCCAACGAGCTCTCTTTTATCTGTGACAAAGCCGGAATCAATGTCTGGGAACTTATCGAACTGGCCAATAAGCATCCAAGGGTAAATATTCTTCAACCCGGTAGTGGAGTAGGGGGGCATTGTATTGCGGTGGATCCGTATTTTATCTCTTCGGCTTTTCCTCTGGAGAGTAAACTGATTGCCGGTGCTCGTGAAATCAATAACTATAAGGCCTTTTGGTGTGCAGAGAAAATAAGTAAGGCTATTCAAGACTTTGAGATACGACATGGCCATACTCCTGTAGTCGCTATGATGGGACTGGCTTTTAAACCGGACATCGATGATCTCAGGGAGTCGCCTGCAAAATACATTGCCACTCGAGTAATGCAGGGGTTGAACAATGCCGAGATCTTGATTGTAGAGCCCAACATTTCGAAGCATAATACTTTCAAGCTAACGGACTACCGTGATGCCTATGAGCAGGCAGACATTGTCGCCTTCTTAACGGCTCATACTCCTTTCAAATTCCTCGAATACCGAACCGACAAAGTCATTCTCGACTTCTGCGGCGTCTTCAAGAAGTAAGCGCCTATTTCCTCCTTAAATAATGAGGTGTGTCTGTTAACAACAAAAACATAGCCAAGAATACGTTATTCCTGTATATCAGAATGCTTCTGATTATGGGAGTAACTTTTTATACCTCCAGAGTAATTCTCGCAGCTTTGGGAGAAACGGATTTTGGTATTTATAATGTTGTTGGAGGAATGGCTCTGATGTTTGCATTCTTCTCTTCATCTCTCTCCAATGCAACTCAGAGGTTTCTTAATATAGCCTTGGGAAAGAAGGATGTTGAAGAAGCAAACAGAGTATTTTCGTTGAGCCAAACTTCTTTTCTGTTGTTATCTCTCTTGGTGTTGGTTATTGCGGAGTTGATAGGGCTTTGGTTTATCTATAATAAGCTTGTTATACCTTCGGATAGATTGGATGCGGCTTTATGGGTTTTTCATGCAACGGTTATCTCTTTATTCTTTACTATTAATGGGATAGCCTTTAATTCTGTTTTAATTGCGAGAGAAAACTTTAAGATCTATGCATATATAGGTGTTTTTGAGGCTCTCGCTAAGTTAGCTATTGCATTGGCTCTTAGTTTTACAGACAGTGATCGCTTGAAGCTATATTCTTCTCTGTATGTAGGGATGACTATTGTTGTGCAGCTATTTTATGCGGCATATTGTATCTGCAAATATGAAGAGTGTAGAATTGGTTTTTTCTGGGATAAGAAGCTGTTTACACAACTATCTTCATTCATTGGATGGAACACCTTTGGTACGGCCGTATGGGCACTTAATGGTCAGGGGATGAGTATGCTTATGAATACATTCTTTGGAGTATCGGTAAACGCAGCTAGAGGCATATCCTCTCAGGTGGAACAGGCTATAAATAACTTCAATACAGGGTTTATAACGGCTACCAAACCCCAAGTCGTCAAAATGTTTGCTACAGGGCAATACAATCCCTTTGTCAAACTCACATTTGACAGCTCGCGATTTTCATTCTTTTTGATGTTAGCGTTAAGTCTTCCAGTCATATTTCAAAGAGAACTAATACTTACTATCTGGTTAGGAGAACCTCCTGCTTTAGCTTCGGCTTTCGTTTTCTGGGCTCTGATTTTCTCTCTAGTTAACTCTCTTACGAATCCTCTTTGGAATGCGATACAAGCAATTGGCAATCTTCGTAGCTATATCATCATAGGAGGAGTAGTTTACTCTCTTGCCTTTCCTCTTAGCTATGTCGGCCTTTTGTGGTTTCACAATCCTGTGTTACCTCTTGTAATCCTCACAATGGTCCGATTTATCTATGTTTTTGTGAGCCTTGGTATCCTCAAGAAATACATACGTCTTTCTATAACTAACTATATAGGACGAGTTGTCGGACCAATAGTGTATGTAGTACTTCCTGCAGGGCTTGGTCATTATTTATTGCAGACACTATACAGCCCTAAGGGAATTGTGTCTCTCATTTTTTTGGGTTGTATTAGTCTTGCTGTAACCCTTTCTTGTACTTATATTTTCGGAATAAAGAGTGATGAACGCTTGTGGGTTAAAACAAAAATAAAATCGATTATTCATCTATGAAAAAGAGGTTAGAGACTTTCAAACGCCTATACAGTTCTGGTAAACTTCGGGAAATAATGAGTATCCTTGATAGTCGCTATGGGCTTGGCCGATTAGAGCGTTTGCTTTTTACCAATTGGTTTAACCCCCTCGCAACATTGTGGCTAAACTTTCGTTCGTTGCCATTTCTTCAAGCTGTTAGATTCCCGATATTTGTTTACGGACGACCTCGATTCTACTCTTTGTCCGGTCGAATCAAAATAGAAGGAAAAGTTGTTCCAGGTATGATTAAGTTTAATATCGTTTTACCTGGTGCCCCTTCAAACATGTCTGTCCAATCAGAACTCTATAATGATGGTCTTATTATTTTTAGAGGCAAAGGAGAAGTAGGAACAGGAAACAAGATATTGGTTTCAATCTATGGAGTCCTTGATATAGGAGAGAAATTTCGTGTTTCTGATATGTGTAATATTACTTGCCTAACAAGTGTAACGCTAGGAAAACTATGTCGCATAGCGCATAGGGGGCAGATTTTGGATGGTAGCTTTCATTATGTTGCGAACTTTGATAAGAGATCAGTTCAAAATCATACACGTCCAATTAGGATAGGCGATCAGTGTTGGATTGGAAATTCATCGACTGTGTCGGCTGGAGCTGTACTTCCTAATTTTGTTATAGTTGCTTCTAATAGCTTGGTGGGGAAGGATTATGCTTACCTAAAGGAGGGTTCGCTAATTGGTGGAGCTCCAGCAAAACTGATTGCAGAGGGTATGTATAGGGTTGAAGCCTCTGAGGCTAATACCATAATTGGAGACTATTTTCGATTAACGGGGGAAGCCATCTATCATATTCCAGAGGGGATAGTCCCGAAAGATTACTATTCTTACGAATAACTATCAGGTTATGTTGTGTTTGTTTATTGCACAATTTTAGAGCAATATGAAGAAAATAGTTCATTGTATTTGTAGTTTCAATGTCGGTGGGGCGGAAACCATGCTTGTCGATATTATGAATGAGCAGGTATTGAAATATGAAGTGACCTTAGTCATTCTCAACGACTCTTATTCTCAATCACTGTTGGACAAACTGGTGCCTGCGGTGAAAATCGTGAAAATTAACAGACCGTCCGGAAGTAGAAACCCTTGGTATATTGCATTGCTTAATTATAGACTTCTTCTAGAGAATATGGATGTTTTGCATTTGCATTCATCCTCTCTCTCCGGCCTGATCTTCGGCTTTCGAAGTAGAGCTTTTTATACTTGCCACGATGTGGGAGTGAGATTTGCCCCGCATAAGGTGAGTCGAGTCTTTGCAATTTCTCACTCTGTTGCAGAGGATATAAGGATTCGTTATGGATATGATAATGTGTCGGTAGTCCCTAACGGAATTAATGTCGAAGCGATACTGCCCAGAGAGCCGAGACTTGGTGATGGTTTAATTCGGATAGTTAATGTTGCCAGACTGAATCATCAAAAAAAAGGTCAGGACATTCTTATAAAAGCCATTGCATTGCTTAGAGATAGAGGATTGGATAATTTGTCTGTAGCTTTTATCGGAGAAGGGGATTCTCGCACGTTTTTGGAGAAGATGTCAGCGGATTTGAATGTCGCAGATAGGGTCGATTTCCTCGGATTGAAGGATCGTGATTATATTTATCAGCATCTTTGTGATTATGATTTAATGTGTCACCCGTCTCGTTTTGAGGGGTTTGGTTTGACTGTTGCAGAAGGAATGGTAGCGAAACTCCCTGTCTTGGTGGCAACTGGAGATGGTCCGTATGAGATAATAGGTCAGGGCAAATATGGCTTTTCGTTTGAGAATGGTAGTGTAGAGTCTTGCGCAGATACCTTGGAGTACATGATTAAAAATTATCATCTGATAGTTGCTAATGTAGAAGTGGCGCGCAAACATATAGAGAAGAAATATTCAGTAGAGAGGATGGTTGCACAATATAATAAGGCTTATAGAAAGTAATTTCTAGTTTTTATGCATCGGCTAATTAATAGGATGTTGAGAGTAGCATCTTGTCTTTATGTGCTTTTCTCGATATGGGTTCTAGCTAACTTCATAAGGATTATAATCAAACGACCTCTGTAGTAGAGTAGGCACGGCGCCATGTCGAAAATTATTACTCGATTGTTTCCACGGTAGGTAGTTATATACGTACTTATAAGGATGTTTCTGAAAAAGGTATTAAAAGGTAGTGTTTAATTAGATTGAGATACTAAAGCTGTGGCTAACTATTCTATAATGGATCAGAGGAATAATATGACTCCTCAATTTCCTATAAGGCAATTTAATGGTCTGTTGCTAGGCTTTTTTTTGAGCCTAGTGTTCTGGGCCGGTTGGATTGGTTATCGAGAAGAAATACCATCAATGATGATCGTATTGCAGGTTATTATTGGGATATCTTATGTCTCATTCATGATGCTTGCACCGCGGCAAAGAATGTTAACCTTACTTTTCTTTGCATTGGCTTATTTTGTATTATTTACTTACACTATCCAGCAATTCTCGATTAGTTATTGGGGGGGGATTTTCCCGCCGGGAGATGGGGATGGAGCCTTCTATGATCACATTGCTCAGAAATATATGTATAGTGATGTTCGTACTCTATTCTCTGAATATTTACAGCATAGAGAGATTGGAGACTGGGGATTTATTCTTACTGTTTACGGTATCTACCATTTCTTTTCCGATCCCTCTTTAGGGCGATTCTTTCTTGCTTACATGCTTAACCCCATTTGTGTCATTTTGGCTAGCTACTATCTCTATAGAACCCTTAGACTAATTGTGACAAATGCTCGTATAGTTAAGTGGGTTACATCTTCATTTGCCTTCTTTCCATACTTTTTTCTTGTCTCAGCAGTCGGGCGTAAGGAGAATGTATTTGTTTTTTTGATTTCCGCTTGCCTATTCTTTTGTATCAGATACATGCAACAGAGGAGAACCAAAGATTTATGTGTAGCTATAATCACAGCTACACTAATGCTTTTTTTTCGTCCCCCAGTGGCAGCTATATTTTTCATTACGATAATACTTAGCCTGTATATTACTCCGCAGAGAGTTCGTCTTTTCTTCTTTTGGGGAGGGGTAGGATTGGTTATTTCTCCATTTATTGCAGGCTACCTGATGGAGGGAGTATTTGGAATTTCGATAGATCACGTACTAGCCGTTACCGAAGCAAGAAATAGAGGGATTGGACAGAGTAATGAAACTATTTCTTGGTTTGTACAATTTTTATCTGGCCTATTAGGCCCATTTCCCAACTTTACGAGGAGTGGCATTTATGGGATTTTCAATAGCATAGGTCTTTTGTTTAAATGCTTTATCCCGTTTTATATTTATAGAGTAATACCTGTAATTATGAGGCAACAAGTATATTACATGATTCCTGTTCTTTTATGTTTATTCATGGGAATAGCCATGTTGGTTATCTCTGGAGTTGCATTAGATATTAGATATCATATCACTTTCTTTCCTCCTTTGTTACTTTTACTTGCCTATTCTTTAGCCCAAAATAATAGTATTCCTAAAACATTTGGACTATACCTATCGCTAATCATAGTTGTAATTGTGCAATATAATATTAGATAGAATTAATAGCCATGAGAATTTTAGTCAATCATCCCGATTTTGCATTACTGGGAGGAGTTTCAAATCATTATAATGGACTCAAGAAGTACTGGTCACAAGATGTGAGGTATAATACTACTGGTGGAAGGAAAAACTTTAATCAGTTAAAGTACTTTTGGCTATTTTGGGACGTGATTAAGTTCGTATTCAAAATGATGGTATATAGACCTGATGTAGTCCTACTAAATCCCTCTCTAGGCGCAACTGCGCTGCGTCGAGATTTCTTATTTCTGACCATCGCTCGACTTTTTGGCGTTCCTGTCGCTGTTTTTATACATGGCTTCAGCTTAGAGTATTTAGAAAAAGTAGATCCGATTTGGCTTTCGAAATGGCTCAATAAGGCTTCGCTTATATTCGTCTTGGCGAGCTTTTTTAAGCACAAATTAGAGAAAATAGGTATTCGGACTCCTATTGTGCTTACGACAACTAAGGTAGATGACACCCTCCTAGAAGGGGCGAATATAGAGAAGTGTGATAGGTCTGCAATCAATCATTTGTTGTTTGTCGCACGTATCCACAAGACTAAAGGAATTTATGAGACCATTGATGCTTTTGATTTACTTGCAGAGCGATATCCTTTTCTGGAGCTAACTATTGCAGGGAATGGTCCTGACTTCAGTGAGCTTAAGACGCGTGTAAATCAAAGTGCTTTTTCTTCAAGGATCCATATCTTAGGGGACCTAAGAGGAGATGCTTTGCAGAAGGTCTACGCGAGGGCAGATTTGTATATTCTTCCGACAACACATGCAGAGGGTATGCCCACCAGTGTACTAGAGGCTATGGCATTTGGCCTCCCTGTATTTACACGTAAGGTGGGTGGATTGGTTGATTTCTTCAATGAAAAGATGGGGTATATAACAGATTCTGTAGATCCCAAAGATTTTGCTTTAGCTATAGAACCATACCTGAACGATATAGATCTATATCGGAGCGTTTCGGAGTATAATAGACAGTATGCTCAGGCTCATTTCATGGCTAGTCGAGTAGCTCTTGATATAGAGGGTAAGATAGAGAAGCATATTTTAACTAGTAAAAGATAAAAAGATATGACTCTAAGAAGGATTAAAATGCTGATATTTCTCAACCTCCAGAAGATGAGTTTGTGGAGGTCTAGAGGTCATCGCCCCTCTCTTGCAAAGGCTGGGGGGGTGTATGTTCTAAATCCCTCTAAAACATTCATCGGAGAAGGAGTTATATTTGACACTAATTATCCAGATGATATAGTCGTCGAAGAAGGGGTGCGTATTACAGCCAGATGTATCTTGCTGACACATTTCATGGAGCCAGCATCTGGAACGTATTCTCGAGGAAAGATCCATATTAAGAAGAGGGCATATATCGGGTGTAATACGGTTATATGCAAGCCTGTTACTATCGGAGAAGATGCTATTGTCGGGGCTGGCTCTGTTGTTACTAAAGATATTCCTGCAGGAGAAGTTTGGGCCGGGAATCCTGCCAGATTTATTCGAAAGAGAGTCCTTGAATAGTCTTTGAGGAAAAGGATTTTTTGCTAAGTTTGTTACAGAGCCTTCGGACCATACTGTCTAAGGATAGGGAAGGCAAGAAGGTTGATTTTTATCCATACTTAATAACTGAAATTAAGCTCTCCAAGGAAGAGCTTGTCGGTGAGAATCCGACCATCTCAAGGGGAGTATATACTTGTTTGAAAAATAGTACGTACTTTTTACTTGAATAGTATATACTATCCGGTGGAATAGTATGTACTATTTTGCTCAATAGTATATACTATTCGAGAGGTGCGACAAAAAGACATGGCAGAGAAAGCATTGAATTACACGCTACATCAGCGAAAAGCTGTTGCCGGAAAGTTCAAGGGGCAGATGGTGCAGGTTGCCTTGCCTTCGGGCAGAAATCGAGTTAACTTTCGTCATTTCTGCGAACGTGTAGCCAAGGCAACTACATTCACCCACCATGAAGTTGCTGCTGTACTTAACTATGCCACAGAAATCGCCAAGGATATTGTTTCGCAGGGCGATATGGTTGAGTTCGGAGATTTGGGCGTGCTTAAGCCCAGTTTTAAGAGTATACTTGTGCCGGTGGGGGAGAAATTCCTCGCCTCGAAGCATATTCTCAAGCCGGTTGTCAAGTTGCAGCCCTCCAAGGAGTATTTTACCCTGACGAATGTCGACTATGAGCGTATTGTGCCTAAGAAGAAGGAAGGTAATTCGGATGCGGGTACTTCTTCGGGGGATTCGTCCGATACGGGCAATGGTGGACACGGAGGTTTGTAGGCCGATACATGGAGAGGACGACTCACTCCGGCGAAGGTGGAGTGCTTTTGCCGGAGTGGGTCTTCACGTCGGATGTAGCTGAATGGATATGGGAGTCGTATTGGAATCGTTCTTGAAACTGAAGCAATACTGCGAGAGGGAGGGCTTCAAGGGTTGGGATCCGTATGATGGACTGAACTCGAAGGCCTTTCGGGCATTGCCTCTTCTGAAGCGTTCGGCTCTGTGCAGACTGATCGTTATTCAGGGGTTCAAACGTTGCCCAATCAATCTGCGACGTCTCGCCTTAGTCCCCAAGGAGTATAATGCTAAGGGTATCGGACTGTTTTTGCAGGGGTATTGCAATCTTTATCGCCTTGTAATGCAGCGGCCGGAGCTGTCCGAACAGCTCGGTTCGGGCGAGAAGCTGCTTTGTCGGATCAAGGAGCTGGCCGATTTGCTTTTAGAGCTTCGTTCTCCTGGCGACTATAGTGGGGCTTGCTGGGGGTACAATTTTGATTGGCAAGCGCGCAGACTTTTCCTTTTCCCTAAATATACGCCGACGGTTGTGGCTACGAATTTCTGTGCTACGGCTCTGATGGAGGCGTATGAGGTTACACGCCAACAGGTGTATCTTGATGTTGCTCTCTCGGCAGCTCAATTTGTGATCAAGGATCTGCATCGTACTGCTTATAGAGATGGTTTCCTGTTTTCATATAGTCCCCTTGACGGCAACGATACGGTTTTTAATGCTTCTCTACTGGGTGCAAGGCTTTTGAGCTGTTGCTATCATTATACCAAGGACGAAGAGTATCGTACACTGGCGCGTCAAACGATCTCTGCTTGTTGTGCAGCTCAAGCCGAAGATGGTTCGTGGGTCTATGGTATGCTACCCGTGCAGTCATGGATTGATAGCTTCCATACCGGCTACAATTTGGATGCACTGATCACCTATCAGGAGCAGACGGGGGACACTTCTTTTGCCGACCATATAGAGCGTGGGTTGGCGTATTACTTAGAACATTTCTTCGAGGCGGACGGTACGCCTAAGTATTATCACGATCGTACTTACCCGATTGATATTCATTGCCCCGGCCAGTTCTTTGTGTCGCTGACCAGACTCCATCGCTATGACGAACATCGTGAATTGGTGGATCGGGTTATGGCCTGGACAATCGACAATATGCAGGATAAGAAAGGTTATTTTTACTATCAAATGAAGCCCGGCCTAAGCTCCAAGATTCCTTATATGAGGTGGAGCAATGCCTTTATGTTTTGTGCAATGTCTTATTATTTATTAGACTAAAACTAATTATCATTATTACTATGGACAAGTCTTCCAATTTCATTCCCGAGTTATCGATCATTATTCCCGTCTATAATGTGGAGGGCTATTTGCACCGATGTGTGGATAGTATTCTCTCTCAGGATTATGACGCTTACGAAATCATATTGGTCGATGATGGATCCACCGATAGCAGTGGAGCAATTTGTGATGAGTTTGCAAAATGCCATACTCACATAAGTGTTATTCATAAACCCAATGGAGGTCTCAGCAGTGCCAGAAATGCAGGGCTGAGAGCAGCTCAGGGTAAGTATATCTGGTTTATCGATTCAGATGATTATATTGCCGAGAAGTGTTTGGACAAGATTATGACCCAAATTAAATCGGATGGCTCTGAAATAATCTTTTTCTCTCATATCAGAAGTAATGGAGTATCGACTTTCGGCTCCCCTGTCGGCAAATACTATCCCGGCTTTTACACCGGTATGGAAGTGTTGCAAGGTCATTTGGCCTATTTGACGGCCTGGTCTTATGTATCCTCAAAGTCATTGTGGGATGAGAACGGTCTTTTATTCCTTGAGGGGATAAATTTCGAAGATTTTGAGATATGGCCCAGATTGCTAAAGACCATCAAGAAGGGTAGTTTCCTAAAATCCGATATACCACCCTACATTTATTACGTTCGTCCCGGAAGCATTATGCGCGAATCTGATCCGAGTAAGAGATTAAAACAGATGGAATCTTTCTTTCGCATCGAAAGTTCTTGGAATAACTGGTTTAATTTGGTCACGCCTGAAGCTGATAGCTACGATATGCTTGTACTTAAGGAGGGAACCAAGATGCTCCATAAGTTTTTGCTGGGGTTTATCGCATCTTCCAATATCCCTGTCAGTACAAAGCTAAGGTTATACGTCCGCTATAGAAAAAAAGGTATTTTTTCCGGATATTATAATGGCCATCGTCGCAATCCATTCGTTAGTTCCGGAAGGTCGAAAGTCCTTTGGAATGCCATAGGGCGATCTTTTATCTTATACTCTTTCTATTCCATTGTAAGAGATATTTCGAAGAAGTGGAAAAAGTAATATTACGACATCGGACAAATAACAATTTCTAAAATATTTTTATGCAGCAGATATTATTAGGGGGAGTGGAGGTGTATCCCTTTACTTCGGCGGATGAGTTGATTAGTTATGTCTCGGAGCATCCGTCCATATTGGTGGCGATCAATGCGGAGAAGATCCTGCATGCAACGGATGAACTGAAGGCTATTTACAATCGTAACCTTGGCTATTCGGACGGAGCAGGTGCTGTGCTTGCCCTCAAAAAGAAGGGCCATCAGAATGCTTGTAAAATAGCCGGTTGCGAGCTTTGGCTTAAGATTATCGAGCGATACAGCCGAGAGAAAAGTTTTTACCTCGTGGGAGGCAAGCCGGAAGTTATTGAAGAGACAATTCAGAAGCTTAGAGCAGATTTCCCCCGGATAAATATAGTGGGATACCGAGATGGCTACCTTAAGGGTAACGATGATGAAGTCCTGATTGCAGATATTGCGGAGAAAAAGCCCGATGTGGTTTTCGTCGCTATGGGTTCTCCCAAGCAAGAACTGCTGATGGAGCGTATGCAAAGGGTACATCCCGAGGCTATCTATCAAGGATTAGGTGGTAGCTTCGATGTATATACGGGGCGCGTAGAGCGTGCACCGGAGTGGTGGATTCGCCACAATCTGGAGTTTGCCTATCGCCTTATCAAGCAGCCCAGTCGCATCAAGCGTCAGATACATTTAGTACGATTCCTGTTTAGAGTATTAACCAATAGAATATAAATTCCATGAAAAAAGTGATGTTGGTCTTTGGGACGAGACCCGAAGCGATCAAGATGGCTCCGCTGGTGAAGGAATTTCAAGCGAGAGCAAGTGAGTTTGATACCATTGTCTGTGTGACGGGTCAGCATAGAGAGATGCTCAAGCAAGTGCTGGAGCTATTTGATATCAAGCCCGATTATGACTTGGAGATCATGAAGGAGGGGCAGGATCTCTATGACGTAACTACACGTGTGCTGTTGGGTATGCGTGAAGTACTCAAGAAGACAAAGCCCGATGTAGTACTCGTACACGGCGATACGACTACAAGTACTGCCGCTGCATTGGCTGCCTTCTATCAACAGATTCCGGTAGGACATGTGGAGGCAGGGCTTCGCACGCACAACATTTACAGCCCATGGCCGGAAGAGATGAACCGTCAGCTCACCGGTAGGATGGCTACCTATCACTTTGCTCCTACGGAATTGAGTCGGGACAATTTACTTGCAGAAGGGATTGCTACAGATCGTATATTTATTACAGGAAACACAGTAATCGATGCTCTACAACAAGTCGTTACACGAGTTAAGGGTAATGCCGATTTGCGAAATGAAGTGTCTCGAAAGCTACTTCAATTTGGATATGATGTGAATCGTTTAGAGGCTGGGCGTAGACTTGTTCTTATCACAGGGCATCGCAGAGAAAACTTTGGCGAAGGATTCCTTAATATCTGCCGTGCTATTCAAACTCTTAGCAAGCGTTTCCCGGAGGTAGACTTTGTTTATCCCATGCACCTTAACCCCAATGTGCGTAAGCCTATTCGCGAGATCTTCGGCGATAACCTTGGAGGCTTGGATAATCTCTTTTTTATTGAGCCGCTGGAGTATTTGCAGTTTGTTACGCTCATGGATCGTTCGTCCATTGTTCTGACTGATAGTGGAGGTATTCAGGAAGAAGCTCCAGGGTTAGGCAAACCTGTATTGGTAATGCGAGATACTACGGAGCGTCCCGAAGCGGTGAAAGCAGGAACCGTGAAACTTGTAGGGACAGATTATAATCAAATCGTCGACAATGTCGAAAAACTACTGACAGACAACGCCGCATATGCCGAAATGAGCAGAGCCAATAATCCGTACGGTGACGGAAAAGCATGCTCATATATAGCGGATGCTCTTACTCGATGCATTTAGCCGAAGATCGTAGTATAGAATAGAAGTAATTTTTTCTCGATCCGGTAGTATGCAACCTGAAAAATTTAGGACACTACTGCAATTTTACCCCCTAATAACAAGCTTTTCCCCGAAAAACTTCTCTGAAAAGGCTAATTTCCGCTTGAAATCATTGTGCAGAAAAAAAAATCGTTACTTTTGGCTTGTTCATTTCCTATAGCTCTGAGAGCGAATCTCGTTGCTGTTTGTGTCAGAGAAGATAAACTTGCGGGGCGGTGATATGATCTAACTAAATTTTTTGTCTAACTAACTAATCGTGAAAAGATGAACAAGACAGATTTTATTGCAGCTGTAGCTGAAAAGGCCAACCTCACAAAGGCTGATGCCCAGAGAGCAGTAAATGCATTTGCAGAAGTTGTAACAGAACAGATGAATGCCGGAGAGAAAATCGCTCTCATCGGATTCGGTACTTTCTCAGTGAGCGAGCGTGCTGCTCGCAAAGGCATTAATCCTAAGACGAAAAAATCTATTTCTATCCCTGCCCGTAAGGTTGTTCGTTTCAAACCGGGCTCTACTTTGGAACTTAAGTAATTCGCGCTATTTCTTAATTATACAACGAAGCTACTACTATCTTACCGTGCAGTAGCTTCGTTGTGTATTATATAATAGTATCGAACAGCGAACAGCCTTGCCTTGAGAGAGGGGGAGGGCTGTTCGCTTTCTTTTGGATCGGGCCGATTTGAGGACTGAATAGGAAATAAATGTTTTATAAGACAAATCAATAAGATGCAGATGAGAACATTTCGTGTCGTTGCGATCGTTTCGCTGATCTTTTCTTCTTGGATGACGCTTACGGCGCAAAAGAATAGTTGGTGGGTGGGTGCCCATGCCGGACGCGAGTACTTCAACAACACAAGTGAGGATATGAAGAAAGGATGGAATACCGGAGTAGTCCTGCGCTACTATTTCTCCGATCGAATATATTCTTTGGCTACAGTCAATTATGGATTCGCTTCTTCTTTATCCCCTTCCGGCTATTTCGATGAGCTTGGTAACAGTCCCAATGCGCGCTTCAGACGCCATAGTATTTTGCCGGCAGTGGGATTAGGGTATGAATTTTTCCAAGGCGATTTTTATTCCTGTTATGCTCAAGGCGGTGTCGGATACGGAATGGAATACAACTCAGTATCCTATCCACAGGAGTATGACGTTTCTGTAAAGCGTTTTGGCTGGTTGGCAGAGTTGGGCGGCGATTATTTCCTTCGCGACAATTTGTCACTTGGTATCTCCGTTGCACACCTGCGAGTAGGATGGAGAAACAATTGGACGGCCAACGTTAAGTTGTCGATTTGTCTTCTTTAGAATTTTTGTAGAGGACGTTTTTTTCGCAAATGCAGTTTTTTTCAGTACACGTCGCTTTTCTCAACCGTTGAGAAAATCTTCGTCTTGGACGAGGGCGACGCCGTAGATGGCTGAGAGGCGATCTCGCAGGATGGCGGCATCGTTGCCGCGAAGGCTGACGGTAAGCCTGCAATTCTCGACAAAATCCTGCGAGCGGATGGAGGCTCCGGCATCTTTCACCAGTCGCATCACTTCTCCCAGCAAAGGATATTCGAAGGCGATAGTCAGTTCTTCATACAGGATCTCTTCCTTCCGGTCGGCTGCTTCGAGGGCTTCGCGAGCCG
>ENA-OWLI01000053-OWLI01000053.1-metagenome-genome-assembly--contig:-NODE-53-length-21420-cov-7.383478_pt1 | contig 21420 bp, 22 predicted proteins | sample MGYA00245346_ERZ651096 | MGnify/ENA primary metagenome ERZ651096 (study PRJEB26857, sample SAMEA4031766) | metagenome | biome: human; feature: oral; material: saliva | place: Philippines | collected 2014 | study...
CTTTGCAAAATTCCCCAAAATCCCCTAAATTCCCACCAAGACATTTAGGGGATTTTCCATGAGCACCTTCTTCCAGCAAACCGCACAAGCCATGATCACCAAATACATCGACTGAGTATCATCAACATCAATTTTCCTTCAAAATACGGTGTATGGGATACCAATAATAAAACCGTCGTTTCAGGCGGTGCGATTAAATGGTTCTATTGCATAAATAGTGTTGCATAAGAAAGTTGCTTACTGCATAAGTTCTAATAGGAAAAAGGTCATCTAAGATTTTAGACGACCTTTTTCCTATTAGAATATGCTTCAGGAAACCTCAAGACACATTCCATTTCTTTTACGACAAGCTCATACCTCGTGTCTGGGTTTGCGCTATCTGTCTTTGTTGTTCATCATATTCAAATTGCCGTGTAGCTTGTTGAATTTGATTCAAACTTTCTACTGCTGGTATAGAGGCAGATTCATTTATATGCATTCCAACACGATTTAGATGGGGGTTGAGTTCACCAATTAGATATTGACCTCTTTGCACACTGAACAGAGTGGCATTAGTCATTCCTTGTGATGTCCCTAAAGCAGTAAGAGCCATTACGGAATTTTGGAATTTTTCTTTATCAATAGGCAAACCGTTTTTCTCATGGTAAGCGGTCATATGCCCTTTGATAGAATCAAAAAGTTTTTGTGCCTCAGGTGGAAGAGATTGTGGGTTAAATGAAGCAACTGTCTGCATAAAATTGTACTGCTCTTCCTTATCATTCCAAGACATCAGGTTCGGATCTCTGTCAATGTTTTTCCGGATTTTCCAGTACATTTCTTGTGATTCATTCAGACTTTTGTTAGTTTTATGAATACCGCTTCGAATAAAGCTGACATCGCCACGATAATCATCAATCATTTTCTTATTGCGTTCAGCCAACTCTAAAGCTGGTCTATAATTACGCTCCGAAAGTATAGACTTAGAACCTGTAAAATTGCTGATAGAATGAGACCACCAATTAATAAGTGCTGCTGGAGTAGCTTGTGATGCAAATGTATTGATACTTGTATTGTAGCCAGCGGCCCACATACCCATCAGTTCGTGATTCTGAGCTAGAATGACCATTTTGCCGTAATGTGGACCTGCGGCAGATACGACATCTGAGGCCAAGGCATAATTGATTACTTTATCCCCCCCTTTGGGAATGCCATTTAAAGCTACTGCACCATAGGCGTTAAAGGTAACGCCCTCCTGCTTGAAACGATAAGATTGAATTTGAGCTAACGTCCCTCCTAAGGAATGACCAACTTGTGTTATACGAGGTTGACTTTGTTCAGGATGTTTATTGTGGAATTTATCTGCTTCTTTTAATGCCAGCATAGTTAGTTTTGCTGCATCTTCTGCCTGGATATTGGCCTTATGGATAACCATTTTCAGATCAACTTTGGCATCCATCAGGGATGACGTCCCCCTATGTGCGACAACAATCTCATTGGTACGGACATCTTGATAAACTACACCTTGGTAGTCTGTGGTCGGGTTTTTATGGACAGCTAGGACTCTATAATGATTTCCACCAATAAGTAAGGTTTTATTAGCGGGTGTAACCACACGGTTTTCATAGGAATCTTGAGCAAGGTCTGCATACTGTTGTTTACTTAGTCGGGTCATGGTTTAACTTCCTCTAGAGTAACGGTGATACTAAAAAAATCATTGTCATTATGAGGTCCCGCCCCATAGGCAGACAGGCTTTTTTCACCAAAATCCACATCAGGAGAATCTTCGCTTCCATATGGTAAACCATCTTTATTTTTATAATACGGATACCCTCGCTTCCAATAATATTTGGTCAGTGTTTTTTCTTTTTCAAGATTTTCCATTACATCGCTGATATTGAATTCAGTTTCTTCCTTCTTACCTGTTGCATTAAATGAAGCCCCAAAATTTTCAGGCTTCCATTGGCAGACACCTTCTCCGAAATAATCTTCGTCCAGTACAGCATCAGCATAGAAGAGTACTTCGTATTCGTCATGTCCGACCAAATTCATTTTGATTGGAACATTTTTTTCAGGAGATGCCGTCGCACCTGCCAACCGACTAATGGTATAAGAACAGTTTCTTGCTGCATAACCAATATACATATCATTTATAGGTTTCATCGGCCCCGGTGCATTATTAATCTTAACCTTGACCCTGTATGGCTGTTTCGGATCGGGGTTCAATTTGAAACGTGCTTCTGTTTGTTCTTGGACACTCATATTATTTCTCTCCGTACAAGCATTTAGGCTAAAAGTTGTCAATAAAGCTGCAGATAACAGCAGGATAAAAGGTTTCATCAGTAAAGTCCTTATTCAATATCATGAGCAAATTAAATATTAATTTAAGATAACTTGATCAGGATACATTCATGTTCGTTGATTGTCTGATGCTCCAACGTATTTACCACATTACTCTAAATAGTGGTTATTGAGGTATATTATAACAATATTCAGACATCTTAACTGAGATGATGCCTATCGTAAATAGATAGTGATTAACGGGGAAAATGTAGTCTGAATGGTAATATTTAAGAAATATTGGAAACTCTACTTTACCTTATCCTACTCATCGTTTTTTTCTATTTATTCTTCCTTCTTCTAAATTTCAATAACTTGTTTTAAAGTATTCAGGTCCATGAATATTTTAGGAGTGTTGACAATCTAAAAGGCCGTCTGAAATTACGTTTCAGACGGCCTATTTAATATCAGATGATAAAACTGATTTATCCAGGCAACAAACAGTTTGATTTAGATTTTTACAATAGGTATATTTCTTTTCATCTGATTTGGATAACCAACAACATCATGAAACCTGCTTTTTACCTCCCAATATTGTTTTTACTTTCAGCTTGCCGTCCTGAGGCTGAGACAGTCGATACGGCTGCACCAACGGCGCGTAAGCCTTCTTATTACGAGTCTGAAAAGCGTCAAACTGCAGTCACTCCAGTTAAAACACAAGTTCCTGCGTTATCTGCAATCAAAAGCCAAGCCGATTTGGACTTACTTTCGCGTATCTATGATCAAGGTAGTGAATATGAAATTCCTCATATCCTTTTCCTCATCGATCGTGAAGACGATAACCGTACCGACTACATCAATACTCCCAAATTTCGGCTGCATGAGCATGATCTGGCTACTATCTTGAAACCCATGCTGTCAAAAACTGAATTAAATCAACAATACCGTAGTCCTAACCGGCGTTATCTGTTTGGCACTATCAGTTGGCAAAATAGTACTCAGGAATATGTTTATGAGTTTTGGGAAGGAGACAAAATTACCCCTGAATTGTTGAAATTGGCGGCAGGCCGTCTGAAAGACAGTTTCTACGCTCCGTTGCGTTATAAAACCAATTCTTTATAGCAGGAAACCGTTGCTGAGCACAGCAAAGTTCCTTTTATTACCCAAGAAAGTTTGATTAAGAATTTTCCCTACCTGCCGCTAAACCAAGGTAAAGCAATAGATACATTACGCGTTATTGCCAAAGAAGATGATTTTTATATCGAATTTGAAGCGTTATACCCTATACTTCCCGTTCTCCAAGGAACTATGATGTCAAAACAACTGACTTTTTATTTTATTCGCCATGGCCGTACCCAATGGAACGAACAGGGGCTTTTGCAGGGATCCGGCAATTCACCACTGACTGAACAAGGGATTGCAGGAGCTCTGAAAACCGGAGTAGCGCTACAACAAGTAGAATTTACCGCTGCTTATTCCAGCATTTTACAACGTGCCATTGATACGGCTAGCCATATTATTGGTGAGCGTCCCATCCCTCTTTTTCAGCACTATGGATTAAATGAGCAATCTTTTGGAAGTTGGGAAGGTATGCAGATCGCTGACCTGCGGAAGCTAACCGAATTCAAACAACTAACCAATGACCCGGCAGCTTATAAAGCACTAAGTAATGGTGGCGAAACCTTTGAACAATTAGCAGTACGTTCAATGACGGCCCTTTACGATATCATTAAGGTACATCAATCGGGAGCCAATATTTTAGTGGTATCGCATGGCCACACCTTGCGGCTTTTATTGTCCTTACTAGGCGGAGCGACTTGGGAAAACCATCGTGATGAGGGTAAATCCGTGTCATTATTGAATACTTCGATCAGTATTTTGAAATACGATAGTGAAAGCGGTTTTCATATTGAGCAGCTTAACGATGTGGCTCATTTACAATGATCACAACCATTCATCAATAATAAAAAAGGTGGGCATTTTACCCACCTTTTTTGCCATTAGCCGAATACTTTTTCCAAGTGTACTTGGTAATCGGCTAAATATTGTTCTACTTGTGGATTTTTAATCACATCGTTACATAAGAATGTCGGCAGACGGGTCAAACCGATGAACTCATTGAGTTTGTGGAAGTGCATATACAACGCATCCACGCCTTTACCTTCAAAGAAGTCGCCTTCTCGGGTGAACGCTTCAATCGGCGCATTCCACGTAAGCGAAAGCATGTGTTTTTTGCGTTGCAACAAACCACCTGTGCCGTAGCCTTCTGTCGGATTGACACGATGGCGGCCATCACTGTGGTAAAGCTTGCCGTGTCCGCTGGTTAATACTTCATCTATGTATTTTTTCACTGTCCAAGGTTCATGCATCCACCAGCCTGGCATTTGCCAAATCACGGCATCCATCCACAAGAATTTTTCGATTTCTGCTTCAACATCATAGCCGGCATCAATCACGGTTTCTTGTACATTGTATCCAAGTGCGGCCAAAACTTCTTTCGCTTTTTTGTGAAGCGTGTGGTTCAACTCGCCATGTGAATGCCCGAAATCTTTACCACCGTCTAATAATAAAATATTCATCTTCTGCTCCTACAACAAATAATTCTGAAAAATGAGGGCTTCAATTATGCCTTTTTACTGCATCTTTTAAAAGTACATTCACCTACCAATAGACGCAAGTCATTTGTAGTAATTTTGGTGCGCCACCCAAATATCCTTGACCCGAACGGCGATTATTTGCCGAATTTTATGCATACCGTTCAACAACTCCCTGAAAATGCCCTTACTACGCGTTTGAATTTCTTCCGCCAATACGGTCAACTTGAGACTTTTGCAAAGGTCTCAGCCTATGGCTTTGTGGTAGTCGCAGCTTTACAAATAGTATTGCTGGAAAACTTAAGACACGCTCATTGTATCAAGAGCTGTTTGAATTCCGCTAAATGAATCTAATGTACAAACTTTTAAGTTTTAAGTAGTAAAGCATTAAGGCCGTCTGAAAGATTTTCAGACGGCCTTTAAGCCTTCATTAATATCACAACCTTAACAACATAAAGCCTACGGTTGCTACATTCTGTATCATTCAAATGATATATTGCTTCAATTGCGTCATGTTCAATATCAAGTTTTAATAGGATTAAAATCAATACCCGTAATATAACGTTGTCCAGCATGAGCTTTAATGTGTACAACAATATCAATGGTCTGCCTAAGCAGATTTTTAATAACTTCAAACTCCAGACCACTTCCTTCTGGTGATGCTTTTACCATTAATGCTAATTGATCCCATGTTTGTTCCGTGCTACCAGCATGGCAACTTGTAATAGATCCCGGGTGTCCAGATGCACAATTTCGAATAAAATAAAATGATTCGTCACCACGTAGCTCTGCTAGAATAATTCTATCCGGTTTCATACGCAGACAGGATTCCATACAACTTTTTGCCGTAATATTTGAACTGCCTTGTCCACCTTTTGAGTAAAGCAAATGAACTACATTTTCATGAGGAATGAATAGCTCCCTAGCATCCTCAATGCTGATTAGTCTCTCACTTAAAGGAATGTGATTAACCAATGCTTTCATAAAAGTAGTCTTACCACTGCCAGTTGCACCTGAAACGACTATATTCTTTTTATATTCAACGGCTTTTTTAAAAAATTCTTCGTAGTTCCGATTGTTCTTCAGTTCGACTAATTCCTTATCTTGAGGAGATAATTCCCCATTTAACTCAATAATCTGACTAAAGAAACCATCTTTACTATACTGGCTTAAGCTCTTTGTGTGTTTTGATGGTAAACGGATTGTAATTGAAGCTTTTCCTGCATCACAGGCAGGAGGAATCACAAATTGGGCACGTTGTCCTGTGGGGAATGTCAACGATACCATCGGCTCCGCTTCCGTAATTCGCTGCCCAGTATTACTTTCATTAACAACAGCAGTACAGAACTGACGTGCCCTATCAAAGTTTAGCGTATTTACTTCTACCTTTTTCCAACCCTGAGAGGTTTCTAAAAATACCTCTCCTGGTCTATTAATACAAATCTCAGTCACATCAGGATCTTTTAAGAAAGAGGTAATTCCCAATACTTCATATTGATAATCTAAGAAATCTGCTGAAATTGTTGAGTTTAATTCATCCATAGTTAAAAATAAATTGATTTAAAATATGCGATAATAATGAAATTTAAAACTTGAGGAAGTTTTTTATTCAAGATTAAGAAACACCTATATTCCCCGAGCTTGTACTTGTGACAACTGTCTTTGCTGTGTTTCTAATTCAAATTGCTGAGCTGTTACCTGTACCTTTATAAGACTTTCCTCTATCGGTGTAACTGCAGCTTTTTGCATATCCACAGAAGCAGTTCTTAATTCAGGAGCCTTATCACCAATAAGAATCTGACCATTCTCTTTGATATTGATTAAAGAAGCCCCTCGCATCTTATTTGCATATCCTTCAGCAGCCAATGCCATAGCAATATTATCTAAGCTTCTTTCATCGTAGCTAATATCCTTTTTATTACAGAATTCAGTAAAAATTTGTTTACTTTGCTGATAGATGTTTTGAGCATGTCGCGGGATGGCTTCCAACTTTAAAGGCTTCACAGATTGCATATTATCCCAATCGCCAGGAACAGGGGCATGCGCTATGTTACTCTGAGGTTGATGTAAAATCTTAGTACTCTCTATTCCTGTAGCAGAATGTACTCTAATACTATCTCTGACACCACTACTATATTGGCCTGTTTTCTTTTCTTGTAAATGAATACCTAAATCCCCATTTTTGAAATTTTCAATTTTAAGACCATTTACATCTAATGTCCCCGTATTTCTATCCCATTCATATACCATTCCAGCTCTACGGTAAACGAAACGGTTTGGCTGAGATAAATCACGTACACCACCCTGTAATATATAGCCATTCAATGATACTTCACCCTTGCCGTCTGAATCTCGGATAATATCTAAATTGTCAGCACGATATTTGTCATGTCCTTTACCACCAAACAATTTATCTCTTCCGGAATTACCGGCTAAAACATCATTACCATTGCCACCAATTAATACATCATTACCACTACCGCCTAATAAAATATCATTTTGATTAGTACCTTTTAGAACATCATCACCGGCATCTCCATACATATATGCCCCACTTTTTAAATAAGTCTTAGCTCTGCCTATTAATAAACTATCACGGCTATATGATCCATCAGCAACAATTTTATTGTTACCCTTATTTCCAAACGTATCATAATTCGCCATATGCTTAACAAATATTTTTTCGGAATTAGGGCTTAAGAATGCCTCTTTAAAGTCTTTGGAAAAATTGGTACGGGTATTCAGAAAGTAATAAATATCTTTTTCGTAATAACTCAATTTAATAGATCCATTTTCTTCTGAATTTGGACGCATACCATACATATTTTGGCGAGCAATCAAATCCTTAACTTGCTCGAAAGATTTACCCTTGATATAAGGATAAAGATCACCGCTAATTTGAGTACTATAAGCACTTCCATTATTTCGCTCTTCATAAGCAATCATACGTGCTTCATTAAAGATTGCCTCTGCTTCTCCATAGCCTCGTGCATGAGCATAAGCTTTAGCAGTATTATAATAACTAGCAGATTTAGCCTGATATTTACCCAATGCATGTCCTATTTCATGGGCTACTGCTGTGGCAGTAGTATACTTTGAACCTGATAGAAAATAGATATTTCTATCTTTAGGGTCATAGTATGCATTACTCTTGCTATCTTTAGTTTCGAAAAAACTTCGTCCGTTACTGCTAAACTGATTAATCTGTCTAACCAACTCATAATCTGCCTTTATCCTGTCCAATTCTGACATAGTAGAGTTGAAACGTTTATTATGAAAACCTAATATTCTTAATTGAGTTTCTGCTTTGTTGCTTAATTTAGTCATAATATATAAGCCTCTGTATCAATGACCCATCGGGCTCATTTCTGTATTACTGTAAAAAGTAAATGCTGTAATTGCTCCAGAACCGTTGTTTGCAGCAATTATTTCACGACCGTTTTCACGCCAGTAGTAATCAACCAGCTCTTTAATTGGGTCACTTTCACGTCTTGGATAATAATCCCCATACTCAGGAGGCGCTTCTTTCTCCTTAGGCTTTGCTAAAAAATCGGGAAATCTGTTTTCTGGGAAAATACTTATTTTTTCTTTGAAATATTGTTTGGTTGGTAAAATAATAAAACTGGTTTTATATGAGGTATGACGTACTGCCACATATAATCCGATAGGTGAAGTAAAATTTTCAAAATGATTATTAACATGTCCTTCAACAACTGGAATTTGCCAAATATTTTCTAATTCTAGCGCATACATTGCATATAGGCAGTCATCTTTAAAGGCCGTATCATACATCTGCTTAATTAGATCATCCCGATTTTCTACTTTGTGCAACATACTTCGGCAACGATCGCGTACCTGTTCCATAGTTATTCCATTTTGTATATTCTGTGTCTTAGAAGAATCCTTAATATTGTTATTACTAATCTGTGGAGTACAGGAAGTCACCAAGCATACAGTTAATATGACTGTAATCACTGATAGTTTCATATAAATTCCTTTTTAGTCATTCTGTACATTTCATTTTCAGACGGCCTTGAGCTTTTATTACTATTACCGTTTTCCTTTTAACGAGGCAACTTTCACTGCCTCCATAAGTCGTTTGGTAAATGTTCCATCTTGGTAATAACGGATTTTCCCCACTTGCGCCGGATGTGACATACCTTCGTAAAGGATAATTTCTTTATCTTGGCTCATTGCCTTTAACTCTTGCGGCAACATCAGTGCGCGGCGCTCTTCGCTTTCTGAGACACTACGTTCACGTCCACGGCTGACATTTTTTCTTTTCACTGTGGTATAACCCAACATTTCGGAGTATTCATTTGCATCCTGCTGTTCTCTAGGTGTATAGATGATTTGCAAAGCATGGTTAGTGATAATAGTACGCGCATATTCTTTGCCATAAACAGCATCCAGCTGGGCAACTGATTGGATAATCGGAAATAGGCGAATGTTGTAACCTGCCATATAGCTGACAGAATGAGCAATAATTTCAACTTTACCAATACTTGTGAACTCGTCCATTAACAGCATACATTGGTGTTTCAAATCGGGGTTGTCCTGAGGCAGCTCTTTCGTATTTTGGTTGATAAGTTGAGAGAAAAAGAGGTTAACAATGACTCTTGATTCAGCAAGTTTGTTAGGAAGAATGCCGATATAAACAGTCATTTTCTTTTTACGTACGTCAGTCAACAAAAAATCATCAGCGGAAGTGGCGGCATCAATGACGGGATTAATCCATGGGTTTAAAGGTTCTTTAAATGTACCCATGATAGAACCGAAAGTTTCTTTTTCTTGAGAGATTAAACCGGAAAAAGCAGTTTTTGTAGCCTCGCTGAGGTATGGTTGTTGTGATAGAGAAGTAAAGTATTCCTTAAGTTCTGTTCCATTACCTGATGAAAGACGGTATATTTTTCCTAAGGTACAAGCCGGCTCATTTCCCTTACCCTCTATTGGAAAATCCGCCATTGCTTCATGTTCATCAAAACAATAAAGTGAAAACGCCAAAAACGCATTTCTTGCCTGCGCTACCCAAAACTTGTCACGACTATCTCCATCAGGATATAGCATTGCAGCTATCGACATTAAATCCGATACTCGCTGGTCAGGATCAGAAGAAACATAGGTAAACGGATTCCAACGGTGCGTCCTTCCATCTTCGGCAAACGGGTTGAACAAATAGACTTCCTGACCTAGTACTTCTTTGCGGTAGCCGCTAGTCAAATTAAAGTTCTCCTGTTTGATGTCCAAAACTACTACCGATCCTTTATAACTTAACAGGTTCGGAATAACGATACCGACACCTTTACCTGAACGTGTTGGTGCTGCCAACAATGCGAATTGCTGGCCATTGTAATGTAACAATTTGCCGTTGTATTTACCGACGACAATTGAAGTATCCGTTTGTTTGAAAAATCCTGCTTTTGTCAAATCAGCCATCCCGGCAAATCGTGCTTCCCCATGAAGACTTTGGGAGGCTGTACGCCAAATAGGAATTAAACCAAGCAGACCAATCAGAAAAGTAAAACCAAATCCAACAATTCCTGATGTTTTAATTTGCAGTGAATATTTGGCAACCTGAGGAATATCCAACGTATTATAGTATTTGAACCATGTTGTAAGTAGTAAGGGAGTTTTATCTAAGCCTAACCATTGCAGCAGGATAAAACCTGAAAGGTAACAGCCTAATATAAAAGAAATTAATAGTAAAACTACCGTAATAATAGATTTGTTTTTTAGAGTCATTTCAATACCTGTGAGTCAAAGGAATAGATTATTTTAGCTTTCTAGTGAAGATATTAGTTTTCAGACAGCCTAAGGTGATGAGGGAAAGCTCAGTTCTACTAATGTGTATATGAAATTTATCACTCTCTTTATGGTGCTATCCTTGGCAGTTTCACTGTATATTTGAACTAAATATTTTTGAAATAAGTTTTAATAATTATGATACATCTCTCTATACAAACTCTTAGCACTATATTTAACAATAGGGCTATAGATAGTAGTAGGACAAGAGGCTTAATCAGTAATTCTTGTGATGAAAGCATAATGAGTAGGCCGTCTGAAAAAAACAGACGGCCCTTTAAATTACTGCATAACCGAACTGAAATCAATGTCCTGGGCAGTATAAATATTAATTAAGGTCCCTTGGTTAATCGTTACTGTATTGGGACGAGCATTATTTCGCTCAAGTTGATTGATAGCCTGTTGCTTCAATGTATTGGCTGTTTCACTCTCGTAAGGATTAGTGGTAGTTGATGAGGATGTTGTAACTGTTTGTCCTTGTGGGCCATATTCAGTAGCAGCATATTTAAAAGCATCTGAAATCATGCTAATCAATAAAGCCGATGCTAAACGTGATCCCCAATGAGACTTAAATTTACCAACATGGCCAGCCGCACCAAGATTATCTACACCAGGAGATTCAAGTGTTACATCAATCCCTTCAGGTGTTATAATTCGATTCCAAATAACCTCCATTCGTGGACCGGTAGGATTACTGGAACCATATTGCCCCATTACTTTCGAACCTTTCGGCAACAAGAGATATTTTCCACTGGCAGAGTATACAGGCTCAGTGATGATACAAGATGTAAATCCTTTTACTTCAGAAACAATTTTAGTTTCTAATACACAACGCAAATAAGTCCCTTGTTGAAGCAACTTATCCCTATTATGCATATAACGGACAGCATTAGCCTGAGCTGTACTTACTCCCGACTCTTTTTGAGTAGCCTCCCCGTCCTGAATAAATGCAGAATTCATATTAGCATACATATCTCCTGCTGGAATAATCGGCTGTATAGGAACATTAGGAGTTGATGGAGTTATAGGTGGCAAGGTCTCCACTACTGGTGGAGTAGTTACTTCTATTGTTTTTGTATTCGATGTATTATCCGTTTCTAATTCGGGCTTTTTGTCTTCTGCTAAATCAATTGAAGGGGGTTCTGTAACTTGAGGATCTGGAGCAGGTAAATCTGGTACAGTAACTACCTGAGGACGTTCTGGAGGGGGAGCTTCATCAGAACTACTAAATTGATGATAGGCAAATGCCCCTAGTCCAGCCAACCCAAAACCTGCAGCTACAATAAACGCAATAGCTTTTTTGTTGACTGTGCGATCAACAGGAGCATTTAGTTGAGGAGCATTCTCCTCAAGTCCCGCCAATTGTTCTTGTTCGTATTGGCTTGAATATAAATTTTGTGATGATTCACTATCTTTGTGATGTTCATTATTTAGCTTATCAGACATTCTTAATTCCTTTTTAATCCAACTACATCATTTCCATGTCTCAAAACTAGGAATGGATAAGTCCCATGGACAATAACTACATTACCTTCAACATTACTGTTTAAGACAAACTCAGCTCCTTTCTCTGATTTTCTGCCATAAACAGCAGGAAAATCACCTGTGAACTTGCCCTTATTCAAGTGGACATAGGTAAATCTGCCATCATCATAGACTTTTAAAGGAACTAGCCAACGAGATTTTTCATTTGCAGCCACATCATAATTAGTATTATAGATTTTAGAAGAATCATATTTCAGGCTATAACCAGCCAAAGTACTAGCACGAAGACTGAAATCTGTAGAATCGGGATATCTGAATTTAACTTGATAATTTACCCCTTTGTCTGAAGCTTCTGCCAAATTGCCAACAACATTCTTCAAAACCTTAAGCTCAAAAATATATTGATGAGCCTGAGTACGAACAATAAGATTAGTATCAACTGCATCAGCCTTTGGACGCAGATAAAATACATTTTCTCTACGTACCAAGTCCCATCCACCACTTAGGCCTGCACCAAAATCTTTAACCTTTTCACGCGAGTCAAGTTCAATTTGTGTAACTACGCCTTGTGCCGTATGAACTGGATATGTTGTATTTTCTTGAAACGTATATTCTTGAATAGCTGCGGCATAGACGCTCTCTTGAAACAGCAAAGTTACTGTCGCTAATAAAACTATTTTTTTCAGCATTATTAATTCCCACTTTCAACAGATATAGGAGAAGTACCGGGGGCAGCATTGTCTACAGATGTAGGAACTTCTGATTGAGGTACACTTTGTATTTGTCGTTGTGTCTGCTTTTCTTGTGATATTCCACCAGAAAGATAATCTGAGGATAGATCTTGAACAGGAGATTCACTAGCATCAGGATCAACACGATAAGACAGCACTTGGAATCCCAAGGGATTTTTCAACCTATACTTTTCATCCATCTTCAAATTACTGTTAAAAGTGTAGGTTAGAGTAGCAACATTACTATCTATGAATCTTGATATACCAGTACTCTTATTCAATAAAAATCTTTGGAATCTTACTGTTGCGCTAGCATCGCGACCATCGGCCTTTCCACTATTATTAAGGACGATACTCAAAATCTTAACGCGAATTGACTGAGCAGACCCATAAAGATTAAATGGGCTATTCGGGTTACTTTTATTCATCAGATTGCGATAGCTGTCAGATACCCCTGCAACCGACATAGAATAAACTGTAGCCCAGTCATTATCATAAATAATCTGACTATCAAAAGATTCTCTAGCAATAATAAAGTGAGAAATATTACTCTTAATTACTGCTTCATTTTTAGTAATATCTAAATTATTCCAATCGCCGGCTAGTTTAGCAACAGTAGCTTGTCCCGTATAGACATCAGCCATAACAAGATAAGGTTCTTTTTCTTTCAATGGTAAGATATAAAATAATCCCCCAAGTAAGCACAGAGAAGAAAAGGTAGAAATGCCAGCAACTACCCATGCTCTTTTCTCACTTTTTTTACGAATATCGACTAAAGTCGTTTCAAAATCCAAAGATCTTTTTATAGCCTTTTGGATATTGCCATCAGTAGTAGTTTTACTTGATTTGAACATATGTTTCCATTTTAATCTTGAGTTTTTACATCAGCTTTTGCTGATCTCTCATGTTTTTTCTTTCCACTGTTTTTCACAGCAACATCCATTCTCTTATGCGCCATAATGACACCATTTTGAACATAGAAAACCATCCCTTTATCTTCATAAAGTTTAGATAATTCACTCAGGGCATTATCAAGCTCAGTATTTCGTATTGTTGATACTTTCTTATACAAAGTAAAATCAAGCGTATGGTCATAAACAACAGGCATCTTTGCCTCCTCTCCCCAACGCTCCAACAAACCTTTTACAGTTGTATCAAGTCGTGTCACTTGATAAATATGAGGTTTGACAAGAGGAATCTCAGTTACCTGATCAGGTAGTTCATTTAATGGCCTCCATGAACTTGGGAAATCTGGAGCAGACTGATTTGCACAACCTGCCATTAGCGCGCCCACACTAGCAGACAGTAACAGCATTCTTAAAAGAAACATACATAGTACCTTATAAAATAACTTAAGTTACAACCAAAGCATCTTAATTAAAAATGAAGAAAAGACAATTTATGTTTGGTTATTTTTATTGGTTAAAATCTTGTGAATTATTTTAATCTGTGCTAAATTTCACGTCAATACAAATTCATATTTTCATCTCAACATCATGTTTTTTTCCTGCGCCGACTTAGCTGTCCCGCATGATATTATGCATCATGTCGTGAGAGTTGAATCCTCAGGCAATCCATACGCTATAGGTGTTGTAGGCGGACGCTTACAGAGACAGCCTAAAAATTTGGCTGAAGCAGTTGCTACTGCTAAAATGTTGGAACAAAAAGGATTTAACTTCTCCTTAGGATTAGCTCAAGTTAACCGATACAATTTAAAAAAATACGGATTACACTCCTACGAGCATGCATTCCAAGTATGCCCAAACGTAAAGGCTGGCTCTCATATATTGCGAGAATGCTACAATCGTGCGAAAGACTGGGGAAAATCTTTCAGCTGCTATTATTCCGGCAACTTTGTAACAGGCTATAAGCATGGATATGTACAAAAAATTTTTTCATCCATGAAGCAAGGAAGAAAAGCTCTTCCACAAAATGCCATCCCAGTCATCAACAATACCGTAGCTTCACGCCCTATATTGCAAATGACAGCGCAACAGCCTAACAGCCAAAATTCGACAGTTGCCACCGATCTACAATCATACCCGGTTACTGTATCCAAAAAACAACATAACCTACGAGACAATAATGCTGTACAAGCGCAAAGCAATATTTATACAGATAGTGCAGCAGTCTTCTAGACAATACGATTTTTTTCCACATCAACCTGTAATAAACATAGGAAATTTCAAATGAAAAACACTCAGATCCAAAAAAAATCCCGCTTTACTGCCGAAAACGTTGCAACAGCAGCTTTTGTTGCTGCAGCATTTTTAGCACCGACAGTAGGTATGGCAGCCGATGATTTCACCTCAGCTTCTGGTGGTGCCTGTAAATTTATTAAAAACATCCATACCGTATTGAACTTGATGTCCGTTGCCGTCGTAACCATCGCCATCATCTTTGCCGGTTACCAAATTGCTTTTGCTCACAAACGCATTTCCGACGTCGCACCTATTTTAATTGGTGGTGTGTTGATTGGTGCAGCTGGTCAAATTGCAAAAATGCTGGTTGGTAATGCAGACTCCTGCTCTGCAGGTACAACTTCTGCAATGATGCAAGTATTGCAATTCTTCGCATAATTAATTCATTATGCAAAAAAACATCGTTTTTCGAGGATGTACACGTCCGGCAACCTTTCTCGGCGTACCCTATATACCTTTCTTTATAGGGGCCGGCTCAGGATTATTAATGGGAATGTACTTCAATTTGTTTTTTTTGCTAACCATCCCATTCATCATTCTGATTATGAGGCAGATGGCTAAGCGAGATGACATGATTTTTCGTTTTCTAGGCTTACGCCTGAAATTTAGGCTTAAAGCCAGAAATCGAGAAGAATTTCCTGACACATGGTGCTTCTCGCCTAACGAGTACCGCAACAATCCTCCCAAACAATGACAACAAAACGTCCGACAGACACTTTTGTCTGTCGGACAATTCCAACACAAAAAACAAATAAAATGTTTACTCCTGACGCATCAATTAGTCAATTCGTATCCCTCTCCACTCATGTCTCTCCAACCATTGTCAAAACCACTGGTGGAGATTACCTGACAACATGGCATCTATCCGGCCTTCCGTTCGTAGGTCGTGAAGAATGGGAGCTTGAGCACAAGCACAATACATTTAACCGTCTACTCCAATCTTTGCGTGCCCCCGACTACGTAAATGTCGCCTTTTGGGTACATGACGTTCGACGTCATCGTAGTATCGATTTACGTCCAGAATTTCAAGAGTCTTTCAACCAAAGCCTCTCTGATCGTTATTTCTCTCGACTCTCCCAAGAAAAGCTCATGAATAACGAGCTTTACTTGACCATGATTTATCGCCCAGTTGTCGATGGCAAAAAATTCGTTGATAAATCGGGTAATATCGATCGTCTCAAAGCTGAGCAGGAACAAGCTATTGGTACACTTAACGAATTAGCAACCAACCTTGAGGCTGTTCTCAAAGACTACCATCCATACCGACTTGGTATGTACGAAGGTAAAAACGGGACTGTATTCTCTGAAACCCTCGAGCTTTTCGGTTATATCCTTAACCGCGTTAACGAGCCGGTTCCTGTACTTCCTGCCCCTGTTTACAACTACTTACCCCTCAGCCGGCATCTCTTTTCTGCCAAAACCGGCGACTATATTGTCCGTACTCCAGAAGGTAAAAACCACTACGGTGCCATACTCAATCTTAAAGAATACCCTGATGGTACTTACCCTGGGATACTGAATGGTCTCAAATATTTGGATGTTGAATACGTCATCACCCATAGCTTCAGCCCAATGAGCCGATACGATGCTATGAAAACCCTCGAGCGCACTCGTGGCATGATGATCTCTTCCGGCGACAAATCCTTTACCCAAATTGCAGAACTCGACCATGCAATGGACCAGCTCGCATCTGGCAATTTTGTTCTTGGCGGCTACCATTTTAGCCTTGCTATCTACGCCGACAGCCAAGAGCAACTTTCCCAAAACATTGCCTCTGCCCGAGCCGAACTTTCCAATGCAGGCTTCGTAACGACTAAAGAAGACTTGGCTGTCTGCGCCGCATATTATGCCCAACTTCCAGGCAACTGGAACTACCGCACCCGCATTGCCAACCTCTCATCGTTAAATTTCTTGGGCCTCTGTCCTCTTCACAACTTTGCTACTGGTAAACGTGAGGGCAACCCATGGGGGCAATGTGTTACCGTTCTTCAAACAACCAATGGTCAGCCCTACTACTTCAACTTCCATGCAACCCTTGAAGGTGAAGATTCCGAAGGAGAAAAAGCCATTGCCAACACCATGGTTATTGGTAAGTCCGGTACCGGTAAAACGGCACTTATCAACTTCCTCCTCAGCCAGGTACAAAAATACGATCCCAAACCCACTATCTTCTTCTTCGATAAAGACCGTGGTGCCGAAATTTTCGTCAAAGCTTGCGGTGGTGCTTATATGGCGCTGGAAAGCGGTCAGCCGACCGGCTTCAACCCCTTCCAATGCGAAAATACAGAGGCAAATGTCCAATTCCTCTGCGGCCTTATGAAGCAGTTGGGTGGCAAAGCACACTATTCAGCAGCAGAAGACGACGACATCCTGCGCGCCGTCCGAGCCATGCTTGATACCCCACCAGCGCTGCGCAGTATTTCCAACTTTCAAAAATCGCTGCCCAATACCGGCGACGATTCCCTCTATGCCAATATCCGCAAATGGACTAGAGGGAACAGTCTCGGCTGGGTCTTTGATAACCCGCAGGACAAAATCGACTTCAGCGGAGCCAACATCATCGGCTTCGACTACACCGACGTGATTGAAAACCCTCAGGTACGCGATCCAGTCATCGGTTATCTTATCCATCGAATGGAGGAGCTTATCGATGGTCGTCGCTTCATCTACATCATGGATGAATTCTGGAAAATCCTTGATGGCGAAGGCGGCTTGAAAGAGTTTGCCAAAAACAAACAAAAAACCATCCGTAAGCAAAACGGTATGGGTATCTTTGCAACCCAGTCTCCGGAAGACGCCCTCAAAAGCGATATTTCTGCCGCTCTGATTGAGCAGACAGCTACCATGATACTGCTGCCAAATCCGAATGCAGATAAAAAAGATTACATCGATGGACTGAAGCTGACCGACTCAGAATTTCAAGTAGTCAAAAGCCTGGATGAGCGCAGCCGCTGCTTCTTGGTTAAACAAGGACATGCGTCTGCAGTATGTCAGCTCAACCTGCGCGGATTTGACGATGAATTGGCAGTCATCTCCGCCAGCACCGACAACATCGACATTATGGACGGTATCATCAAGAAAACGGCTGAACGTTTAGGTGTCGACATTGATGCGGTAAGACCGGAGGATTGGTTACAAACCTTCTACGATGAACGTAAGGGTTCCGGTAAGAAAGCTGCTGCGAATGTGATGCGTAATGCGGATTAAGCCAATTTGACTAAAAATGAGACAGGGTTGTCTAAAGACTGTAAGTCTTCAGGCAACCCTAAGACAGAAAATTTAAATATTTTAAAATTAACCAATTTAAAGAAAGATTAAACTGTAATGAAAACTAAAATGAAACGGATGATCGCCTCAGTTTTAGTGGGAGCGACAATGCTTACTTCCATGCCGATAGCTAATTCATATGTATTGCCTGTTATTGATGGAGCTAAAATGATGCAAGATGCTATCAACTGGGCTATGGATGCGGCAGACCGTGCTGTTACGCTATCTAACTGGGTCACTCAGCTGCAAAACTGGCGTACTCAGTTGCAACATTGGGTACGCGGTCAAATGGAACAGATTCCAGAAGTGAAAAAACTACTCGATAAAAAAGAAGAGAACGCAATTAAAACAATGTTCCAAAACCGTAAGGATCGCTGTAATAGAATTGCTAACCAAACATCAAAAAATTTATGTATTAGTACAGTAACTCTTGAAGAGCAAAAATTTACGCTTCTACGAAAAATGGAAACAGAAATTAACCAAACTTTTTCGCAGATAAATGCCACCTCGATTAAAAAACAAAATTCCAATGCCCAAGGACAAAGTAATACGGCAGCCTCTGCCGAAGCCGAAGTCATCGCAAAATTGCAGCAGTTGGAAATCATATTGAAAAATTACCAATCAGCAATAAACTCTATCGACCAAATGCTTGATCAATATAAATGGGCAAGGGTAAATCTGACCAAAGACCAGCTCTCAGGCTCGAACAACAGCAACCTGACCAAAGCGTCAGCTTCGCTCGTTTTACAAAGTAAGGTAAAAAAATTCCACGATGAAGCAAAAGCAAAAAGAGCCATCAGCACTGGCTATAAACTCCGCTAATTTTAATGTTATTTTTACCCAAACTATTTAACAGGAAAACATCATCATGATGGATCTTCTCCTTTATTCCAGTATTCGTGACTATATCTATGCACGAATAAGCTTCTTTACTGAACATGTATTGTCTAAAAACCTAACGCTTGTTTTTACCATTATCGTTGCCTTATTGACTTTATGGATAATGATCCAAGGTTATCTGATTGCAACCGGCAGAAGTCAGGAAGGCCTAAAAGGCTTTGTGTACGGTCTCGGCAAAACCTACCTCATTGTAGCCGTTGCACTAGGTGTAGCAGCCGGCAGTGATTTTAGCGTACGGGTTCTGACCGATACCCTTTCAGACGGCATTTCCCAAATCATGACCGGCGACAGCGATGTCGGCAGTAAATGTCTGACACAAGACAGTAAATCCATCATAGGCTGCCGAATAGACCAAAACCTGACGGCAACCCAAAGCATGATGGGCATACTTGACGGTATCGATACTGCCGACAGCGAATATCTCGAAGGGAAAGTGACACAGGCAAGATGGTTTGTCGGCGTCGGTACCGCAGGGCCTGCCATCGTAGCAGGTACCATGCTAATCATGTTCCGCATCGCCATGGCTCTCTTTATCGGCTTTGCGCCCATCTTTATTTTATGCCTTCTGTTCAAAAAGACCGCCCCGCTCTTTCAGAAATGGCTATACTATGGGCTGGCAACTATCTTTTCAGGGGTTATGCTCGGCGTGATGTCAGATATTGCCATGGACTTAGTTTCCAATGTCGGTACCAGTCTTTTTCTCTCAAAAGAGGCTGTGCAGTTTGTGACTACTAAAGAAACCCTTGTGGGCCTTGCCGATACAGCTACCCAGCAGTTGGGCTTAGGTCTGATTCTCTCGACTTTGTTGATTGTGGTGCCGCCTATGGCGGGAATGTGGTTTAATGGCGTGATGGGCAGCTTCAGTGGCTATAACCCAGCAGAACGTTGGAATAACCCAAATAATGGACAACCGGGTACGATGCCAGGGCATAATGCACCTCCTCAGGTTTATGCAGATCAGCAGCAGATAGGAAATACTACTGCCAAAGATGCTAATACCCATGGCCCTCAAATCAACTGGTCATCTGGTAACACCGTCGCAAATACAAATGTAGTTAAGACTCAAGGACAATCTACATTAGGGATTGCTACTGGTGGCAAAGACCCGAAAAATCCAATAAATTGAGGAACAAATATATCATGAAGAAAGCAACTTTTATTCTTTGTATGGGCTTGTTTCCCATGTTTTCTTTTGCCTGTTCTCCAGGTGTAGGCGGTGGCCCCTCTGGAGATCCCCACTGTATGGCCCCAATTTTAGCAAATGATCCTTATTACAACGGCTCTATGAATCAACAATCTAAACAACCTCAAACAATTACCATTCGTATCCCTTCTAAATACGGTGCCGTAGCTGCGAATGATGCAGGCTTTGTCGGTGTATTAAATCAAGATTCTTTATCTAAGGCAAAGAAAGCGGCTTTGGCACAATGTAGACAAGGAAACTCTAAGGATCCCTGCAAAGTAGTTGCTTGGGCTAGAAATAGTTGTATTGCCATGGTACAAGGACAAATAAATAAACGACCAGACAAATGGAGATCTTTCTTTGCAGAAAAAGAAAAAGGGAGAGCTGAGGCTGCTGCTTTGGCAGAATGCAAAGCAGATCCGACTGTTAGTAATTGTAAAGTTTCATTACCTGAAGGCTGCTCCCTACCTTAATATCTAAGGCCTCAAAGGCCGTCTGAAATTCCGGACGGCTCGTATTAGAATATTGAATTTTACCCATTTCAACTTAAAGAAAATTCTTATGAAAACCCCATTCTCCTTATTGCTTGCTGTGGCATTGGTACCTTCCTTTGCCTTTGCGGAATTCTCTGCCGATTCTTTCAACCCTGTAAAAATCAACAGCGATGAAGAACGCTTGGCCTGCGAAGCTATTATGTGCTTATCTTCGCCAAATAGCTCTCCCAGCCAATGCGAACCTTCTCTCCGCAAATACTACTCGATTAAGTTTAAACACGGGCATGATACTTTGACCGCCCGTCGTAACTTCCTTAAAAAATGTCCGGTTTCCAATAATCAGGATGTTTCCAAAATGATCAATACCTTGGTACGATAATTACTTTTTATTTTAAGAGCCGTCTGTTATTCAGACGGCCTTTTCTCTTACAAAGAGATTTTGTAAGTCATATCATCGCCATGGCTCTCTTTATCGGCTTTGCGCCCATCTTTATTTTATGCCTTCTG
>ENA-OWLI01000054-OWLI01000054.1-metagenome-genome-assembly--contig:-NODE-54-length-21259-cov-10.849085_pt1 | contig 21259 bp, 19 predicted proteins | sample MGYA00245346_ERZ651096 | MGnify/ENA primary metagenome ERZ651096 (study PRJEB26857, sample SAMEA4031766) | metagenome | biome: human; feature: oral; material: saliva | place: Philippines | collected 2014...
AAATCTGCACCTTAATCAGTTGGAAGTTTAGTCCAACTTTTGGGGTGCAGATCAATTGATCTGCCTTTTCTTTTTTACATAAATGAATAATTACTCATCCAAGAAACTTCTTAAGGTTTCTGAACGACTTGGATGACGTAATTTACGTAATGCTTTCGCTTCAATCTGACGAATACGCTCACGAGTTACGTCAAATTGTTTACCCACTTCTTCAAGTGTATGGTCAGTATTCATATCAATACCAAAACGCATACGTAATACTTTTGCTTCACGAGGTGTTAAACCTTCTAACACTTCATGAGTCGCCACTTTCAAGCTTTGTGCGGTTGCAGAATCTAATGGCAATTCAAGGGTTGAATCCTCGATGAAGTCACCTAAATGTGAATCATCGTCATCACCGATTGGGGTTTCCATAGAAATAGGTTCTTTCGCAATTTTAAGCACTTTACGAATTTTATCTTCTGGCATTCCCATGCGTTCAGCAAGCTCTTCTGGCGTCGCTTCGCGACCCATTTCTTGTAGCATTTGACGAGAAATACGATTTAATTTGTTAATCGTTTCAATCATATGAACAGGAATACGGATTGTACGCGCTTGGTCCGCAATGGAACGAGTAATGGCCTGACGAATCCACCAGGTTGCATAAGTAGAGAATTTATAACCACGGCGGTATTCAAATTTATCTACCGCTTTCATCAAACCGATATTCCCTTCTTGAATTAAATCCAAGAATTGTAAACCTCGGTTGGTATATTTTTTCGCAATAGAAATGACCAAACGCAAGTTGGCTTCAACCATTTCTTTTTTCGCACGGCGAGCTTTTTGTTCACCACGAGATACCGCATCACAAATCTCACGCATTTGTTGGATAGTGAGATTGGTATGTTGCTCAATATTCGCTAAGTTATCTAAAGATAAACGAATACGCTCTTCATATTTTGGTAAACGTTTTGCCCAAGCTTTCGTTGATTTTAATGCTTTTGCTACCCATGCATCACTACTACCATTAGCAACAACAAGTGCCTCAAATTCATCTTTTGGCATACCCGCAATATCAACTAATACTTTTTGTAGTTGACGCTCTTCTGAACGTACACGTTTCATCATATTCTTCATTGATAAAACAAGTACATCGAATTGTTTAGGCACTAAACGGAATTGTTTAAATATATCTGCGAGTAGAGCAATTTGATCTTTTGCGCGTTTACCACTGCGTCCGTGTTTTGCAATAGTTGCTAATGTTTTGGTGTGTTGCTCTCTTAATGCCGTAAATCTTTCACGCGCCACTTCAGGGTCGATACTGTTATCTGAATCGCTGTCATCTGAACTTGAGCCGCTATCGCTTTCATCTTCCTCATCGCTCTCATCATCAACGTCTGCAGCAGATTCAGTACCTTCACCTTCATCAGCAAAATTTTCATCAATGTTTGCGGTTTCCTCTTCTGGAATATTAGGATCCACAAAGCCTGTGATTAAATCAGCTAAACGATAATTACCCGCTTCTACTTGATCATAATTATCTAATAATTCAGTTAATGCTTCTGGGTACGCCGCAATAGCGGTTTGAACTTCGTCAATCCCTTCTTCAATACGTTTTGCAATGCTGATTTCATCTTCACGGGTAAGAAGATCAACCGTTCCCATTTCGCGCATATACATACGCACAGGATCGGTTGTGCGACCGATTTCAGATTCCACATTGGATAAAATCTGTGTTGCTTCTTCCACAGCATCTTCATCCGGAATCGTGTCATTCAACATCATTTCGTCACTTTCCGGTGCTTCATCAAGAACCGGAATACCCGCATCATGCTGTAAAGTTTGCAACAACTTATCGTAATATTCTGGATCGATCAAATCTTCTGGAAGCAAGTCATTGATCTCCGCATAAGTTAAATAACCTTGCGTACGACCTAATTCCATAAGCTGTTCAATTTGTTCTGAATATTGCTCTGCGGTAGATTGTTGATTTTGTTCCATTTTTATTCCCGTTTTGCGTTATTTTTGGAAGATAAAAGCCCTTGTTTTGAACAGGAGATTTTACCATTGTTATGACGGATTAACTAACTGTTTTTTCTGCTCTTCTTTTCCCTTGAGCAAATTCACTAAAATTGCTCGTTCTTGATCAGTTAAGCCTTCCGCCCTTTCTTTTGCAATCAGCATCTCAATATCACGTTCAATCGCTTGAATATTCAATCGACGATAGTTTTGAGAGAATGCATTAATAATTTCTAAGTCGTCTAATAGATGATCCCAAGACGCTAATATTTCAAGGGGCTTACTGAATTCTGTATCGCGAAAATATTCTAAGATTTGACCTGTTGTAATGCCTTCTCGTTCACGGCAAAGTGCGGTCAATTTTTCGAGTAATTCGTAACCCGCTTCATGCTTTAAGGCTTGCAAACCGACGTCCGAAATACGATTCACCAATTGTGAATTCTGTAATAACAGCGAAATCACCACACGCATTGGCGTTTTCTTAATGGTTTTTTGCGGCGTTTTAGGTTTGGGTTCAGCCTTATCTATTTGATTTGGTATTAAGCTTTCAAGCTGTGATTGATCAAAGATCCCGAGCTTTTGTGCCAACATATTTCGCAATGAAAGGCGCAGCATATCACCAGGAATTTGACGAATTAAAGGCGCTGCGAGTGCCACTAATTTACCTCGTCCTTCTTGCGTCGAAAAATCTACCTGTGGACTTAAATGCGCGAATAAGAATTCTGTGAGAGACTGAGCTTGATCAATATACTCTTCAAACTTTTCTTTACCATATTGACGAATATAAGTATCCGGATCTTCGCCATCCGGTAGGAAAATAAACTTAATTTGTCGTCCATCTTCCAGATAAGGTAAGGCGTTTTCAAGGGCACGCCACGCGGCATCACGCCCTGCTCTATCGCCATCGTAGCAGCAAATGACTTGCTCTGTTGAACGGAACAATAATTGAATTTGCTCCGAGGTCGTCGATGTCCCAAGAGAAGCCACCGCATAATTCACACCAAATTGAGCCAACGCTACCACATCCATATAGCCTTCAACTACAAGCAATTTTTCTGGCTCATCATTAATTTGTAAGGCTTCATACAAGCCATAAAGTTCATTACCTTTATGGTACGTAATGGTTTCGGGTGAGTTCAAATATTTAGGCTTTTCATCCGTTAAAACACGTCCCCCAAAAGCGACCGTACGACCACGTTTATCCCGAATCGGAAACATAATACGATTACGGAATTTATCGTACACATTGCCACGATCATTGCGAGAAAGCATGCCTAAATCAAACAGTTTTTTCTGTTCTTCTCGATTTTTGCCGAATTGACGCAACACCGTATCCATCGCATTGGGCACATAACCGATTTGAAAACGTTCGATAATATCGGGCGATAAACCACGTTGCTGAAGATAGCTTTGAGCAGGAATATTTAGCGGAAGTTGAGCTTGATAAAACGACGCAATCTCTTGCATCAAATCATATAAATTACGTTTTGTTTGGTAGCTCACATTCGGTTTATTACCGAATTGATTTGGGCGTTTTTCATAAGGCACTTCAAGTCCTGCCGAAGCGGCAAGTTCTTCAACGGCTTCAACAAATTCTAATTTGTCATAATCCATTAAAAATGAAATCGCATTGCCTTTCGCACCACAACCGAAGCAATAATAGAATTGTTTTTTTTCACTTACCGTGAAGGAGGGTGTTTTTTCATGATGAAACGGACAACAAGCTTGATAATCGCGTCCCGCTTTTTTGAGTTTCACGCGCGCATTAATCACATCGACAATATTCGATTTTGTGAGCAGATCATCAATAAATTGGCGTGGAATTGAGCCTTTCATTGCCTTGCCTCCTTGAATACGATGCGAAAGTGCGGTTGATTTTGCGTGACTTTTTTTCGATGAATTTAAAGCAACAAAACCGTGATACCCAAAAGGTTTCACGGTTTGTCTTAACTCGAGTTAGAAAATACTACAAATTAGTATAAACGGGTATTGCGCGCGTTTTCGCGAGCATTACGTTTAGCGTGACGTTTAGCAAGCGTTGCTTTTTCACGTTTACGGATTGTAGTTGGTTTTTCATAGAATTCACGAGCGCGAACTTCTGCTAAAATACCAGCTTTTTCGCAAGAGCGTTTGAAACGACGTAAAGCTACGTCAAATGATTCGTTTTCACGTACTTTAATTACAGGCATAAGCCAATCACCTCAATGAGTTTAATTTAATTGCAATTTTAAATTTTTATTACTGCCGAATGAACGGCAAATTCAATAAAGGACGCAATTCTAATCGATCTTCCCTGCAAAAGCAAAGGAAAGATCGCCTATTTGCTGAAAATTTGGCGTTTGAACTGGTTTAAGCGGGCTAAACAAGGTAAAATCTTTGCCAATTTTTTTAATAAAATGAGAAGAAAATGCGTATTTTAGGGATCGAAACCTCCTGTGATGAAACAGGTGTCGCGATTTATGATGAAGACAAAGGCTTAATTGCCAATCAACTCTACACGCAAATTGCCTTGCATGCGGATTACGGCGGTGTGGTGCCAGAGCTGGCTTCCCGCGATCACATTCGCAAAACAGCGCCATTAATTAAAGCCGCATTAGAAGAAGCCAATTTAACCGCTGAGCAAATTGATGGTATCGCCTATACAAGTGGCCCAGGTTTAGTGGGCGCATTATTAGTGGGCGCAACGATCGCGCGTTCACTGGCTTATGCCTGGAATGTGCCCGCTATTGGCGTACACCATATGGAAGGTCACCTACTTGCGCCAATGCTTGATGAAAATCGACCGCACTTTCCATTTATTGCCCTCTTAGTTTCAGGTGGACATACACAGTTAGTGCGCGTTGATGGCGTAGGTAAATATGAAGTTATTGGTGAATCTATTGATGATGCGGCTGGTGAGGCTTTTGATAAAACTGCAAAATTATTAGGGTTAGATTACCCTGGCGGTGCGGCACTTTCACGTTTAGCCGAAAAAGGATCGCCAGATCGTTTTGTGTTTCCACGTCCAATGACAGATCGACCAGGCCTTGATTTTAGCTTTTCAGGCTTAAAAACCTCAGCGGCTAACACCATTAATCAGGCGATCAAGCAAGAAGGCGAATTAACCGAACAAACCAAAGCCGATATTGCGTTTGCCTTCCAAGATTCCGTCGTGGATACGCTCGCAATCAAATGTAAACGCGCCTTAAAAGAAACGGGCTATAAACGCTTAGTGATTGCTGGCGGGGTGAGTGCAAACAAAAAATTACGTGAAACCCTTGGCACTATGATGAAAAATCTTGGTGGTGAAGTATTTTATCCGCAACCTCAATTTTGTACCGATAATGGTGCCATGATTGCCTATACGGGCTTTTTACGCTTAAAACAAGGTCAGCATAGCGATCTCGCCATTGATGTTAAACCTCGTTGGGCGATGGCCGAACTCCCTGCAATTTAAGGAAAAGATATGGAAAATATGATTAAAGTAAGAGCCATGCGTGCAGCCGGTATCGCTTGTTTTTTAGTGCTCGCGATTATTGGTGCATGGATTTTTACCACACCTAGTGGTGATATCGTTAGCGCGCTTTCAGCTGCCGGAAAAATGGTTGGCGGTGGTGCCACTTACGGGACCTTTATGCTAGCAGCCTGTCCACCTGTTGCAGGATTTATTGCCTATTATTTCTGGAAATGGGTGATTAAATAATGGCAAAACTCTATTTTTACTACTCTACGATGAATGCGGGTAAATCAACCACCTTGCTACAGTCTTCCTATAACTACCGTGAACGTAATATGAACACTATGGTTTACACGGCAGCCATTGACGACCGCTTTGGATTAGGCAAAGTCACGTCGCGTATTGGTATTCATGAAGACGCCAATTTATTTACGTCAACGAGTGACCTTTTTGCCGAAGTGAGCCAACGTTTACAAGAAGAAAAAATTCATTGTATTTTGGTCGACGAGGCCCAGTTTTTAACGAAACAACAAGTGTATCAATTAAGCGATGTCGTGGATAAACTGAAGATTCCTGTGCTTTGTTATGGCTTGCGTACCGACTTCCAAGCAGAGCTATTTGAAGGCAGTAAGTATTTACTTGCTTGGGCAGATCAACTAGAAGAATTAAAAACAATCTGTTATTGTGGACGTAAAGCCAATTTCGTTTTACGTTTAAATGAACAAGGTGAAGTCATTAAGGAAGGGGAACAAATCCAAATTGGTGGAAACGACTCTTATCTTTCGGTTTGCCGCTATCATTACAAAGAAAAGTGCGGTCAGCTTTAACTTCGTTTTTCAATTTTATACTCGGAGGACAATTTTATGCTAAAAAACAAAACATTCGGCAGTGCCTTAATCATTGCCGGCACAACCATCGGGGCAGGGATGCTCGCGATGCCATTAACCTCTGCCGGTATTGGTTTTGGTTACACCGTTTTCTTATTAGTCGGCTTATGGGCACTTTTGGTTTACAGCGGTTTACTTTTTGTTGAAGTCTATCAAACAGCCGATCGCTTGAATGATGGCGTGGCGACTCTCGCTGAGAAATACTTCGGCATCACTGGGCGTGTCTTGGCGACTTTTAGCTTGCTCATTTTACTTTATGCCCTTTCTGCGGCCTACATCACCGGTGGCGGTTCATTATTATCGGGTTTACCAACCGCTTTTGGCTTTGAAAGTCTTTCCTCCGAACTTTCAATCATTTTATTTACCGTCGTACTCGGTGCCTTTGTGGTTGTAGGTACAAGAGGCGTTGATGGTGCCACCCGTATTCTGTTCATCGGTAAATTAATTGCCTTTGCTTTTGTGTTATTTATGATGCTACCAAAAGTGTCTGTCAATAACCTGATGGCCTTACCTTTAAATTATGCTTTCGTCATCTCTGCAGCGCCAATTTTCTTTACCTCCTTTGGCTTCCACATCATCATGGGCAGCGTAAACAGCTATTTAGATGGTAGTGTTACTCAATTCCGTAAAGCGATTTTAATTGGTACAGCGATTCCACTTGTGGCTTATTTAGTGTGGCAATTAGCGACTCACGGTGTATTAAGCCAAAATGAATTTGTGCAAGTGTTACAAGCGGATCCAACCCTTAACGGCTTAGTCAATGCAACACGCCAAATCACAAACTCTCATATCATGGGTGAAGTCGTACGTGTGTTCTCAGCACTTGCATTAATCACCTCTTTCCTTGGTGTGATGCTAGGGGTATTTGAAGGTTTAGGCGATTTATTTAAACGTTACAAATTACCACACAATCGTTTGACACTGACGGTTGCTGCCTTCACGCCACCACTTGCGTTTGCCTTGTATTATCCTGAAGGCTTTATCGCCGCATTAAGCTATGCAGGCTTACTCTGTGCGTTCTACTGCTTGATTTTACCTATCGGACTAGCATGGAAAACACGTCAAGCGAATCCAAATCTGCCTTATCGCGTAATCGGTGGAAACGTAACCTTAGTGATTGCGTTAGTCATTGGTGTGGCGATTATGATCGTGCCATTCTTAATTCAAGCGGGTTATTTACCTGCAGTAGCGGGTTAAAGTGCGGTCAATTTTGAGCGTGTTTTTGAGATAAAAAATGGGGCGTATCATCTACGCCCCATTTTGTTTTCTAACCGTTTAGTTATGACTGAATTTCAGCAAGGAACTCTTCTTCCGTTAAAACAGCCACGCCTAATTCTTGCGCTTTTGTCAGTTTAGAACCCGCCGCATCTCCTGCAATCACGAAATCTGTTTTCGCTGAAACCGAGCCACTCACTTTCGCCCCCATCTCTTGTAATAGCGCTTTCGCTTCATTACGGCCCATTTGAGTAAGCGTACCGGTTAGCACGACCGTTTTACCTTTAAAGAGATTCTCACCGACTTCTTTTACTTCTACATCATCCCAATGTACGCCTTGTTGGATAAGATCATTCACCACAGCCACGTTATGTGGCTCGTGCCAAAACGCTAAAATACGATTTGCCACCACTTCGCCCACATCCGGTACTTGTTGTAAGGCGTCTAAATCTGCATTTTGTAACGCTTCGAGGGTTTTGAAATGATTGGCTAAATTCAATGCCGTTGCTTCACCCACTTCACGAATCCCTAAAGCAAAAATAAAACGTGCTAACGTCGTATTTTTCGCTTTTTCAAGGCTCGCTAACGCATTTTCAGCCGATTTTGCGCCCATTCTTTCCAAACGAGTCAGTGTGGTTAAATCTAACTTGAATAAATCCGCTGGCGTATGAATTAATTCACGATCCACCAACTGCTCGATTAATTTGCCCCCTACGCCATCAATATCCATGGCCTTGCGAGAAACGAAATGTTTAAGCGCTTCTTTACGCTGTGCAGCACAGAACAAACCGCCCGTACAACGCGCGACGGCTTCACCTTCAATACGAACAATGGCCGAATCACATACAGGACAAGTTTTAGGGAAAATGATCGGTCTCGCATCTGCCGGGCGACGGTCATGTAATACGCCGATAATTTGTGGGATCACATCTCCCGCTCGGCGGATCACCACCGTATCGCCAATCGCAATGTCCAAGCGTTCAATTTCATCGCCATTATGTAACGTCGCATTACTCACGGTGACCCCGGCCACAAAGACCGGTTCTAATTTGGCAACAGGTGTAATCGCCCCCGTTCTGCCCACTTGGAATTCCACATCATTTAGGCGAGTTAATTCCTCTTGTGCAGGGAATTTATAAGCAATCGCCCAACGTGGCGCTTTGGAAATAAAACCTAATTTCTCTTGTAACGCAATATCATTGATTTTCAACACGGTACCATCAATATCGTAGCCAAGAGCACTGCGTTTATTTTGAATATCACGATAAAAATCCAACACTTCATCTGTGCCGTTACATAAACGGATTTCTGGGTTTACCGGAATCCCAATAGACTTCAACCATTGCAAACGATCATAATGCGTATTCGGCAAATCTACCCCTTCGGCAATACCAATACCATAAGCATTCAATACCAATGGACGCTTACTCGTAATTTTTGGATCGAGCTGGCGCAACGAACCTGCTGCTGCATTACGTGGGTTAGCAAAAGTTTTCTCACCTTTCTCTAAAGCCTGTTGATTTAAGCGCTCAAAGCCTGCGTGTGGCATAAACACTTCACCGCGCACTTCTAAACGAGCGGGTGGATTATCCATTAAAAGTTGCAACGGAATATTTCGAATCGTGCGGATATTCGCAGTAATATCTTCCCCTGTTGTTCCATCACCGCGAGTTGCCGCTTGAGTCAGTACGCCATTTACATACAAAATACTCACTGCTAAACCATCTAATTTGGGTTCACAGCAGAAAGTGAGTGGTTCAGGCAAACGAATAAGACGATCTTCAATACGTTTTACGAATGCATAAAATTCCTCGTCTGAAAAGGCATTATCTAAAGACAACATTGGAATTTCATGACGAATTTGTGCAAAGCCAGAAAGGGGTTTGGCGCCCACACGCTGAGTAGGTGAATCTGCCGTAATGAGTTCCGGATGGGCGGCTTCTAAGGCTTTAAGTTGATGAAATAAACGGTCATATTCCGCGTCAGGAATGGTTGGATTATCCAATACATGATATTCATATTCATAACGACGAAGATCCTGACGTAATGTATCAATTTGTTGCTGAAGGCTCATAATGTTCTCTAATGGTTTGCTCATTGAATTAAAATGGGCGAACCATCGGCTCGCCCAAAGTGCGGTTATTTTTTCGTGCGTTTTATGCGATGCGAGATAAGTAATCCTGCTCAGCCATATCATCAAAAATCTCTTGCTGATCAGTCAATACCACGCCACCTAAATCTTCCGCGATGGTTTTCGCTGCACGAATCATCATACGTAAGTTCGCCAAATTATTACCTGGTGATGGCAACTGCATAAAGAGCACCACACCCATGGTTGAAAACTCAGCCATATTGTAATAATCAAACGTACCCGGTTGTTCAATGTTTGCCACGCTAAATAACACCGGACTTGCCACACTTAAATCAAAGTGACGGTGATACATTTGACGCTCACCAAAAATAAACCCAAGATTTTCTAAAGACTGGGATAATTGTGGACCATAGAATTCACGATTTTGATTTGAAATCACATAAAGTTGAACAAACCCTGTGGTTTGTTTCGGTTTTTCCACTTCTACGGGCTCGTGATAATTAAAATGCACGTTCTCATGAACAGGTTCTTGAGTTGGATTTAATGACATCTCGGCTAACTGCTCACGCAATTCAGGCGAAGAAGAATTCACACCATCAAAATCATTGCTTTGTGCTTCTAATTCTTCGATTGTCATTTCTGCTACACGCGGTTTGGGTTGTACATTCGTTTCAGGATAAACCACGGGTTCAGGTTGTGGAGCTGGCGCAGGAGCAGGTTGCGTAGTATTCATCTCATAAACCGGCTGATTTGGTAGAGAGATTTTAATATCGTCCACACTTTTTTCTATTTGACGCGCATCCACTTGAACGCGCTGCTCATCAAAATTAAATTGCTGTTGGCTTACTGCCTGTGGTGCTACTTTAGGTTGAACATGTTGTTGTACAGGCTGTGCCGCTTGAGCGCGATGTGTTAAACGAATATCCGCATTAGGATCAGCAGCTTGCGAAAAAGGATTGACCTCACCGTTTTTAGAAGTGCGGTTAAATGTATTCGCGCTTTTAAAATATTTTGATTTCTCACGGCGATTTGACCATAATCCGTGTACCACTAAGGCAATTAAAGCAATTACCCCTAAAATAATCAAAATGGTATTTAAGTCCATTCTTGTTGCTCCTTAACGCAATGATTTTTGCTAATCCTATCACATTTCCACAGGTGAAAAAATAGGAAAGCAAACAAGATATTAAAAGGGATGAGATGGAATTTTTCTCAAAAAATATTGTCTTTCTGTGACATTTTGTATTTTTTACTTTTCAATTTAAAGGAACAATGATGATCGATCAAAATGAAATAAAATCTGCTTTCAATCATTTCGTCATGGGGTGGCATTTTATTACGCAAAAAGGCCTACGCCGTTTTGTGATTATGCCGATTTTACTTAACATCGTGCTGCTCACCGGCTTATTCTGGCTATTTGTCTCAAAAATTTCCACGATGATTGACTGGGTGATGAGCTTTATTCCTGATTGGTTAAGCTTTTTAAGTGTGATTTTGCTCGTGCTGTCTATCGGCTCAATTCTCTTATTTTTCTATTTTGCCTTTACGACCCTTTCAGGCTTTATTGCCGCACCGTTTAATGGATTGTTGGCAGAAAAGGTAGAGAAAATGCTGACCGGTAAAGCCGTTAATGATGATGGTTTTGCCGAAATTATGAAAGATGTGCCGCGCATGCTAAATCGTGAATGGCAAAAACTGTGGTACAGCTTACCGAAATTTGTGGGCTTGTTCTTATTGAGTTTTATCCCGGTTATCGGACAAACCATTATTCCTGTACTAACCTTCCTATTTACTTGTTGGATGATGGCGATTCAGTACTGTGACTACCCGTTTGATAACCATAAAATTTCTTTTGGCATTATGAAAAATGCGTTAGGCGAAAGACGTTCTCAAAGCCTGACATTTGGGGCATTAATTACCCTTTGTACGGCATTGCCGATCGTGAACTTAGTGATTATTCCTGTGGCGGTCTGTGGTGCAACCGTAATGTGGGTGGAAAATTATCGCTCACAATTAAAATTTGATATGAATTTTGACCGCACTTCAGGTTCAACACAAATTGTAACACGCTCTACGAGTACGGAAATTAAGCCTTCAGGAAATAGCATCGTGAATAAATAGCATTTAGTTATAAAATATAGCTATTAACTATTTTTTTTATATAAAAACCGGTGTTATAACTACTGCATCAACTCATTCCCAAATATAAAAGGACAGTAAAATGACAATTTATGCAGATAACTCATACTCAATCGGTAATACGCCATTAGTTCGTTTAAAACACTTCGGACACAATGGTAACGTTGTCGTAAAAATTGAAGGTCGTAACCCAAGCTTTAGTGTGAAATGCCGTATTGGTGCCAACATGATTTGGCAAGCAGAAAAAGATGGCATTTTAACCGCGGGTAAAGAAATTGTAGATGCAACCAGCGGTAACACCGGTATTGCTTTAGCTTATGTCGCTGCCGCGCGCGGTTATAAAATCACCTTAACCATGCCTGAAACCATGAGTCTTGAACGTAAACGTTTATTACGTGGTTTAGGCGTGAATCTTGTGCTCACTGAAGGTTCAAAAGGGATGAAAGGTGCGATCGCTAAAGCAGAAGAAATTGTGGCGTCTAATCCAAATCATTATGTAATGCTAAAACAATTTGAAAACCCGGCTAACCCGGACATTCATCGTCAAACTACTGGTGAAGAAATCTGGAAAGATACTGAAGGTAAAGTCGATGTCGTGGTTGCTGGTGTGGGTACCGGCGGTACAATTACCGGTATTTCTCGTGCGATCAAATTAGATCACGGTAAAAAAATTACTTCTGTAGCAGTTGAACCAACAGAATCACCTGTGATCAGCCAAACTCTTGCTGGCCAAGAAGTGAAACCGGGTCCACACAAAATTCAAGGTATCGGTGCGGGCTTCATTCCGAAAAACTTAGATTTATCATTAATTGATCGCGTGGAAACTGTAGATAGCGATACCGCAATCGCGACTGCTCGTCGCTTAATGGCTGAAGAAGGGATTCTTGCGGGTATTTCTTCAGGTGCTGCAGTGGCAGCAGCTGATCGCTTAGCAAAACTACCAGAATTCCAAGATAAATTAATCGTCGCGATCTTACCTTCAGCTTCAGAACGTTATTTAAGTACGGCGTTATTCGAAGGGATTGAAGCTTAATCTATTAATTTCATTCATTCTATCTAAGGTCTGTTTTTACAGACCTTTTTTTGTTTATTAATTAAACAATTCTCATTTCATATAACTAAAGGAAATAATTCATAAATAAATAATACTTTTCTTTTCTTTTTCGCTTCTTATAATTCATTTCACTTTCGTTATTTATCTAAAAAAGGAATACTTATGAAAAAATCATTTTTTAGCACCGCACTTTTAGCGGCAGGATTAGCCCTTTCTACTTTTGCTAACGCAGGTGAAATTGCTGATCGCGTTGAAAAAACTAAAACCTTATTAGTCGGTACTGAGGGAACCTACGCACCATTCACTTTCCACGACAAAGATGGCAAGTTAACAGGTTTCGATGTGGAAATTATCGAAAAAGTTGCGCAAAAATTAGGTTGGAAAGTTGAATTTAAAGAAACCGCTTGGGATGGCATGTATGCAGGTTTAAATGCAAAACGCTTTGATGTTATTGCGAACCAAACCAATCCAAGCCCAGAACGTTTAAAAAAATATGATTACAGTGCACCTTATAACTACTCTGCTGGCGTCATCGTGACAAAAGCCGATAACGATAGCATTAAATCATTCCCTGATTTAAAAGGTAAAAAATCTGCCCAGTCAGCAACCAGTAACTGGAGCAAAGACGCACGTGATAATGGTGCAATTATTGTGACCGTTGATAGCTTGGCACAAAACCTTGAAGCAGTAAAACAAGGTCGTGTTGATGCAACTGTAAATGATAAACTTGCGGTGTTAGATTACTTCAAAAAACAACCTAATGCAGGCTTAAAAATTGCTGTAGAAAGTGATAAAAAAATCCCAACCGGTTTTGCTTTCTTGAAAGGTGAAGAACAGCTTATTGCAAAAGTGAACCAAGCACTTGAAGAACTACGCCAAGACGGAACTTTAAAACAACTTTCAATCAAATGGTTTGGCGATGACATTACTCAATAATTGGTTAGCAAGCCTTCCATTTATGACCACAGAACGAGCTGATTATGTAATCAGCTCGTTTTGGCCTATGATGGAAGGGGCGATTTTATATACGATTCCCCTGGCGGTCATTTCCTTCTTTTGCGGTTTATTCATTGCTGTTATTGTGGCTGTGATTTGCACATTACCGCATCCCAATTTAATGACCAAAATTCTGCAGGGTATTTGCCGCACTTATATTTCCATTATTCGTGGCACGCCAATGTTGGTGCAGCTCTTCATTATTTTCTACGGTTTACCTGAAGTTGGCATTAAACTTGAGCCTTTCCCAACTGCAATTATTGCATTCTCCATTAATATTGGTGCTTATGCAGCAGAAACAGTGAGAGCCTCTATTCTTGCTATTCCTAAAGGTCAATGGGAAGCCTCTTATGCGATAGGCATGAATTACACACAAGCGTTCGTGCGTACCATTATGCCGCAAGCTTTACGTATTTCTGTCCCTTCGCTATCAAACACATTCATTAGCACGGTGAAAGATACTTCTCTTGCTTCACTCGTTTGGATCGCTGAATTATTCCGTGTGGCGCAAAACATCACGGCTGAAAACTATGAGTTTATTTTAATTTATAGTGAAGCTGCGCTTATTTATTGGGTATTCTGTTTTGTGCTATCGATGGGACAAACCCGTTTAGAAAAACACCTTTCTCGCCATTTATAAGGACTGGTTATGTTAAAAGTCACGAATATTCAGAAAAGTTTTAATGGCCACCATGTATTAAAAGGCATTGATTTTGAAATTAATAAAGGTGAAGTGGTTGCCATTCTAGGTCCATCAGGTTCAGGCAAAACGACCTTTTTACGCTGTTTAAATTTGCTCGAACGCCCGGAAAAAGGGGTATTAGCATTTACCGATGGAAGCTTAACTATTGATTTCAGCAAAAAGATCAGCAAATCCGATGAATTAAAATTGCGTCGACGTTCCTCAATGGTGTTCCAACAATACAATCTATTTCCCCATCGCACTGCACTCGAAAATGTGATGGAGGGCATGGTAGTTGTGCAAAAACAACCGAAAGAGATTGCACGTGAAAAAGCCTTGGCATTATTGGAAAAAGTGGGTTTAAAAGCAAAAGCGGATTTATATCCCTCTCAACTTTCTGGTGGTCAACAGCAACGCGTAGGAATTGCCCGAGCTTTAGCCGTTAAACCCGATATTATCTTGTTAGATGAGCCCACTTCTGCCCTCGATCCAGAACTTGTCGGTGAAGTGTTACAGGCACTCAAAATGCTCGCGCAAGAAGGTTGGACAATGATTATCGTCACCCATGAATTGAATTTTGCCAAAGATGTGGCAGATCGTGTGATTCTCATGGAAAATGGTCAGGTTGTTGAGCAAAATAACGCGCTTGAATTCTTCAATCGTCCACAGCAAGATCGCACCAAACAATTCTTATTACAAGCTAAAATGCCAATGGAATTCGAAGATTATTGTATTTAATCAACCCTCTAAATACAAAAAGAGCGGCCAAAAAACACCATGAATTTTGATCTGACCCCAAAAATCTGGACTATTCACATAAGGACTGAAGACGATATTGTATCGGACTCAGTCCTTTTAATTTTAGTTGAATCCGTCGATTATTATAGTAATCCAAATAATCCCTTACCGCTTCAACTATCTCTTCTTTTGTTTTAAATTCTTTGCCATAAAAGCATTCCGTTTTTAATCGCCCAAAGAAACTTTCCATTGCTGCGTTATCTAAGCAATTCCCTTTTCTTGACATACTTTGAATGATGCCCTGCTCGGCAAGTATTCGACGATAAGCTACCATCTGATACTGCCAGCCTTGGTCTGAATGTAAAATCAACCCCTCAACCTTATTCAGGCGTTTGCCCGCCATGTTTAACATTGACTCAACTTGTGCCCAATTCGGCGAGTAGCTGAGATTAAAGGCGACTATCTCATTGTTAAATAAGTCTAAAATCGGGGATAAATAGACTTTTCCCCCATCTTTCGCTTTAAACTCCGTGATATCCGTCACCCACTTTTGATTCGGGCCGGTTGCCGTAAAATCACGCGCAAGACGATTCGGGGCAATATGACCTATTGTACCTCGATAGGTCGTGAATTTCTTGCCTTTTCTTGACCGCACTTGAAGTCCAAGTTCCCGCATTAAACGTTGGATTCTCTTATGATTTACACCCGGTAAACAGGCGTGAACACGTCGGTAGCCATAATCAGGATTCCGGGCTTTGATGCGTTTAATGGCCTTTTTTAGCTGCTCATCCTTATCCGGTTTAATCTGACGTTTAGCAAAAAACGTACTACGCGCTAACTGTGCAAAGCCTAAAAGCCATTTTAACGGATAGCGTGTTCTTAACCTTTGGATAATTTCCGTTGCTCGGCTTTGTCCTGAAGTCTGAGCTTTCTCAACTCCTTTAGATAGGCTACCTCCGCTTCAAGCTGTAAAATTCTCAGGCGCAAACGGTCTTCTTCTGTTTTGGGTGGCGGTGGCATTCTGGCATATTTAGGTTTCATAGGCGGTCGTCCTGATGGTTTGCGAGGAATAAGTCCTTTTATGCCACTTTTTTCAAAGCGTTTCAACCACGTCCCGACTAAGGCGTTGGAAGGAATATTGTAAAAACGCGCGGCTTCTCTGATACTCATTTCTCTATTCAAGATAGGTCGGAGAATTTGTAATTTAAATTCTGTTGTGTAGTGTTTACCCATAAAAAATCTGCACCTCAATTGTTGGTTTGTTTAGTCCAACTTTTGGGGTGCAGATCAAATTTGACCGCACTTTTGTCTTTTACATCACTACTACATCAAACTGTTCTTGGTTGTAGTACTGTTCTGTTTTGACTTGAACCTGTTTGCTGATGAACATTTCGATCTCTGGCAATAAACCGTGCGATTCTTCTTTGATTAAGTAATCCGCCACAGCTGGAGAGGCGTAAACCACAAATTGTTCACTCGAGAATAAGTGGTTAACGCGAATGATCTCACGCATAATTTCATAGCATACTGTTTCAACCGTTTTCACGCGCCCACGACCTTGGCACGTTGGGCATTCATCACACAATACATGCTCTAAACTTTCACGTGTACGTTTACGGGTCATTTCCACTAAACCAAGTTGAGTAAAACCATTTACATTGGTTTTTACGCAATCTTTTGATAGCGCCTCTTCCAAGGATTCAATCACGCGATTGCGATGCTCATCGGTTTGCATATCAATAAAATCAATAATGATAATTCCGCCTAAATTACGCAGTTGTAGCTGCTGCGCAATGGCTTTAGTGGCTTCAATATTGGTGTTAAAAATCGTTTCATCTAAATTTCGATGGCCAACGAATGCGCCTGTATTGATATCAATAGTCGTCATGGCTTCGGTTTGTTCAATAATGAGATAGCCGCCCGATTTTAAATTCACGCGTTTTTCAAGTGCATTTTGAATGCCTCGCTCTACACCATAAATATCAAAAATCGGCTGACTGCCCGTATAAAGCATCAATTTTTCACTCAATTCAGGCATAAATTCATCGGTAAATTCTTTCACTTCGTTAAAACAAAGTTTGGAATCGATATGAATTTTCTCTAAATTAGCACCGATAAAATCACGTAAAATACGCTGTGGCAATGCGGGTTCGCCATAAATTTTAGAACGAGTTGGATATTTGCCTTTACGCTCAAGCACTTTACGCCATAAACGTTTTAAAAATTCCGCATCTTGGCGTAACTCTTCTTCCGTTGCGCCTTCGGTGGCGGTACGAATAATAAAACCGCCTAACTCATCACAAAAAGGCTCAACTAACGCTTTTAACCTTGCTCGCTCTTCTTCGCTTTCAATACGTTGCGACACACCCACATGGCTATTTTCTGGCATAAAGACGAGGTAACGAGAAGGCAATGTAATATCTGTGGTTAATCTTGCGCCTTTGGTGCCCAAAGGATCTTTTACCACTTGTACTACGATATCCTGCCCTTCTCGTACGAGTTCAGAAATGCTTTTTGCTCGGAATTTCTTTTGCTCGTTCACATCCACACATTCGGTATGTGAAACAATATCGGAAGCATGCAAAAATGCCGCTTTTTCTAAACCAATATCCACAAATGCGGACTGCATCCCCGGTAAAACACGGGTTACTCGACCTTTATAAATATTCCCCACGATGCCACGTTTGGCTTGACGTTCAATATGAACCTCTTTTAAAACACCCGTTTCCACCAGCGCAACGCGGGTTTCATTGGGCGTAACATTCATTAATAATTCAACAGAATCCATTTTTTCGACCTTAGTTTTAATGATATAAGTCTATCGAAAAGGAAAATAGAATAATAGACCCAAATAAGGTAAAATATGACCTTTCTCAAATTTTCATGATTTTTTTGGGGTATTTAATGTTTGGTTTAGACCCAACACTTATTACTTTTAGTATTTATATTTTCGGCATGATTTTAATCGGCGTTCTTGCCTATTATTATACAAACAACTTATCTGATTACATTTTAGGTGGCCGTAAACTCGGGAGTTTTGTAACCGCCATGTCTGCGGGTGCGTCTGATATGTCAGGCTGGCTATTAATGGGCTTGCCTGGTGCAGTGTATGTGTCTGGCCTGGTTGAAGGTTGGATCGCCATTGGTTTAATCTTCGGGGCTTATTTTAACTGGCTACTCGTGGCTGGCCGTTTACGGATTTATACCGAATTTAACAACAATGCACTCACATTACCGGAATATTTCCACCATCGCTTTGGCACATCACATCATCTCTTAAAAATTGTGTCAGCAACAATCATCTTAGTATTCTTCACCATTTATTGTGCTTCAGGTGTGGTTGCTGGGGCAAAATTATTCCAAAACCTATTTTCTGTCGACTACTCCACCGCCATTTGGTACGGCGCATTAGCAACGATTATTTATACCTTTATCGGTGGATTTTTAGCGGTGAGTTGGACTGATACCATTCAAGCTACTTTGATGATTTTTGCCTTAATTTTAACGCCATTATTCATCTTTTTAAGTTTCGGCGATACATCACAATTTGCTGAAGTACTCCATCAAGCTGAAATTGCTGCAAATAAAGACTTCACCGATTTATTTAGTTCTACCACGCCATTAGGTTTATTAAGTTTAGCGGCTTGGGGCTTAGGTTATTTTGGTCAACCGCATATCCTTGCGCGTTTTATGGCGGCTTATTCGGTGAAATCATTAATCAAAGCACGCCGTATTAGTATGACGTGGATGGTCATTTGCTTAGTAGGTGCTATCAGTATCGGTTTCTTCGCTATCCCTTATTTCTTTGCGAATCCTGGTGTGGCGAGCGTAGTAAATAATGAACCAGAACAAGTGTTTATTGAACTGGCTAAATTACTCTTTAATCCATGGATTGCAGGCATTCTACTTTCAGCAATTTTAGCGGCTGTGATGAGTACACTTTCTGCACAATTATTAATTTCTTCAAGCTCTATCACTGAAGATTTTTATAAAGGGTTTATTCGTCCAAAAGCGTCTGAAAAAGAATTAGTGTGGTTAGGTCGTGCAATGGTTTTAGTTATCGCAGGCATTGCAATTTGGATTGCTCAAGATGAAAACAGCAAAGTACTAAAACTTGTTGAATTTGCCTGGGCAGGGTTTGGTTCTGCATTTGGCCCTGTGGTGCTTTTCTCCTTATTCTGGAAACGCATGACCTCATCAGCGGCGATGGTGGGCATGGTTGTTGGCGCAGTAGTTGTCTTTTCTTGGAAATATGTGATTCCTCAAACCAGTGAGTGGTTTAACGTCTATGAAATGATCCCAGGTTTTACGCTTGCTAGCCTTGCAATTATTGTGGTTTCTCTCCTTTCTTCAGAACCAGAAAATGAAGTTAAAGAAACCTTTGAGAAAGCAGAAAAAGCTTATAAGGAAGCAAAATAATGATTGATTTTCGTCCTTTTTATCAGCAAATTGCCACCACCAATTTATCTGCTTGGCTAGAAACGTTGCCTTTGCAGTTAAAAGAATGGGAAAAACAAACCCATGGTGATTATGCCAAATGGTCAAAAATCGTGGACTTTCTCCCTGATTTACAGGCAGATACCATCGATTTAAAAAATGCGGTGAAATCTGACCGCACTTCCCCACTTTCAGAGGGCGAAAAACAACGCATTATCCATCATTTGAAGCAATTGATGCCGTGGCGAAAAGGACCTTATCATTTATTTGATATTCACGTGGATTGCGAATGGCGTTCTGATTTCAAATGGGATCGTGTTTTGCCTCATCTTGCGCCATTAAAAGATCGTACCATTTTAGATGTAGGCTGCGGTAGCGGTTACCATATGTGGCGCATGGTTGGTGAAGATGCAAAAATGGTGGTGGGTATTGATCCAACCGAACTTTTCCTTTGCCAATTTGAAGCCGTTCGAAAATTATTAAATAATGATCGCCGAGCTAATTTAATCCCACTAGGTATTGAAGAAATGCAACCTCTGGCTGCATTTGATACCGTATTCTCAATGGGCGTGCTTTATCATCGTAAATCACCGCTCGATCATCTCACACAGCTAAAAAATCAATTAGTAAAAGGTGGCGAGCTCGTCTTAGAAACCTTAGTAGTTGATGGCGATGTCAATACGGTATTAGTGCCATCAGATCGCTATGCAAAAATGAAGAACGTATATTTTATTCCTTCTGTTGCAGCACTCATTAATTGGTTGGAAAAAATCGGCTTTACTAACGTGCGTTATGTGGATGTCGCCACCACAACATTAGAAGAACAGCGTAAAACGGATTGGTTAGAAAATGAAAGTTTGATTGATTTCTTAGATCCAAATGATCACAGTAAAACCATCGAAGGCTATCAAGCCCCAACTCGCGCAGTGATTTTAGCCAATAAATAATTGCTTAAATAAAAAGAGCGGTCAAAAAATTCAATGTTTTTTTGGCCGCGCTTTGCTTTTCTATTTAAGGCTGTTACTCTAAGCAATGATAAAGATAAATGTACTAGGAAATAACATGGTAAGTGAAAAATTTTCAAATTTTGATGCTTTTTTAGCATGTAAAAATTTATCAAAGACAGAGTTATTGAGCAAAGTACTAAATTCTAATTCGGTTTTTCAATATGAAGCAGCCCGAAAACTACAATTTTTTCAGTATAATGAAATTAGAGATATAATTAAGAATATTCTTTTAGCCAGTCGATATAGCCGACACAGAGAAATTGCAGTTTTTATCTTGGGGCAAATACAGGTACAGCTTAATGATGTTGAACTAAATGAGATTGTATCTATATTAGTTTATTCTATTTGTCATGATAAAAGTATAAGTGTAAAGTCATCAGCAATATTTTCCTTGGGGCATCTATTTCGACATTATAATTTAGGAGAAAAAGCGTTTTACGAAATAGAAAAGGATATTAACTTAATTTGGGATATAAACAGATATTCTATTATTTTAGCTGTTGCATTTAGTTCTGCATACTTCCCCTACAGAAACTATATAAAAAAATACCTAATAAAAAAATTAAATAGCAAAAAAT
>ENA-OWLI01000055-OWLI01000055.1-metagenome-genome-assembly--contig:-NODE-55-length-20966-cov-8.924203_pt1 | contig 20966 bp, 27 predicted proteins | sample MGYA00245346_ERZ651096 | MGnify/ENA primary metagenome ERZ651096 (study PRJEB26857, sample SAMEA4031766) | metagenome | biome: human; feature: oral; material: saliva | place: Philippines | collected 2014 | study...
TCGGTTGGTTTTTCAGCTTTTTGAGCTTTTTCGCCATCTTTGCCAGTTTCTTCATCTTCTTCGATTTGTTTTTTCTGCTCATCGGACAATTTGATGCCGAATGCACCTAGAAACGCATCGAGGAATTTAGCGGTTTTTCCCATAATGGTTTTTTCCTCATCGGCAAGTTTTACAGTTCCACCGCAGCGACCCTTTGCCACAATCGCAACGTGGTTTCCGATCATCGGAGACATCTCAAAATCTGCATCGCTAACACTTGACGGGATAATGTTGCAGTCATATCCGCAAGATAGCTGTTCTACACCGTGTTCCTGTACGGTTTTAATGGCTTGCTCATCATAAATCCAAGCCTCAGCAGTTAGCTCATCGCCTACTCGCTTAACATTGCGTACAACACCAACGGATAGGTCTTTCCAGTTTTTGGCATTTACGCCCTGCTCTGGGTGTCCGATTGTTAGCGTTGAATTCTCAAAGCTCTTAATTGTTTCATCAGAGAATAATGATTTCTCTGTACGGGCTACTTTCTTAATGCCGTCACCTTTTAATCCAAGCTCTGATTCTAAATAATCAAAAACACCGACTTTGGAAATAGTTGCTGGAACAACTAAAAAACCATCTTTAGTGATGGTTCTTTGCGTGGTTACTTGAGTGGTTTTATCTGTAAACTTCATTTATTTGCCCCAATAAAAAACCCGACCATTTCTGATCGGGTTGTTTGTTTTTTGCAATATTACGCCAGCATTTGGCTAATTATTGTTTGCGCTACTTGTTTTATCGTATCAAGCGATAAATCAAGGCTTTTGCTTTTTATCGTAGTTTTTAAGCTATTCCAGACAGTATCATTACGAATTTTGTCCAAGAATTCATGACCTTGCCAAGTCAGCGATCGAGCGATAAGGCTCATCTCATTTAGAGAAGAATAATCTATCGCTTCAATCAGCCCTGCACTTTGCAATAACTTAAAATGATAAGACACAGTTTCTGAATCAAAACCAGTAAATCCATCAGGCAATAAACTCCCTCTAGCCTCTGACTGACCTTCTAATTTAAACAATATAGAGCGAATTAAATCCCAATTACGTTTCATTCTTTACTACCTCTTGGCCAAAGCATATCTATAATCTCATCATAAGATGATGTTTAGGCTGTTTAACATTTGAACTAATAGTGGTAAAATAAGCCAAACCGTAGATTGAGCTTGGGAACGTTTTGGACGTATGCGGATGCGAGTTAATAAACTAGGAATTACGCACCAAACTATTCTGCGGTTATTTTTTTGATTTCCGCCTAATCCACATCGTTTTCATTGTCAGTTTTTTGTGTTTTTTACGCACTTCTTGAACGGTAAATATTTCATCTTCAATCTCTTTTTTGATTAAAAACGTTTCATTCCCCATATCACTTAATCCCGCATATTCAATACTGTCAAAACTTGAAATAATAAGCGGTAATAAGAGAATATCTTTTTTTGTTACAGCCCGCTGTCCTCGTTTACTTTCTGTTGTTTCATTGCCGTGCTGCTTAAATGTATGACGAATACCTGATTCGTCCACACTATGTTGCCAGTCCGAAATATCAAGCCCAATACTCTCTTTTGCCTTAGCTACCAACTCTGAACTAACACTGCCTATATCGGAATATAATTTATTACCACCTCTACCAATTGACGAATCAATCAAGTCGGATAGTTCCATTTTTCCAGATTTCTGAATAAGAGGTTCTTTTTCATCTTCGCTAGATTCAGGTTTAACAATATCATCAAGCACCGGAATCTGGACGCATCGACAATTAACATCATGTCCAGGATGGCCAGTATCAGCAGGCGGATTGGCATATTCGAATATCTGCCCATCTTTTTCCGCATGGCTTTCGCGTACGCGCTCATCACCCGATGTTGACCACATGTATTTTTTTATGCCAACCTCTTCATGTCTAGCTCGAGTTAATGCTGCATTAAGTTTTGAAGATTGGTCTCGAGCGATAAATGCCGCCCTTTTCTCGGTTGTTTTACCGATATCCTTAATCTGTTGAACTAAGTCTTTATTCAACGTTCCCTTCACTAAGGATTGCGTTACCGCATTTTGCACCTTATCAAGATATTGAGAGCGAATAGACTTGATTAACTGAACATTTGCGGCAGTCATTGCATTAACTTTTTCCGCTATGTTCGGGCTACTGCCTAAATACGCACTCAAATCAATTCCAGTTTGATTTTTTAAGTTCTTTGATACTTCCTGTTGGTTTTGGATATTTCCTCGGTTAACAAAGCCCTGTGCGATTTTTTCATCATCTGTCGAATGGTCTTTATCTTCATATCTTTTTAGGATTTTAAGTAAAGACTTAGCCGCCAACGCAAGAAATCCGCTTTCTTCGTCCATAAAAAAAGAGCCATTAGGTTTCTCTAAGGCTCCTTCAACTGTATCGGTCATTTCTTTGACTTGTCGCTTGAGTTCAGTTCTATACCAAAGCTCCGTTCTTTTGCTCACTTTCAGCGGTTTGAATTTCTTCGCTTTCGTCTTTTGGCTCTTCAAAATCTCTGGCAAGTTCATCAGCATTATTCATGTCCTCAACATCATCTGCCGAGATATTGGCAAACAATCCACTTTCTCGTAATTCATTCGCTACTTGTTGCTCTGTGACAATACCGTTTTGAATTAGCGTATTGGTTGCGGTTGCGAACGTGTTCAGCATATTGATTTGCTGTTCCTGCTTAACAACGGTTAAAGGTAAAAACTCAAACCACCAATCTTCAGGTTGTCCACCAAATAACTCACCACAAATTAGCGTATCAATTACTTCTAAAACAGGTCTTAATCGCGCTTCTTGTAAGCGGTGAATTGACTCGTGGTAATTCTGAATATCTTCATCGCCACTAGCCAAACCTGAAACAGATTGACCAAATAAGATAGTAACTGGCATATCTGCCGCACCGGCTACTGCATTACGAAACTCTGTAATAAGGTCTTTCAATCCACCAAACGAGAGTTCTTTGCGGTCGTACTCGTTTTCTTTATCCAGTAATAAGCTGTTAGTTGATGACTTGATAGCCTGCACCGCACCGATTACGTTTGCTACTTCATTCTCAAAGCCACTTGCAATCTTGTCGGTTAATCCCTCAATTTTGAAAATATCAATCTTGCTTTCAAAAATAAGGTCGCCAACGTTAGCAGAAGCAATATCAAAGCGTTTTAAAGCATCAATAATTTTTTCTAGGTCGGAAATACCCCAAATGCTATTATCAGATAGCGGAGCATCGTTAGCGTTCATAATCAATAATCTTGAATGATGAACGGTTAATAGCTCTTTATCGCCATTGATTGAATAGGCTGTGTATTTACCGAAATTAGAATCGGTTAAATCTGTCTCTCTTTCGCCCGTTGTGCTAATTTTCCACTTAGGCAATATGATTAATCGTCTTAGCTTTTCAGTCGGTCTTAATGGCGTATTTAAGTTCGTTGCATCGGTAACAATCAGTAAACCAACAGAACCGTAAAGACTTGACCACTGTAAGGCTTTGGTTAATGTTTCACGGAGCTTAATTTTTCGCTCGTATTTGGTAAAAGCATCTAGTTTTTCAGAATCAAGGTCATTAGAAAACACATCTCGCCACGCTCTTGTCATATCTTCTGGGCGTTTGATACAGATTTTATTGGCAATCCAATTTTCACGCCATAAAGCTTCTAACTCGCCTCGCTTTTCAGTCAGCATTGAGTTAGCAACGTAATTTGCCTGCTCTTGCTTTAATCCGAGCTTTAACGCCAGAGATGCTATCCCGTCAAATAATTTCATATTTATAAATCCAATAATGATTTTGGTTTTGTTGGTGCGTAACACATCACTAACGCATCGGCCATATTTGGTGACGGTATGCCACGTTTTCGCATATCCTTTTTACTTTCAACTTTAACCCGTCCGTTATTATCATAATCAACTCTAGGGCGAGATAATTCAGCTTTAAGATATTCAAGCTCTTTGATATTGCTTGATAGGCTGATTAATTCATCATCTTGATAAGTGTCACCATGCTTGATTGCTCGGTACGTTTTGTAAAATCTATCACGCAACGCCCACCACGCTTGAGCTTTGATATTCGAGAACATATCTTGGTTTTTCTTGCCTTTGATATATTCACGTTCAGGGAAAGCCACCGAACCACCAGCATTAAAGCCCTCAACTTGAACAGTTTTAGGCAATCGCTTGAAATGAGCTTTTACGCCGGCACCAACACCGATACTATCAAAGATAATCATATCCGCTGAATGTTTAATGGCGTTCTGATTTGTTCTATTAGCTGAGTCAATTACATCGCCATTCTTCCAAACATCAACATCTAAGACGATTGAACCGTGCGAGAATACATTAGCGTTACTATCCACACCCTCATCTGCAACGTCAAAGCCGATTTTTCTCAATCCCTTACCAGTAAAACCAAGTTTGATATGAGCATCTACTGCTGCATCAATCCATACTGGCTTAATAATTGCCATATCTGAATCAGCTACAGGCTCACCCTCGTAAACGTGTCTATAAAGCTCGTAGTCACGTTCTCGCATTTGCGCCATATCTTCCATTAGCTCTTTCGGAAAATATGGGTTATCTTGCCAATTAACCAACACAGAAGAACATCTTTCAGGCGGATTAATTACAAATCGTTGATAGGTGTCGTCTAGTATGTTTTTAGGGTTAAAACTTACAATAATCTGTGACTTATCTTCTCGAATAGTTGGAATTAACACATCCCAGCTATCTTTTGATACGTTCTCACCCTCTTCTACCCATACGACATCAATACCCGTCATGGATTTGATTGAGGTGATATTTGTTTTTAGCCCTGCGAATGTAAATCTTGAGCCATTTTGACCAATGATTTGAGTTTTCTGCACCTCAAAGAAGTTTTGAAGCTCTAAACTCTCTATCTGGTCAATCAACATCTGAATAACAGAATCAGATATAGATTTTTGAATTTCACGACAACAAAGCACTCGTGTAGGATTGTGATAGGCTCTAATAATTAATGCTCTCGCTATATTAAAGCTCTTACCCGATCCACGACCGCCATAAAAGACAATAAAGCGCCATATATCTTCAAAAAGCGGTCTGAACTTTTTCGGAAATTTAATATCAAGGCTCATCGCTAAATGTCACATTGATTACTGTCGGCAACGGTTTATCGCCAGTGGTTACATCCAATTTGTCTTTAAACATTCCTAGGTGCTTACCTAGCAATTCTAAGGCTTTATTTGCACTCGTTGGCTCGAACACAAAGACTGGATTATCCACCGCTTTAACATCGCCATCTTGAGCGTTTTTAATAACTTCTGTAGTAACGACAGATTTACGCCCCATACAAATATCACGAACCTCTTGCAGGTCTGCGATAATCTTATCTACTGTAATATTGTGGCGTTGTCGGTGTGCCTGCTGTAGTTCTTCAATACGGACCTTGACTGGACCGTTCTTTAACAATTCTTTCGCTTTTGTATTGATGGTGCTTGTTTGCATTTTTGAGCTGTCATAACTCTGACGATATGCCTCACTAGCATTACCAAGCTCAATGTAAAGCTGACAAAACTTTTCTTGCTTAGGGGTTAATTTCACCACGCCATTAGACGTGGATTTCTCTTTCACGTCTGACATAGGGAAATCCTTTGTATTTATTTAATTAAGGCTGATTACTTCTATAACATCTAACGGACTTTCATCATCGGCATAAAATGTACCGTTAGGGTTATGCCAGTGACTAAATGGCGGTTCTTCTGTTTCGGTCTTTTCAGCTAATAGCCATTTACCAAATTGTGTTTCATAAACTACATCGCACAATGTTCCATTACGGAGTTTTACAACATCACCAATTTTCATTTCTTATCCTTTGTGGATTCAATCCACTTGTTAATGTTTGTGATTTGACTAGCGCACATATCACGTTCTGCTGTTACAGTGATTAGGTGTTCTACTGCCTCACCATATGTACTGCCGGTAAATGGTGTTTTTACACACGGCACTAAGAAAGCCTGTGGCGGATAGATATATTCCGTCTTGTTAGTTACTTTGTTGGCGCAACCGCTCAATAGCGTCATCGTTAATACGAGTGCTATAACAAGGTTGTGTCTTAATAATCTTTCTAACCACTTGTATTTTGTCTTGGCTTGCTTGTTTGATTTCATCATGGATTACTCTCTGTTGTTCTACCGCTTGGCGTTCTATTTCAATCGTATTCTTCAACGACTGATTAACTTGTTCTTGTTCTGCGATAAGGTTAGCCTGTACTTGGTTTTTGGCTTTTAAGTCATTTATTGTTCCGTGTTGGAACCAAATCCAACTGCACAAGCCCAAAATGGTTAATGCGATGATTACGATTGAGTAGATTTTAAATCTGCTAAACATAACGCTCTTTCCTTTTCTCTACGCTTAACCAAGCCTTGAAGTTTTCGTCCGTCAGCATAGACCCAGCGTAAAAGTTGATTACATCCATCAACATACTTACCGCTCCGCATTAGTCTAAACATTGTGGAGTTTTTAAGATTGCCACACCCATTGTTAAACGTAACAGATACCGTAGCATCAAACACAGATTGAGGAAGCTCTCTACCATTGGCGTATTTATCTACGCACAACTCTGCGAGCTTAATATCATTTTTCCATCTGCGTGCGATTTCTTCATTTGTGTATTTCTTGTTAAGCTCTATTTTTTGCCCAGAGTATTCCGTTGAGCCAATGCCAACCGTCAATACATCAGCAGGGCATTTATACGGGGTAGCCATACAACCCTCTGCATTGCCAATTATTTCTGCTCCAGCAGGACTTAATCTTAACTCGCCACCAAATTGAGAGTACATAATCCCGATAACCGCAATAACGGAACAAGCACCAAGCGCTTTTCTAGTTTTCCCTAACACCATCATCAATCCCCTGCTCTAGTCGTTTCATTCTCGCCCGATGCATCTCTTCCGCTCTGCGCTCTTCGTTATCCCTAACCTTACCCTCTTGGTATTTAGCGTACATATTAACGAGACCACTGATTAAACCTATAATCAAACCAAAAATAGCCAGCCACTCCTGGAATGAATACATTGCCCAGAATGCGCCAAAGCCAGACCAAAAAATACTTTGATTCCCTGCGTCTTTTAACATTCTCATACTCCATCTCGCTGTTTGTTTGCGGGGCAATAAAAAAGCTCACGTTTATTGTGTGAGCTTGATGTTTGGATAATAAAAAACCCCGACCGTTTCCGATCAGGGCTGTTTCTAAACTTATTTTGCGTTCGCTATGCGCTAAAACCGCAACTTATACTATATACTACAATTTTACTTGCAAGTAATCAAGTATTTTTTTACAAAAAACAAAACCCCGTATTTTTAAATACGGGGCTATTTATTTTTACAGGTTTTAAAAAATTCCTTTGTTGACATCCCAGCTTGCCTCGCCATCGATTTGATCAATGCCTTATCAAAAGGCGAAATATGCTTATCAACAGTCACTAAAAATTTACCACGCTCATCCACTCTAACCCATTGTTCATGTGCAGTAGCTGTTTTTGGCTTCATATTAAAGCCTAATTTTACTAATGCAATCGTTACTTCTTTATAGGTTAGAGGTGTAATACGGGTAAACATTATGCTGGGCAACGCTCTTCAAAAAATGCGACGTCTTTATTATTCCCATTTTTAGCCAAAAGGAATCTAAGCCAGTAATATTTGACCCATAAGGACAATGGTGCAGGACGATTAAGAAGCTGTTGCGCATATTCAGGTTCGGAATTTACTTCCTGAATAAGATCTCGGATTTGAGAATCAAGTTTATCCATTGCTTCTTGCATTGTATCAGCTTGAGCGGCAAGTGACAGGTCAAGACAAATGGCAATATATAAATCACCTTTTGGATAAACCATGCAACGGATTAATTTGCGATATTTTTTCATAGACATACTTTTTGATAGTTAAAACTTTAACTCTAAAGCTTTGACGCAATCTTAAACTTAACTATAAATACTTGTCAATAGATTGTCACCAGTAAAACCCACTTAAAAACCTTTATTCTTAACCAATATAATGATACTTAATTTTCAGCATTGAAAATGCGCCTTGTAAAAACCCAATGCCACGATTGCGCAGGCGATACATTTTGGCGGGGGAAATTGCCAACGCGCGTGTAATATACTTTTCGCCCAACTGCTGCACATACAGCGCCATCGTAACCTGATATGCTGCTAAATCTACCTGATGCAATGCCATTATTGCGCCCTCAATTTTTAAACATTCATCATCACTCAAGTGCTTTAACCATGCCTTACGCGGGGTTGACGGTAAAACAGGAATGCTTGGTGTCACGCTTGGATATTCTGTTCCAATTCTATCACGACCCCAGCAATTACCCCATTTTTCTAAAATTCGCTCAACGCTATAACTCATTCTTGACTCCCGTCTAACTCTTTGATTTTCGCTCTGTAAACCTTGATTAATTCCTTAAGCTCGGATATTTCCCATTTTTTAATCCGGTGTTGATTTTCTTCTAACCACTCAACTTCTTTCTCGCCAATCTTATCAACCAGTCTTGGTCTATACCCGTGTATATTTCCACCACCAACAAAGAGATTGCATCTAATGCAGCCAGAATGAATATTCCTTTCGTCAAACCTCAAAAATGAACTTCTGCCTTGTGGGATAAAATGTGATGCTTGAAAGCTAGGTTTCCATACTGCACCGCAAGCAATACAAGGCTGTCCCTTATCCCTTAATCGGATGAACTTATTTACTTCCTTTTGAAGTGCTTTTAGCCAATGTCCTCTGTCGTTCTCTAGTAGTTTTTTCTTTCGCTCTTTTAATTCAGTCTTTTCCTGTTTCTCACGTTTCTTTCTGGCTTGCTCTTTTGATAACGCTATCGCACATTTAGGCGAGCAGACTTTTTGTGTTGAGCTTATGGTTTTCACAAAGTAGTTACCGCATACCTTGCATTTGTATTCCTTAGGCTTGCTCATATCTACCACCATTTGCCGGTTATCAAAATCACGCCAATCACTAAAAAAGTGTATGCAGCAATTAAAATCCAAAGCTCTCTGTTATTCATCGTCCACCACGCTAATAAAACAAACAATCACAAATACAACCACGAAAAGAACTACTGCTAGGGCTATTTCTTCTCTCATTTAATGCCTCTATGTGTTGTTAAATTTCAAACAATTTTCCAGCTGAAAATCTAGCAGCAACAGCATCAAGAAGATTGTCATAAACGCCAATGTGGTAGCGTTTATTATCTTTATTCACAACAACCCTCCACTTTCCTGTTTTTATTATTTTAGTTACACCGAGACAATTGTTTTCCTTGGTTAAATACTTGCTTTTGTTAGCTTTATTTTCTAAATAGATTTTTTCTTCGTTGGTAAAATTGTTATAATCTCTATACCCATGATGCATTAGTTTTTTCTCGGCCATGTAAGCAATTCTTGCTTCATTTTCTGTTTTAAATGTCCCTATATGTATGGTTTTCGACTTTATGCGTATAGATGCAATAAAATTGCCAGTTCTTTTATTTTTGCTTACTCCTATATACTTACTGTATTTACCGTTACCCAATAATCCTCGATTCTGACCGTTCTTAACTCTATCCACTATTCTGAGATTGCTAATACGGTTATCGGTTTTTACTCCATTTATGTGATCGATTATTCCATTAGGCTCCTCCCCATAAACATAGATCCATGCCATACGATGAGCCAACACTCTTTTATTATTGATTATTAATCGCACATAACCGGTATTATTGACGGAGCTTATCTTCTTCCCTGCAAATCTAACATTCCAAGATTTCATCTGTTTATCACTATTAAAATACGATCTATCTCTTGGTAGCCAATACATATCCCCAGTATCAATGTCATACTTAATTATTTTTCTTAACTCATCAGCTTTTATATTCATGTTAAATCCTTAATTTCAATGCCATTTCCTGCGCAAAATGCCAATATATAATCAATTAAACTAGATAATCTTCTACTGCTCATTTTTGACGTGCGCTCTCTAATATTTACTAACTCACCCTCAATACCTCTCACGATCTTTGATGGCCCACCAGTGGCTATAGAATGCGCGCTAACTAATAAATTTTTCCAAGCATAAACATCTAGTTTTTCGCCATTCCATGTGGCGTTCTTGCTAATATCGCTTAGTAGTGCGTGTAATTTACTGTTTTGCTCAAGTGAGCGTGTCATTGGTTGGATTTTTACCACCAACGGATTTTTGTCGTCCGTTGGCAGTTCTTTGATAAATTCAAGGCAATTTAATCTGACTTGATTGCTACGTAAAAAGAACAGTTGCTTACTTGTCATAACATCATTCCTATTGGTGCTATTCCGACCTCTTTTTTCTCATACTGAATCACTTCACAAAGCTCGTCGCAAAACTTTTCAAAGTCCTTTCTTGGCCAGCGCTCCAAATCAAATACTAATCGGCTAAATTGAAGCTGTGTTCTTACCTGCTCCTTTAATTGGTTTTGAGACATTAGCTCTAACTTCATCGGATCTGTTTTTTCTTTCGGCTGCTCTGGAAGCGATACCGTGTCCCATTTATCAGGATTAATTAACCATTCATCAGCGTTAATTATTTTGTTCGTGGTGCAGTCATACAATTCACGGTGTGTCTTGTTATTCGACTTAGTTTTATCAACTACCAAGAAAAGCACTGAAATTGGCGTATCTTCAAAGGCGTTTTGAATCAAATTCAACTCGACTAATTGATTCCCGATAATTTCACGGAGCTTTAATTCGGTGTTTCGATATGCAACGCCGGGGAACATAATGAAAAAGCCAAATCGCTTAGTGTTAGCTAGTCCCTTTAACATAAACACATCATCAACTACGCCAGACTTCTTCCAAGGATATTCGGTCGTGATGGCTTCCTGTTCTTCCGCGCTTAACTCTTTAAATTTAAGTGAAAAAGGCGGGTTCATGACAACGCAATCACTTTTTGACTCACTTTGGTATAAGAAAAAACTCGTATTATGAATTTCAGCATCTGGATAATTATTAGCTAATGCCGCACATGATTCCGCTTGAATTTCTACTGCAATAAACTTACTTGGTTGAATAAATTGCTCAAGCTGTCCGCTACCTGCTGCACCGTCAAAAACACTTGGATTTTTACCTAAGTATTTTTCCACTTTTCCAGCTAAATATCGGCGCAGGGATTCCCCCGTGATGTACTCAGCAAACTTATTCGCTTTCTTGCGGTTGTTATGCTCTTCAAAACTCATTTGCTATATCCACCGCACTTTTTAACGAAATCAAGACTTACGGAACGCATTACAAAATCTTCCATTGTTGGATCAAATACGATAACCATCTGTCCTTTACTGTTGCCCTTGATTTCTTCTTTTGTCACAGGGTGAACAAAGGCGATGCGTCCACCTGTAATATCAATCACCTCATTCGCAACGTTGTGAATATGTTTTTGATACCACTGCGTAGATTTATCATTGTTAAGTAACATCACAACTAAATAACCAGCATCCCGTAGTTCTTTCGCACGTTGTAGATATGGTGTAACGTTGGAATAAGGCGGATTCACATAGATTCTTAACGGAGCCGAACAGCGTTCTGCGACCTCGTCCAACAATACATCTAACATTTGCTCAATCGGCATTAGAAAGTCATCTGCAATTGATTGATGCTCGTCATCGCCTGAGTTAGGCTCGCCGATATAGTGACATGTCAAGGCGTTGTTGGCTGTTGCGCAACCATCAAGATCGAACTGACCGAAACGCTGAGATAGCCACTCGAAGACATAGTGCGGTGTTTGCCACGTGTCTTTATCAAATTTTTGCTCTGTCATTGAATCGCCCCTTTGCCATAGCTTTTCGCATAGCTTTTTTGTGCTTGTTGTTGAGGTTTTTCGTTTAAATCTTGATAAGCTTTCGCTTGGTCACAATCAACAAAATGACCTTTCTCAAATCTCATATAGGCTGTGCCTAATTCGCCAAAGCGGTTTTTAGTGATGATGGCCTCTGAATACGGGTTATCTGTATTGGTTTTGTAAGCTCCCTCACGGTAAAGCATAATGATTTGACTAGCATCTTGTTCAATCGAGCCTGAATCTCTTAAATCGGAGTTTGCTGGGCGTTTAACTGCTCGACTATCCACTTCACGGTTAAGCTGGCAAAGTAAAATAATCGGAATATTGAAATTCTTACTAAACGTTTTGAGCTTGCTCATTGAGTTTGCAATGGCTTGGGTTAGGTTGATGTTATTCCCTTGCTTGTGATCCATTAAACCTAAATAATCAATCACGATGGCGGATAAATTGCCTACATCGCTCAAGTGTCTTTCTGCAATCGCACAGATTTCATCGGCTGATAAACCGCCACGGTCAACGAAATAAACTTTCTGCTCGCGAATATCAGTGATTGCGTTAGTTAAACGGTTGTAGTCTAAATCGTCTAATTCTTGCGGATTACGGAGCTTTTTAACGCCTACGCCACCAACCGCACTTAACAAGCGGTCAATTAATTGGAAATTACCCATTTCAAGGCTGAAAAATAATACCGAACCGTTGTTTTTAGCGATGTTTCGTGTGAGTGTTAGGCTGAATTCTGTTTTACCTGTACCAGGACGACCAGCTACCACAACGATGTCGGTAGAATTGATGCCGCCTAAAATGTTATCCACTGCCTCAATGCCTGTGTAAAGTAAGCGTTCTTTAAAATCGCTTTGTGAACGTTTTTCTAGCACATCAATGTAAGAATCCATTAACTCACCCATTGCCACAGGTTTAATCTCTGTTTTGCTGACAAGAAGCTTTTGAATTTGGTTTAACGCCTTTTGAGTTAATTCGTTCACTTGGCTTTCATTGCGAGCTTGTGACATTTCGCCAGCAAGTTTGAGCATGGTTTGTTGAGCAGAACGGTTTACCCAAGAAGAATGGATTTTTTTCGCATAACCTAAAAGATTTCCACCATAGGTCGCTTTGTTTGCCATTTCCGCTAACGTTGCTAGGTTTTCGCCATAGTCTTGAGAAAGCAGCAAGAAGTCGATTAAATCGTGCTTACGGGCTTGTTTGCGAATATTTGCGTATAAAGCGCCTAGATTGTAGGTTGCGAACATTTCAGGCTCTAACCAGCTAATCACTTCACGGGCTTGAGCAGTTAATCCAGTCGCTAGCATTGAGCTGATTAGTCCGTATTCTAGGTTGTAGTTATTATCTTGCGTTACCATTACCAATTCCCCTCTAAAACTTTATCCAGTGTTGACTCTCTCAAGATATATTCAAAATCTGCTTTCCAGCCTCGATTGTTTTCACCAAAGTAGAAACTCGGAGCGGACTGTAAGAAGTCTTTGATATATTCACCGAGCGCGGACTCTACATCGTTGTCAATTTCAAATCGCTTAATAAACACTTGAGCTAGTTTCTTAATCGCTTTCTTGCGTTTATCACTTAACTGTGACGGATTAGCGATTAGTGGTAGATTTGAATTTAATTCTTTAACCAAGCGGTTATATGTTTCTGCTACTGCTGAATAATTAACACTGATTGATTTTTGTTTTTTGTCAGTGTGCGGCTTGTCCGCACCCCCGACTTCCGTGTGTTCTGCGTTAGCAGATTCCCCGTAAGGGGATAAAGGGGTTATATTTATATTTTTATTTCTTTGGTTATTGCTTTGGTCATTTTGTCCAAATGTCATTTGGTCATTTTGTCCAAATGCATTTTCCTTTTTAGGCGTTTCCATTTGGTCATTTTGTCCAAATGGTGTTTTTTCGTTTTCAGGTAAAATTTCACTTAGCTTTTGATAGTCGATTGTGTACCATTTTGTTTTATCCATTTTCATTTTATTGAACTTGTCTGTTGATACCACCAAGCCACTTTTTTCTAGGTTTTCAATCGTTCTTTGTACTGTTTTCACTGACCAAAATGAAAACTCTGCTTGCCAGTCATTAATCGTGTTGTAAACCCAAGACCGACCACCGATTTTGTTTCTGCTAATTCTTAGGAAAAAATGCAACTGCTGAAGAATTATTGCTTCATTAAGACCAATGATATTGGCTAGAGATGGAAGAACCTGTAATGGTTGTTCATTGATTAATAATTTACTCATTAGAATTCCCCTTCAAAAAAGAACTTAATTTCTTTGAAATTACCAAGCTCATTTGAAACGCCTTTTCTTTGTAGAAATTCAATTTGAGTTTGATTAAATTCAGGACTTGGGATCGCTTTTCTAAAAGATGTAAATAATCTAAATTGTTCGAGCGTTTTAACTCCCTTTGTGCTATTACAGCTGCGGCAAGCAGGAAGTAAATTATCAATGCTATTTGATCCGTTATCTGATTTAGCTACAACGTGGTCGATAACCAAAGTTTCTTGCGATAACTTAATTCCACAGTACGCACAATGCCAATTACATTTCTCCGCAACCGCTTGTCTTTTTAATTTGCTAAATTTCATATCAAGCCACCAATCTATATTCAGCTACACTTTTACCACCTGGTACTTTCTCGATCATCTCTATAATGGTTTGTTTCATTGCCATAATTTTTGCCTTGTTTTTATGGTTTTCTTTTGGATAAAGGTTGGTAAATTACGCTCTAAGGTGTTTTGGTAATCCATCATCTGGGTTTGGATATAAGTGCGGACTTAATTCATGCGGAGTAACTAAATAATCAGTTACTGCAGACCAAACTAATGTCGTCTTCGCGCTTAATTCACAACGTCCCGTCAGATAATGGCTAACAAATCCTTGGGTTTTTTGTACAAGCCGAGCAAACTGTTCTTGAGTGAGTTTTTTCTCGGCTAAATAATCGGTTAGTTTCATATAGCCTCCTTAATAGTTAAATATTAGCAAGACTATTTACTTTATTCAATAGTTTTAATATTTTCACTATTCTTGATCTTATTAGCGGGGCTAATATAATTCCGGCAAAAGATACGAGAGGGATACAATGAGCGAAGTGGAACAAAGACTTTTTGAGATTAAAACTCGCCTAAAAAGTATTTATGAAACAAAGAAAAAAGATTTGGGATTAACTCAAGCTAAAATCGCTAATCTGTTGGATATTAAGACACAGGGCGGTGTAAGCCACTATATGAACCCAAATAGTAAGCAGCCTATAAGCAAAGAAACAATCATTAAATTTGCTTCGATTCTTGATGTTGAACCATCTGATATAGATCCTGATATTTCCGAGGACTTCACTACTCTTGTAGCAAAAGTAAAAGAGTTTTCGGAACCGACAGCCTCCGATTCAGTCAAGCTCACACTACTTGATAACCATCTTGCCGCCGGTGATGGCGTCATCAACCTTGATTACCCGGACACAATCCGCTCTATTGAATTTTCTCGCGACAAGTTCATGGAGATTTTCCAACGCAGAACGGCTCATAATCTCTCGATTGCGATTATCGACGGAAACAGCATGTACAACCCAACCAATGCCGAAATGAGCCTAAAACATGGTGACATCGTGGCGATTGATAGAACAATTAATGACTTCAAAGATGACGGCATCTATGCGTTTGTATATGAGGGGAAAGCAAGAATCAAGCGCTTGCAGTATCTAAGCGGCTACAGACTAAAAGTAATTTCGGACAATCCAAGTTACGATCCTGAAATCTTAGAAAAAGACCAAGTAGAGCAAATTCATTTTGTCGGAAAACTAATCAAGAAACTAACACTGGATATTGTTGATCTTTAACCAACGAGTAACGTAAACAACCAAGGATATTGATATGGTAAAAAATTTTGAAGATGTGAAACAATCCATTGTTGAGGCGCAATTAGCATCGTCCCCAAGGGATAAAGTAATTAATGGCATTATGCGAGGAACCGCAGATTTGCTATCAGCGAATGATATTATTAAAAGATTAGGAATTACACCGAATGAATTTGAGAAACTGGTTAATCTGCCACACCATTATGTAAACTCACATGGATTGGGAGGTGTAGTGCACGCAGCAAATGTTTTATTTGATCCGCATATTGAATTAATAAATCAAGAGTTAGAAGAGAAAACCACATTCCCAAAACCTGATTTATACATCCTAGGGAAAGCGCGTTGGACAAAAGAAACCTTTAAAAAATGGTTAGAAGAACAGTGTAGATAAAGAAAAAGGTAGGTTTTAACCTACCTTTTCCGAACCGCCAACAAGCGATTCTCACACTTTACAAAGCGATCCGGCTCCTATGTCCGGGGCTTCGGGTCCGTTGCCAGTGCGAGCATTATTACACTAAATAAAATTTGAGTAAAGAAAAAATATGCTTTCTAAACAAATTATAAGTATTTCAGAAAGTCGGTTGAACGCATATCTATTTTGTTTCTACCAAAACGATAAAACTAAACAGAAAGAAGCGATCGCGGTATATACAGCATTACAACATCGTACGGGGATTTACTTTTCTTTAATACAAGAGATTGAAGTTGCTTTACGAAATGAAATCAGTGAGTTGCTTCGTAACATTGCGCCTAATAATGACTTATACAAATTTTTCCATTACTTAGCACAGGATAGCCGCGCCCCTTTAACTGCCGAATCAAAACGGCAGTTACAAAAAGCGATCAACGAATGCAGTAAAAGAAAATATAACGAAAATGACATTATTTCACATATTACTTTTGGTTTTTGGGTCAATCTCTTTGACTATGATCCAAAAAGGAATCAACACGTTGCCTATTGGCAAAAAGTGCTAAAACCTATTTTTAACCATAGATTTAGCAATTTTAAAGAGTTATATAATACATTGAAGCAAGTAATGCGATTTCGTAACAGGCTGTATCATCAGGAAATTATATGGAATAAACGCATCGCAAAAAAACCCGGACACGCTTTGGATAATTTAGAAAAAACCTATAAAAAATTTGAAACCACACTACAAAAAATTGCGCCTGAAAGGTTTATCTTTCGTCAGCTTTCGCAAGCTCTAATCTGGCAACGAGATATTTTCTTTGATCAACAAATCTTCGATGCCGAAATCACTGTTCTGCCTCGACACATCACCTAAACCGCCACTTCGGCGGTTTTCTTTTGCCCAAAATCCACCGCTCCCACCTCTCCCCCACTCTTTTTCTGTGATCTAGGTCACAAATTCAGCAAATAGTCAAAATTTTTTCAAAAATAAAATATTAGTAAAAACAGCTATTTAATAGTTTAAATAGTAAATTTATTAAAAAATATTAGTTTTTCTATTTACTATTAATATTAGCTTTAGTATTATAGTGCACATCAAAGCAAAACACTTTGAAACGTTCTTTAAAAACTTGGTCTCATGCGGGATATAAATTATCGGCTGATTTAAGTCGAGTAACCCCCAAGCAGAAAACTGTGTCGCGTGTTTAACCGAAAAGAGGCGGTTGGCGAATCAAGGGCAGCGCTGTTTATATCTCTAAGCAATCCTTCGAGGATATGAGAACGGTCGGGGAAACGGCAAACAAGCCCACGGACCGGTTAATGTCGCAGTAGTTACAACTGATAGAACGGCGGACTTTTAATCCGTGCGCTGGTGGTTTGAATCCACCCTGCGACACCAATTCAAAGCGTATTTGCTAGGACAGAGATATTTTGGGAAGTACAACCGGAATGAATGATAGAAGAAATGCGCTTTGAAATGGCAAACATAAAACAAATGAGGTTAAAAATGGAAGAAAAACAAGAAAACAGCCTATCTGATAACGATAAAGAGCTAATCAAACAGGCTGTATTAGAAAGTGCGGCTAAAAATACTAGCTTAACACCTAGCGAGTTAGCAGAATCGCTTTGTCAGGCAATTAGATTTATTGACTCTTATGGGCGTTAATAACTTCCGTACTTGTTACATCGTCAGAAATAATCCCTTGCAGCTTACTTGAAAGCGTTGAAATAAATTCAGCAATTTCCTCAGCGGAAAGTTGATTTAAATTTCTATAATGCTCTGATGATGTTCTCAATACATCTCTTGCCATAACTAGAGCAATTTTATCAGCAGATCTTTTATTCATAATAATTACCTCGTATGTGGTTGTTGTGACTAGAAATATTATATTCCTCATTGTTGTGACTATCAATAAGGGCTTGAGCCTTACAAGCATAAAGAAAGGTATTTAATGGCTCTTTGTTTCGTTGGTTGTGGAAACCGACACCCTATACACTAATATAGAATTAGTCAATGCTAACTTGAAAAATAACGCAATGGGTTCAAATCCCAAAAGAGCCTCCAGCTAAAGCCGCTTTCAGAATGCGAATGGAATCGCCCAGTCTTCTTGAAAATTAAATGGAATAGAGAGCGGCTCTAGCTGGAAACAGCGTTAGTCATAATTAAAAATACCTTATTATATTGGTTAGTACCCCTAGATGCTTTTATTAGGATGGGCACTAGGGGATTTTTTTAAGGATAAATAATAAATTGACACCGCCCCCACTTCGGATTAAGATACCCCCACTTTCAACAGAAAGTCGGTAGCCACAATTAAGTGGCTTTTTTTGTATCTGAATTTTGGAGAAGAAAATGGCGAAACGTGAAATTCTTTATGAAGGCATTTTAGATTTAGCTGGAATCGAAATCCCTTGCTATGTGTTAGATGATGGCACTCGCATTTTGTCTGGTCGAAAAATGCAAGAAGCGTTAAAGATTGTTGACGTTGAAGATGGTAAACAAACAGCAGGGACCAGATTAAACCGATATTTAGAGCAAAAAACGCTGGAACCCTTTATTTACAAGGGGCGAGAGCAGGACCACTTTAAACCTATAATTTGTTATCGTGGTACACAAAAAATTAATGGTTATGAAGCAACGCTACTTGCTGATTTATGCGATGCTTTTCTTGAAGCACGTAAACATATCTCGCTTTCACCACGCCAAACGATTATTGCTGAACAATGTGAAGTACTTATCAGAGCCTTTGCGAAAGTTGGTATTACCGCCCTTGTTGATGAAGCAACGGGTTATCAATACGAGCGTGAAAAAGATGAACTCCAACAAATTTTACGCAAATATATCAGCGAAGAGTTACTCCCTTGGCAAAAACGTTTTCCTGATATTTTCTATAAAGAATTATTTCGGTTAAATGGCTGGGATTACACGGTTAAAGGCATACAAAAACGCCCTGGCGTTGTGGGTACTTGGACAAACAAACTCGTTTATGAACAACTTCCGCAAGGTGTGCTTGATGAATTGCGTAACAATGTACCAAAAAGTGAAACTGGAAACCCAACAGCACGCTTTCATCAACTCCTGACAGATGATATTGGCAGTCCACATCTCACTGCTCAAATTAATCAAATTGTCACGTTATTTCAGCTTTCTGACAATATGCAAGAAATGTGGAATAACTTCCAAAAACTAAAATTACGACAAAGCGGACAGCTTGATCTTCCTTTTAAATTTGATGCAAAGGGGCACACAACAGAAAAATAAATTTGACAAAAACCGCCATCAACGGATAAGATTTTTTTCATCGGGGAGAGATAGGTGTAATACAATACTCGAAAGGGAAATAAGCCCATACTGGAGACAGCAAATAGAAAGAGCTAACCGCGACTTTCATCGGGGCTGTTAAGAAGTAAGTTGATCCCCGATATTGACAACCATAATTTCTTATACTACTATTCGCTTTAAGGTGTCAGAACCTTTTTCAATCAGGCGGTAGTAAACGGATCGCCAAAGTGCGGTCTTTTTTTATGCCGAAATCTCGCAAAGTCGAGAGGGCGACTAATACAATACCTTCGGGGAATAAGTCCACCCTTACCTGATTGGAGGGTTCTGAACCTCTCGGCACCAGTGTCAGAACTGGTTATTTCAGAAAATCAATCAGGAGGCATGTTATGTCTAATTTATCAATTCTTAATACATCAATTCGTACTCACGAAAGTCTTTTTTCATTAAACGATCTACATCAAGCTAGTGGTGGAGCAGAAAAACATAGACCATCTTTATTTATTCGTTTAGATGCAACTCAAGATCTAATTTCAGAAATTCAAAAAGAAGTTAAAAGCACAGATCTGATCTTTAAAACTACTGGCGGTCGTGGGTTACGTGGAACTTACGCTTGCGAAGAGTTAGTGCTTTCCTACGCCATGTGGATTAGTCCAAAATTCCACTTAATCGTATTGCGTGCGTTTTTGAATTTACATAAAAATCAGACCGCACTTTTACCAAATACAATTACACCTGAACAACAACAGGCGATTCAATCCGCAGTACAACAAGCACACCATAGAACAGGGTTAAGCTATGCGGAAATCTATCGCCAAATTAAGAGCATTTTTAAAGTAGCGAAATATGACCAACTGCCACAAGACCAGTTCGGGAATGTAATAGCGTTTATCGTGAATTTACAACCTATCGCACTTCCTGAACCTGAAAAGAAATTCAACTTTGAATTTACTGAGTATGAACTGCAAACCGTAGCTTGGGCGTGCTTCGCATTCCGACGCAACAACAACCTACTGCACGAGCTTTACAGCCCGCTTGCTGCCATCGGTTCAAAATTCGCCGTCGAAGCAAGAGATAATGCTGTTGAATATCGCAACACACTACGCCGCTTCAACGAAGTAGTGAAACGTATCACCGCCGACATTGAAGCAGATCCAGAAACAAACTGGCGCGTACTGAAGCATATCCGCAGCTTTAACGAAAAAATCTTCGGTAAAGTCGAAACCACCATCTAAAACCCCAAAAAATCCGACCGCACTTTTCCTCAAGAAATCCGTGCGGCGGATTGCTACACCCAAAATTCACTAAATCGACTAAAAAGGAAACAAAAAAATGGAAAAGTTTACTGATGTATTTGCTGAAATCACACGCCCTTTAGTAAAGATTGCTTGTGCAATGCTTATCGCCTTTTTGATTGGCGGAATCTCCTATTGTTTTGCAAGTGAGCCTACCGCACTCGAACGAGAAAAAGCGAGAGTGCAGTGGATTGCTGAACACGGGCAATACCAACCAGATTTAACCGAGCCGGCTAAGCAAGAAGCTCTAGCATACACCAAACAAAAACAAGCAGAAATTAACCGCA
>ENA-OWLI01000056-OWLI01000056.1-metagenome-genome-assembly--contig:-NODE-56-length-20829-cov-11.554684_pt1 | contig 20829 bp, 22 predicted proteins | sample MGYA00245346_ERZ651096 | MGnify/ENA primary metagenome ERZ651096 (study PRJEB26857, sample SAMEA4031766) | metagenome | biome: human; feature: oral; material: saliva | place: Philippines | collected 2014...
AGCAACGCCCTTCTAAGGCGTGGGTCAAAGGTTCGAATCCTTTAGGGCGTGCCATAACTCATCTCAATCTATTATTGTTTTTCTCATTTACTTTTTTAGCGAAAATAATCAATTCAACGCATATTTTGTACAATAGAAAATAGCGTAAATTCTAGATCTCAAAATAAATTAGTTTAAAAGATGATTTTAAATTCAGAAAAGAAAATATTTGAATGGCGGTGAGAGGGGGATTCGAACCCCCGATGCACTTTCGCACATACACGCTTTCCAGGCGTGCTCCTTCAACCACTCGGACATCTCACCGTTTTGAAGTGCGTGAAATATAAAGATTTATCTAAGATTAGTCAAGTTTTTTGAGCTAGAACATAAAAAATCCTTTTCCTTTTAGCTAAAATATAAACTTATCTCTTTTCTATCGTCGTATTTTTATGCAAATCAAATCACTCTTTTCTAAAAATGTGTTTTTGGCTGTCAAACCATTTAGCGCATTGAAAGAATCTTTCCGTGAAGGCTACGGAAAACAAAAATTGATCAAAGATATTATCGCGGGTCTGACAGTAGGAGTCATTGCGATTCCCCTCTCCATGGCCTTAGCGATCGCCAGCGGTGTTCCACCACAACATGGCCTTTATACGGCTATTGTGGCGGGTATTGTGATTGCATTAACTGGTGGATCGCGTTTCAATATTTCTGGACCAACCGCGGCATTTGTCGTGATTTTATATCCCGTTACCCAACAATTTGGACTCAGTGGTTTACTCATGGCTACGCTGCTCTCGGGGATTATTTTAGTCATCATGGCCTTGTCTCGATTGGGGCGGTTAATTGAGTACATTCCTCTCCCTGTTACACTGGGCTTTACCTGCGGGATTGGTATTACAATCGGTACATTACAAATCAAAGATTTCTTAGGTTTAGATATTGCCCAAATGCCACCTCACTATATTGAAAAAGTACAGACTATTTTAACCGCACTTCCGACGATTAGCTGGGCTGATACCGCTGTTGGTGTTGTCACCTTATTTGTTCTCACACAATGGCACAAACTTCGTTTACCTGTGCCTGGTCATTTACCTGCTGTGATTATTGGTACACTCATGGCATTAGCTTTAGGGCAATTTGGTTTCTCGGTTGAAACCATTGGTACCGCATTCCACTACACCTTAGCGGATGGCACAACGGGAAATGGCATTCCGAATGTCTTGCCTGAATTTGCCTTACCTTGGAATATTCCAAACGCACAGGGTGAAATCATTAATTGGAATTTTGATAAAATACAAGATCTCTTACCTGCAGCTTTTTCAATGGCGGTATTAGGCGCGATTGAATCACTACTTTGTGCGGTCATCTTAGATAACATGACTGACACTAAACATCGCTCCAATAATGAACTGCTTGCTCAGGGTTTAGGGAATATTGTTTCGCCATTCTTAGGCGGGATTACCGCAACCGCAGCTATTGCGCGCTCAGCCGCTAATGTGAAAGCAGGAGCGGTATCACCAATATCGAGTGTTGTTCATGCACTCTTAGTCTTATTCTCGCTGTTATTCTTTGCGAATGCCTTGTCTTACTTACCGCTCTCCTCTATGGCCGCATTGTTGTTAATGGTGGCTTGGCATATGGCAAATGTGCCTGAAATTATTCGTTTGGCGCGTCGTTCCACACAAAATGAAATTGCGGTATTGTTCACTTGCCTAATTCTTACGGTGTTATTCGATATGGTGATTGCCATCTCGGTTGGCGTATTATTGGCGAGTCTCTTATTTATCCGCACCATTGCAGAAATGACAAAAGCTATTGAGCAACCAGCACCAGAAGATCTGAATGATGTGTTAGCTTATCGTATCAGTGGTCCATTGTTCTTTGCGGCGGCAGATAAACTCTTTGCGGATTTACACGATAAAACGGTACATACGGATCACAAGATTAAACATATCATATTACAATGCGATGCCGTAACCGTGCTTGATACAGGGGGCATTCATGCACTCACTCACTTTGTACAACATATGTTGCCACATCAACAAATCTACTTGTGCAATTTGCAGTTCCAACCACTGAGAATGTTAGTGAAATCAAACTCTGTGCCTGAATTGCAAAAAATCAACTACGGCTCAGATTTAAAAGATGTCTTTAATAAAATTCGTGAGTTTGAACAAGCAAATCCATAAAATAGTGAAAAGCGTGCTAAAATAGGCACGCTTTTTTATCAATAAAAATAAAGGAATTCAGAATGCGTCCAAATAATCGTGAAAATCATCAATCTCGTCCAATTAAAATCACCCGTAATTATACTAAACATGCTGAAGGCTCAGTATTAGTGGAATTTGGTGATACCAAAGTATTATGTACGGCAAGTGTTGATGAAAGTGTACCGCGTTTCTTAAAAGGACAAAATCAAGGTTGGGTGACAGCGGAATATGGCATGTTGCCACGTTCTACACACAGCCGTATGCAACGTGAAGCCGCAAAAGGCAAACAAGGTGGACGCACCATGGAAATTCAACGCTTAATCGCACGTTCATTGCGTGCCATGGTTGACTTAGAAGCCCTTGGCGAACGTTCTATTACCTTAGACTGTGATGTAATTCAAGCGGATGGTGGTACCAGAACAGCGTCTATCACGGGTGCAGCAGTGGCTTTATGTGATGCTATCAATGGTTTAATCGCTAACGGCACATTAAAAACCAATCCAATCAAAGGTCTGGTTGCGGCAATTTCGGTTGGAATTGTTGAAGGTGAAGCCTTATGTGATTTGGAATATGTAGAAGATTCAGCCGCCGAAACAGACATGAACGTTGTGATGATGGAAGATGGCCGCATGATCGAAGTGCAAGGTACGGCAGAAGGCGAACCATTCAGCCACGAAGAATTACTCACCTTATTAGGCTTAGCAAAACAAGGCTGCGAACAAATCTTCGCGGCACAACGTGAAGCATTAGGCTTATAGGAATAAAAAATGGAAAGCTACAAAATCGAATTTATTAAATTCGCGTTGAGTCGCCAAGTGCTCAAATTTGGTGAATTTACCCTAAAATCAGGTCGAAAAAGCCCTTATTTTTTCAATGCTGGATTGTTTAGTACGGGTGCAGATCTTGCTCGCTTAGGTGAATACTACGCGAAAGCAATTCAATCAAGTGCGGTCGATTTTGATGTCATTTTTGGACCTGCCTATAAAGGCATTCCGATTGCGACGAGCGTTTCCATTGCACTATTCAATCAATTTAACCGTGATACACCGGTTTGCTTTAACCGCAAAGAAGCCAAAGATCACGGTGAAGGTGGTAATTTGATCGGTAGCCCATTAACCGGCAATGTGTTATTAGTTGATGATGTCATTACCGCTGGCACGGCTATTCGTGAATCCATGGCGCTTCTTGAGGCTAATCACGCCAAATTAGCCGCCGTATTTATTGCATTAAATCGTCAGGAAAAAGGCAAAGGCGAACTTTCCGCCATTCAAGAAGTGGAACGCGACTACCAGTGCCAAGTGCTTTCCATTATTGATTTTAATGATTTAATACAATTCATTGAAAACGAAGCCGATTATCAACAATATTTGCCAGCAATGCGTGCTTATCGTGAAAGTTATGGTGTGTAATTCATCACTTGAAAAATAAGAAAAATACCATATTAATGTAAGGGCAGACATTTGCGTCTACCCATTATTGTCAAAAGGCCTTTTTGACTACACTTTAGGGGAAGAGAATGTATTTTTTTGGAAAGATTATCGGGGTTTTTCTCGGTTTTAAATGGGGTGGTTTTTTCGGTGCCATCGCTGGACTCATTTTAGGTTCAATCGCAGATAAAAAACTCTATGAGCTTGGTTCGGTTAACTCTAGCTTTTTTAAGAAAAAAACAACCCGACAAGCGCTCTTTATGCAAACGACTTTTGCGGTACTTGGACATTTAAGTAAATCCAAAGGTCGAGTGACGGAAGAAGATATTCAACTGGCAAATCAATTGATGAACCAGATGCAATTAGATGAGAGTCATCGCAAACTTGCTCAAGAGGCATTTAGTCGAGGTAAAGCAACAGATTTTCCACTACGTCAGGTGATTCGCGAATTCCGCATTGGATGTGGGCAACGAGCTGATTTACTAAGAATGTTTTTGCACGTACAAGTGCAAGCTGCCTTTGTTGATTCTCAATTACATGAGTCGGAAAAAGAAGTGCTTTATGTGGTGGCTGAAGAGCTTGGTCTTTCCCGTATGCAGTTTGAGCAAATGCTGGCAATGGAAATTGCAGCTCGTCAATTTACTCAAGGTGGATTCTATCGCCAATACCAACAGGGCGGTTATCAACAGCAAGGTGGCTATCAATACCAACAACAAGGTAGTTACCAACAATCTTCTGGCCCAACATTAAGTGATGCTTATAAAGTATTGGGCGTGAGTGAAAGTGATGATCGTAATGCCGTAAAACGTGCATATCGTCGTTTAATGAATGAACATCATCCGGATAAATTAGTGGCTAAAGGCTTACCACCAGAAATGATGGAAATGGCCAAAGAAAAAGCGCAACAAATCCAAGCCGCTTACGATTTAATTTGTAAAGTGAAAGGCTGGAAATAGTGCGTGTTATCCTCGCCCCCATGCAAGGGGTGCTTGATCCTTTCGTTCGCCAGCTTTTAACCGAAGTGAATGAATATGATCTCTGCATCACCGAATTTGTCCGCGTGGTGGATCAACTCTTACCCGAAAAAGTCTTTTATCGTCTTTGCCCTGAACTTAAAAATCAGGGCTTTACACCTTCTAGAACACCTGTTCGTGTCCAACTTTTAGGTCAATATCCGAGCTGTCTTGCTGAAAATGCCCATCGTGCCATTGAGCTTGGCTCACATGGTATTGATTTAAATTGTGGCTGCCCATCCAAAACCGTTAATGGCAGTAACGGAGGTGCAGCACTTCTCAAGCAACCTGAACTAATTTATCAAGCGACGCTAGCCTTACGAAAAACCGTACCGAGTCATTTACCTGTCAGTGTAAAAGTGCGATTAGGTTGGGATTGCACTTCACAGGCTTTTGAAATTGCCGATGCCGTACAACAAGGTGGCGCCACTGAAATCACTATTCACGGCAGAACCAAAACCGATGGCTATCGTGCTGACCGGATTAACTGGGAAAAAATTAGTGAAGTCAGATCTCGCTTAACGATCCCAGTGATTGCTAACGGTGAAATTTGGCGTTGGGAGGATGGTCAAGCATGTTTTAAAGCGACAGGTTGCGAAGATCTAATGGTCGGGCGTGGTGCATTAAATATTCCAAACTTAAGCCTTGTACTCAAACAAAATTGCGAAAAAATGCCTTGGGCGGAGATTAAAAAGATCTTGCAAAAATATGCGGAAATGGAAAACTTTCATGATTCCGGCTTTTATCATGTTGCCCGAATCAAACAATGGTTACGCTATCTCAATAAAGAATATCCTGAAGCGGACATCGTTTTTGAGCGAATTAAAACCAGCAAAACAGCAGAAGATCTGAGAGAACGACTCTGTCAGGGCTAAAAAGTGCGGTCAGGATAGATGTTTTTTTAGCTCTAACTCATCCGATGAGTTAAAAATTTAAACAAAATTTGATCAAGACCGAAAAATCATCATGAAAAACTAGTATAATTAACGATTTATGTACAACAAATATAGGAGATGTACCTTATGAAGACTCGTCTATTGCTTTCTAGCTTACTTATCGCATTAAGCACAGCATCATGTACCCAAACGCATAACGCGAATTGGTCTTATACTGGGAAAGAAGGCCCTGAACATTGGGGTAATTTACTCACCGAATATCAAACCTGTAAGTTAGGGAAAGTTCAATCGCCAGTTAATCTTGATGCAGATGATGGCATGAAAGCGGTAAATAGACCATTTAAGATGAATTACTTCCCTGCGGAGTATCAAGTAGAAAACAATGGACATGCCGTGCAAGTCAATGTTGCACAAGAAAATGCACCATTTATTACGCTTGACAATAAACGATTTTATTTAAAACAATTTCACTTTCACACACCAAGTGAGCATACCTTTAAACGCCAACATTATCCTTTAGAAATTCATTTTGTCCATCAAAGTGAAGATAAAGCCTTGGCGGTTGTTGGCGTAATGGTCAATGAAGGTGAAGCTAATGCAGCATTAGCGCCAGTCGTTGAGAAAAAACTCACCGTTGGACAAAAAGAAAAATTGGCTCAACCGATTGATATTAAAGCATTAATACCAAAAGAGATGGCACGCTTCCGCTTAGATGGATCGCTCACTACTCCACCTTGTAGTGAAAACGTGGCTTGGACCATTTTTAAATCACCAATTCAAGCAAGCAAAGCACAAATTGCCGCGATAGAAGAAATGGCGGGGAAAAACAACCGCCCAACGCAACCATTAAATCAGCGTGATGTGGTAATTGAACAATAAATAAAAAAATGCGTGGATAGTTTCCACGCATTTTTTATTCGATTAGACGAGCTTAAAGGTGAATGTTGCCATCATAGATATGAGTCGCATCACCAGTCATATAAAGCGGTGAGCCTACACCTTCCCATTCAATAAGTAAGCTACCACCTGGTAGATCAACTTGCACTTTGTTATCAAGTAGACCTTGCATAATTCCTACCGCCGCTGCAGCACAAGCGCCACTGCCACAAGCTTGTGTTTCACCTGCACCACGTTCATATACACGCAATTTAATGTGGTTACGATTGACGACTTGCATAAATCCAGCGTTTACCCTTTCCGGAAAACGTTCGTGATTTTCTAATAATGGACCTAACTCTGCTACATTGGCCGTTTCAATATCGTCTACTTGAACAACACAATGTGGATTGCCCATTGATACTGCACCACAAAGCACCGTTTGAACATCGGTACGTAAAATATAGTTTTTTTCAAATTTGTTGGCAGTAAAAGGAATTTTATTGGGTTCCCAAATCGGCTCGCCCATATTGACGCGAATTTGCCCATCTTCTTTTACCGTTAAAACCATTTTTCCTTTTTGCGTGCTTACTGCAATATCCTTTTTATTGGTCAGCCCTTTTAAAGTCACAAAACGCGCAAAACATCTTGCCCCGTTTCCACATTGCGACACTTCACTACCATCTGCATTAAAAATACGATAATGGAAATCTAAATCTGGATCATAAGGTGGCTCAACAATTAAAAGCTGATCAAAACCAATTCCACGATGACGATCGGCTAAGCGTTTAATGGTTTCAGGGGTAAAATAGGCATTTTGTGTCACAGCATCAACAACGACAAAGTCATTGCCAAGGCCATGCATTTTGGAAAACTGCATGTTTCCTTCCTTGATTTGAGAATTTTTTGGCATTATAGAGAGCAATAAGCCGAATGGCAAATAGCCAGAATAGACAAAGTGCGGTCAAAAAACACTTTATTTTCTCACCGCACTTTCATCATTACATCCAAGCGTTATTACGAATGATCCCTACTGCAATCCCTTCAATTTCAAAATGAGGTTGTTCTTCAAGATTAACGACAATCGGTTGAAACTCTTCATTTTCTGCATGCAGATAAATAACTGAACCTTTGCGTTCTAAGCGTTTTACTGTCACTTCATCTTCAATTCGGGCAACAACAATCTGTCCATTTCGCACATCTTTTGTGCTATGTACGGCAAGAAGATCGCCATCTAAAATGCCGATATCTTTCATGGATTGGCCATATACTTTTAATAAAAAGTCAGCTTGTGGCTTAAACATATTCGCATCAACACGATAAGTGCCCTCAATATGTTGCTCAGCCAGAATCGGTTCCCCTGCTGCCACACGACCAATGAGTGGTAAGCCTTCTTCTTCCTCATCATTTGCACTGTCATCGATAATGCGAATACCGCGAGAAGCCCCCGCAACAATTTCAATTGCACCTTTACGAGCAAGTGCTTTTAAGTGTTCTTCCGCCGCATTAGGGGATTTAAAGCCTAATTCACGGGAAATTTCTGCACGAGTTGGCGGCATACCCGTGGTTTCTAAATGGCGCTTTAAGAGTTCCAGTACTTCTTGTTGTCTGGCAGTTAATGGTCTCATATACACTCCTGTTACTTTATACAGAATAACTGTTAGTATATACAGAAAGATAGCAATTGCAACAACTATTTTTAGCCATAAAAGTGCGGTCAATTTTTTTCATATTTTTGAGTGTTCATCATAAATCTCAATGTAAATTTTTAGAGTTTGACTGGTCGAATGTGTTAAAATGCCTGATAATACCTAGAAATGTCTAACAAAAAGAGAATATTAATTATGTCTGGCATCGTAAGTACTTATCGTAAATTATTAGAATTACCGCTTTCGGTTTTAGTAAAAAATAATCCTATTCCTGCTCAACCCATCGAAGAGCTTCAACTCAATATCAATCAACCTATTCTTTATGTTTTACCTTATACCTCTCAAACTGACTTCGTAATTTTCCGTCGTAACTGTTTGAGTGTAGGTTTACCTGATCCAGCTGAAAAGAATGTGATTGATAGCGTAGCATTACCACGTTATGTCTATTTAGACGAAGGTCGCCACTTTTTTAAATCAAAAGGCGCAAAAGATGAAACTGTTAAAGTCTTCAATAAATACTTAGAACTGCACCGTGATGCAGCCGATTTAGATGTACAACTGATCCCTGTTTCTGTGCTTTGGGGACGTTCACCTGGTAAAGAAGATGAAGCAAGCTTACCCTATCTGCGTTTATTAAATGGTCTTCAGAAAACCTTTGCAGCAATTTGGTTTGGACGTGATACTTTTGTGCGTTTTTCTCAAGCGGTTTCCTTGCGTTACATGGTAAATGAGCACGGTTCAGATGAAAAAATTGCGCAAAAACTGGCTCGCGTGGCAAAAATGCACTTTGCTAAACAACGCATTTCCGCTACTGGTCCTCGCTTACCAAACCGCGAAGCGATGTTTAATAAGCTATTAAATTCCCAAGTAATTCAAAATGCGATCGAAGATGAGGCAAAATCAAAAAATATCAGCCGCGAGAAAGCCTATGCTGAAGCCGAAAAAATTCTTCATGAAATCGCGGCAAATGTAAGCCATTCTAGCCTTCGTGCAGCGGATCGTTTTTTAAGTTGGTTATGGAACAAACTGTATTCAGGGATTGATGTACAAAATGCGGACCGTGTGCGTAAACTTGCGCTAGAAGGACATGAGATTGTTTATGTGCCTTGTCACCGTAGCCACATTGACTATTTATTGCTTTCTTATGTGCTCTATCACCAAGGTCTTGTACCACCACACATTGCAGCAGGGATCAACTTAAACTTCTGGCCAGCGGGTCCTTTATTCCGTAGCTGGGGGGCATTCTTTATTCGCCGTACCTTTAAAGGTAACCGCCTTTATTCTGCAATTTTCCGTGAATATTTAGGGGAATTATTCCACCGTGGTTATTCCGTCGAATACTTTATTGAAGGTGGTCGTTCGCGTACAGGTCGCTTGCTTGCACCGAAAACCGGTATGATGTCAATGACGCTACAAGCACTTCAACATAATCAAACGCGTCCAATTTCTGTGGTGCCCGTGTATATCGGTTATGAGCACGTATTAGAAGTAGATACTTACGCGAAAGAATTACGTGGCGCAGCGAAAGAAAAAGAAAATGCGGGCTTAGTTCTACGTGTGATTAAAAAATTACGTAATTTAGGTCAAGGCTTTGTGAATTTCGGTGAGCCAATTACACTTTCTAATTACCTCAATCATCATTATCCGGAATGGAAAGAACAACATCATGAAGATAAACCACACTGGTTTAACCATGCGGTTGGGGCTGTTTCTAATCAAGTAATGGTAAATATTAATAAAGCTGCAGCCGTCAATGCGATGAATTTAGTGGGGACTGCACTCCTCTCTTCTCGTCAACGTGCGCTTTCTCATGAGCAGCTATTAGAACAACTCTCTAGTTATCAAGAAATGTTAAAGAATGTACCGTATTCTACTGATGTGGTACTGCCAACTGATACACCAAAAGCGATGCTTGACCACGTATTAAGCTTAGACCGTGTGGGGGTATTAGTTGAAAAAGATAACTTTGGGGAAATTATTCGTTTAGAACGTAATTCTGCTGTTCTCATGACGTATTACCGCAATAATATTCAACACTTATTTGTGTTGCCTTCACTTGTTGCGAGTATCGTTTTACATTATGAAGCGATTCAAAAAGATTTATTATTGGATGCGGTACGTAAAATTTATCCATTCTTAAAAGGTGAACTCTTCCTTCATTTCACTGAAGAAGAATTAAATACACAAATTAAAGCTATTATAGATGAATTCGCGCGTCAAGAAGTCATCCAAGCTAATGATAATTTCTTGTCTATCCACCGCGCTAAGGTTCGTATTTTACAACTTTGGTCTGCAGGTATGCGTGAAATCTTACAACGCTACTATATTACTGTGAGTATTTTGCGTAGAGATCCTGAAATTGCCCGTGGTTTACTCGAAAAAGAAAGCCAATTGGTGGCACAGCGTCTTTCCGTATTACATGGTATTAATGCGCCAGAATTCTTTGATAAAGCGGTATTCTCGGCCTTTATTGCTAACTTGAAAGAAGAAGGCTATTTCGATGATGACAAAGAAAAATTACACGAGCTTGCCACAATCTTAGAGCATTTGATTTCTAGCGAGATTTGCTTAACGATCAACGGCGCGGCAGATAAAGCAGATGAAGTTGAGATTGAAGTAGAAGAAGAGGATAAATCAAATAAAGATGAATAATCTTTACTGAAATAATAAAAGGGCGTGTTAAATTATATCCAACACGCCCTTTTCTTTTATAGGATTAATTCAACCAGAAATAATATCCGATTGTCGCGATAACTAATACACACACAATATTTAAGATAAATCCGGCTTTGATCATGTCACTTTGACGAACTTCACCTGTACCAAATACAATTGCATTTGGCGGTGTTGCTACCGGTAACATAAAGGCACAAGATGCACCTAAACCGATAATTAACGCAAGACCAATTTCCGGCATACCGAGAGATTGTGCGATAGAAATAAAGATTGGTACTAATAACGCGGCACTTGCGGTATTGGAAGTGAATTCAGTTAAGAAAATGATGAAGGTTGCGACCAATAAACCAATAAGGTAGTAATGTTGCCCTTGAACTAAGAATACAATACCGTCAGCTAAAACTTTACTTGCACCAGAATCTTTTAACACTGCACTCAAGGTTAAACCACCACCGAAAAGCATCAATACGCCCCAGTCAGTATTTTCTTGAATTTGTTTCCAATTTGCCACACCAGTAGAACAAATGATGACAGCAGCAAGCAATGCGACCACGCTATCAAAACTACCGATATTTTTGGCAAGACCAAATACACCTGAAATCATTGGATTAATATAGCTACTAAATACCCAGCAAAGCGCAATCACAGCAAAAATTACAAGGGTTAAAACGCGTTGGCTATTCATTTCAATGCGTTCAAAATCTTGCTCAAAACGTAAGTTAAGTTTTGGTTTAAATACAATGAAAAGCGTACCAACCATTAATGGCATCAAAATAATCATAATTGGCAAGCCATACCATAACCAATCTGAGAAGGTTAAATGTAAGTTACTTGCGACAATAGCATTTGGTGGACTACCTACTAATGTTCCCATACCACCAATACTTGCACTATATGCAATACCCAATAATACGAAAACATAAGTATTGTGTTCTTTTTCTTTATCAAGTTGGCTTAAGATCCCCATGGCTAAAGGTAACATCATTGCTGCTGTCGCAGTGTTACTCATCCACATAGAAAGGAAAGCTGTAATAGAGAAAAGGTACATCACAGCAACCAATAAATTACCACGAGCCATCGCCATGATTTTATTAGCAATCATTTTATCAAGCTTTTGTATATGCAAAGCCGTCGCTAAAGCAAATCCACCAAAGAATAAGAAAATAGTTGGGTCAGCAAAGGCAACTAAAGCTTGCTTGGTTGTCACTAAATCAAGTGCAATCGCAAGCAAAGGCACTAATAGCGCAGTAACAGTTACATATAATGCCTCAGTTAACCAAAGGATCGCTACAAAGGCTAATAATGCTAAACCAGCATTTTCCTTAGGCGCAAAAGGTAAAGCTTTTAACAAAATAAAAAAACAGGCTATCGCCAGCAGAAAGATAATCCCACTTTTATAATTTTTTGTTGTGTTTGTTTCGTTCATGAGTCCCTCCAAACTGATTACAGATGAACTATTTCCGATGTTAAATGAATGTTACAAACTTTCAACCAACAAATGTTTAAAATGTGATCTTGTTCAAAAAAATTTTAACAAAAAAAGTGCGGTTATTTCTAACCGCACTTTAAAAAGGTCAATAATTTCAAAATTATTCTTCTTCGAAATCTTCTAAATCTAATGCTTCTTGTGAAAGAATAATACCTGTTAAATCGGCATAAATGTAATCTTCAGGGAAGAACGTCACGCCACCAAAATTCACTGGAAGATCGCTTTCACCATGATTATTTTCATCTGCGCCAACTGGAATTGGTGCAAGTGCATGAATACCAATATCAATATTTTCAAGTTGTTGAATTTGACGCACGGCACCATAAACAATAATACCCGCCCAGTCATTATCTGCCGCAAGTTGTGCAAGCTCAGCATCAATTAAAGCACGACGTACTGCGCCACCGCCATCTACGACAAGCACTCTGCCATTACCATTTTCTTCGAGAATTTCGGCAATTAATCCATTATTTTCAAAACATTTTACTGTCGTCACTTTGCCGTAGAAATTGCTGACACCACCAAAGCTAGAAAAAATTGGTTCAACCACATCCACTTGATCAGCATAAATATCACAAAGTTCTGAAGTATCGATATACATAATGTTCCCCTTGTCGGTAAAATTTTTTCTCTAGTATAAGCCGATTTAGCCGATAAGCAAGCCTAAACTAAACAAGATATTGATAAATAAAGAAATCATTGACATCTGTGCTAACATCGGACGCAAGACTGTTGGTTCTTTGCTGCGATAAACAAATAAGGCGTGTTTTAATAACAGTGGAAATGCTAATAAAAATAAGAAATGCCAAGGACTAAACGCTGTTGATGCCGCAAATAGCACATAACATAAAGCGGCAACGCTTAATAAAACACAGTGATAAATGCGTCCTTTCTTCGGACCAATACGCACAACCAAGGTATTTTTCCCTACTTTCGCATCTTGCTCAATATCACGTAAATTATTGATATTTAAAACTGCTGTCGCCAATAAACCGGAGCCAAGAGCTGGTAACGTAATTAAGCTATCAATGCTGTGAGTTTGTAGATAATAAGTTCCACCTACACCTAATAGTCCAAAAAAGAGCAACACTGACAGATCGCCTAAACCTAAATAACCATAAGGTTTAGCCCCTACGGTATAAGTAATGGCAGCAATAATGGCTAGAATGCCCAATCCCGCAAAAGCCAATAAGTCAGTAAGACTTTGATATGCGATACCAATTAAGAATGCGCCTGAAAAAAATGAACCCACCGCCATTAAAATTAAGCCCCATTTAAGCTCATTCGCAGAAATGGCACCTTGCTGAATACCACGTAAAGGCCCAATACGTTCTTCGGTATCTGACCCTTTTTGATGATCGCCGTAATCGTTAGCAAAGTTGGAAAGGACTTGCAATAAAATGGTGGTAAGCAAGCAAAGTAACATCACGGTGAGATTAAAACTTTCTCTATCCGCCCAATATGCCAATGCTGAGCCAGTAAAAATAGAAGCTAATGCCAAAGGCAAGGTTTTTGGGCGAGCGGTTTCCCACCACATTTTCAATTTATGATTTGTCATTTTTTTTGACCGCACTTTTGATTACAATAAAGGGCGTATTCTACACGGAAATTGCCTTTTTATGAATGATTTAACACTGACTCTTCACCCAATTGCGGTGATTCACACGCCTTACAAAGAAAAATTCTCAGTGCCACGCCAACCCGACTTGGTGCAAGATGGTATTGGTATTGTGGAACTGCTTCCTCCGTATAATTCACCAGAAGCGGTGCGAGGATTAGAGCAATTTAGCCATCTTTGGCTTATTTTCCAATTTGACAAAGTACCCCATGGAAAATGGCAATCCACTGTTCGCCCCCCTCGTTTAGGCGGCAATCAACGAGTTGGTGTATTTGCCTCACGCGCTACACATCGTCCAAACCCGCTAGGCTTATCCAAAGTTGAATTACGCCAAGTGGAATGTATTCATGGACGTGTTTTTCTGCATTTGGGCTCCGTGGATCTTGTGGATGGCACACCTATTTTTGATATTAAACCTTATATTGCCTATGCTGATAGCGAACCTGAAGCAAAATCAAGTTTTGCACAAGAAAAACCACCTGTAAAATTAAACGTAGAATTTACAGAAATCGCCCAAAGTGCGGTTGAAAAATATCACAAAAACCGACCGCACTTAGCGAGATTTATTACAGAAGTGATCGCACAAGATCCCCGCCCGGCTTATCAACAAGGTAAAGAAACCGATCGTATTTACGGTATTAGTCTGTACGAATTTAATATTAAATGGCGTATTAAAGCGGGGACAACGGACTGTGTCGAAATTCTGGATATCCAAAAATTAAAAGAACAAAAAAGCTGACTTTCGTCAGCTTTCTTTTTATCGTTTTAATTCCATCTAATCCGGCAAGGCATTCAATACAGCTTTGACGAGTGTAGCCAATGGTATAGCGAAGAATACGCCCCAAAAGCCCCATAATCCACCGAAAATCAGCACCGAAATAATGATTACTAAAGGATGTAAATTAACGACTTCAGAGAATAAATATGGTACTAACAGGTTTCCATCTAGAAGTTGACTTACCGCAAAGACCACAATCAAATACCAAAACGTTGGGGAAATGCCAAACTGGAACATGGCGACTAAAACAACAGGAATCGTCACCAATACTGCGCCGATATAAGGCACTAATACAGAAAGCCCTACGGCAACAGAAAGCAGCAGTGGATAATTTAAACCAAAGCTTAAAAAGATAATGTAAGTCACCACGCCAACTATCAAAATCTCCAACAATTTGCCATGAATATAATTCGCAATTTGTTGCTGCATCTCATTCCATACTTTAGAGGCTAAAAGACGGTTTTTAGGCAAAAATCGGCTTACTCCCGCAAGAAGTTCAGTTTTATCTTTCAGCATAACGAACATCATTAATGGCACTAAAAATGCATAAATACCCAGTGATACAAGGTTCATTAATGAGGTAATCGACAATTTCACCGCTGATTCACCAAAGCCCAAAATCTTCGCACGAGCTGCACTAAAAAAGGTGTCAATCATGGTGTAATCGATGAGTTCAGGATAATGCTCAGGAAGGGCTAATAGCCATTCATGTAACTTATTGAACATCGCCGGCAAATCGCTTAATAAAGAAATGGTTTGATTCCATAATGTTGGTATAAGCCCGAAGAAAATTAATAACGCCAAGGTTAGAAAGCCACCAAAAATAATTAACGTGGCGAGCATTCGGGGAAATTTTAATTTTTTCGTCAGGAAATTAATTGGCATTTCCAATAAATATGCTAATACAATGGCAACCAGCAACGGAGCGATTAAATCACCAAAGAAATAAATCGCAATAAAACCAAATAACAAAATGGCAAGTAGTCCCATCGCCTGCGGATCGCTTAAGCGACGGCTATACCAATTTTTTAGCATTTCTAACATAAAGTCTTCCTAAACAAGTATTTTTTGTCATTATAAGTTAAAATTTAAATCAATCCTATATCCACTCATTCAACATAAAATAGAAGGAAACGTTATGTCTGTTAAGATTTATCATAATCCACGTTGCTCAAAAAGCCGTGAAACCTTAGCTTTATTAGAAGAAAAAGGCATTCAACCGACGATTGAACTTTATTTGCAACAACACTACTCTGTTGATGAATTGCAGCAACTGGCTAATAAATTAGGATTAGATGATGTCAGAAAAATGATGCGTACCAAAGATGAGCTTTATCAATCATTAGGGTTAGATAATCCTGCATTAACTAAAGATGATTTATTAAAAGCCATCAGCGAAAATTCAGCCCTATTAGAACGCCCTATTGTGGTAAAAGGTGAAAAAGCCAAAATTGGACGACCGCCTGAAAGCGTACTCGCCATTTTGTAATTCTATTCATTTTCGCTATAATGACTTGCCGTGGACCACTTCACGGCAATTTTTTAGAGGTAAATATGACGAAAAAAACAAAAAGTGCGGTTGAAAATCAGCCCATTTATCAACACACCAAAGGTGTCGTGAAAGATAATGCCGTGATGGCACTATTACACGACAAATTATTCCGCCAACGCGTTGAGAAAAAACGTAAAGGCAAAGGCAGTTACCAACGCAAAACAAAATATGTGAGCAATTGGTTTGAAAAGCCCGATGATAAAGTTTTTGATTTCAGAAATTTTATCATCGGGTTTTTCGTTTCAATTTCAGTATAAAAAATAACAAGCAGAGGAAGTCTATATGTCAATCAAAACAGAAGTTTTATTTAACAATACTTGGAATGTCCGTATCAGTGATCCAGGTGAAGAAGGTGCTCAAAGCCACTTTTTTGAAACCATTTATCTCACGCTCACGGCTTATTTTGAAGGCGAAGATGTGCGTTATGAATTTGTGCGTAAAGTAGAAGATCAAGTAAAAATCAAACGCTCATTTACAGAATTAAGCGAGTTATTCAAATTCTTAGGGGATTATTTGGACCCAGTTTCACTCGGTAACCTCGGCGTAAAAATGGGTAACTTAGGCGTAAAAGCTGAATAACTTCTCTACCAATAAAAAAGTGCGGTCAAATCAAAAATTGAACCGCACTTTCTATTTCTCAACTCATATTATTGTGCAAGTAATACACTTAATGCTGAATACAAGGATTGAGCTGCTTCATTTGGTAATGCCTTGCCATCTTCATCAGTGATCACGACCGCACTTTGTTTACCCACGGTGGATATTTGCATTTGGTAAACACCTTTTTCTAGATTAGGCGGATTCACACCTAAACGTAACCACTCTTGTTTATCCAATGGTTTATATTTCAATTCGCGATAACCTCGGCCAGCAGATTCCGATGTGGCTTTAAAGCCTAATTTCGGTAAAGCCGAACCTAAACGTTGCCATGCTTGACCAAAACTTGCATCCATACCTAATGCCATTCTACCGTTCGTATCAGTAATTAAACCGGATTGGAAAGGTCCTGCTGAGGCATTATTTAAATCTCGTTGTTGCTTGTTATAAGCATTAGTAAGCGCAGCAACAAAACGATTTAAACGATCCGATGCATAGCGTTGTTTATCCGCTTGATTTGGTGTGAAAATTACACCATCACGACGCATTTGCTCGACAGAAACCGCTAATGCACTTGCATCTTGCGCTGTAACTTGTTCAATTTTATAACGGATCTCTGTATTGGCTTTATCATCTGCACGACCCGTTGGCGCCCAATCACTGATTAATACCGCACCATTTAAGGTCGAATTCGTGCCTTCTTCTTTCAATAAACGCTCAATTTGTTTGAGGTTATAAAGCTCTGTTTGTGCATCCGTATAAACAATCAATGCACGTTCGCCATCAAATTGTGTTAAAGAATTTTTAATAATCGCTAATGGGGTTGAAGGCGGACGAATATCCACGCGTTCTTTTTTCGCATTAAGCTGAGGAAGTTCATAAGTCGGATCGGCTTGCGGCAATGTTACACCGCCGCTTGCTAAAGGTGAAAAGCTCGGTATTTCACGATCAGAATTTTGATAAGTGTCGTTAGCCGTCTGCATTTTTTCTACGCTGTTTGAACACGCCGATAACAATGCAGCTGCGACTAAACTCAGTACGATTTTTTTCATTCCTTAAATCCTTCAATAAAAATAATTAAAATAATGACCGCTCTTTGACAAATAAAAAAGCCGAAAGTTTAAAGGGCTGTAAAAACAACCCTTTAATTCATTAAATTAAGCCAGCAATTTTTAATGCTTCTTCTACTTTTACTTGCGCGCTTTCGCTTAACACGGTAAGTGGTAAACGTAAGTATGGAGTCTTAATTAAGCCTAAACGATATGCAGCCCATTTGACTGGAATTGGATTGGATTCAATAAATAAATCCTTATGTAAAGGCATTAAACGGGCATTAATTTCTTCCGCTTTCGCAAAATCGCCCGCTAAAGCATAACGACACATTGCCGCCATATCTTTTGCTGCGAGGTTATTCGTCACCGAAATGACACCTTCACCGCCTAATTTCATGGCTTCTAAACCTGTTGCATCATCACCACTTAACACGATGAAATCTTTACCTGCAAGCTCTTTAATTGCAGTAACACGTGAGACATCACCCGTTGCTTCTTTAATTCCCACAATGTTATCAATTTGAGCCAAACGCGCCACAGTTTCAGGCTTCATATCACTACCGGTACGACCTGGTACATTATAAAGAAGTTGTGGTAAGTCCGTACATTCTGCAATCGCTTTAAAATGCTGGAACATGCCTTCTTGAGTTGGTTTATTGTAGTAAGGCACAACAGATAAGCACCCTGCCACCCCACTATCACGTAGCAATTTTGTCATGACAATGGCTTCACTCGTCGCATTTGCACCAGTGCCCGCAATAATTGGAATGCGACCTTTTGCAAATTCAACCGTCTTCTCAATTACTCGAACATTTTCATCAATACTTAAAGTGGCTGATTCACCCGTTGTGCCCACAGAAACAATCGCATCTGTGCCAGAATTGATATGAAACTCAACAAGTTTTTCCAGCGTTTCAAAATCGATGTGTCCATGATTATCCATTGGTGTCACTAAGGCAACGATACTGCCCGAAAATAAAGGATTTTGCGTAGTCATAAGCACTCCATTTACATCTATTCTACTTTATTAATCATAACATTTGAAAATGCCTAGTTATAATGGCTAAAATAACCCCAATTTACAAATTATTTTTGACATTTTTAAGGATTTTTTATGAAAACATTACAGATTGGTGACTTAGCCCCCCAATTCTCACTTTTAAACCAAGACAATCAACTTATTTCATTAAGTGACTTTAAAGGTAAAAAAGTACTCGTGTATTTTTATCCAAAAGCCTTAACACCAGGCTGTACAACTCAAGCCTGTGGTTTGCGTGATGCTAAACGTGAGTTAGAAAAATTAGGTGTAGTTATTTTAGGCATCAGTACAGATTCACCCAAAAAACTCGCTCAATTTGTCGAGAAAAAAGCACTCAACTTCACCTTACTTTCTGATGAAGATCACCAGGTTGCCGAGCAATTTGGCGTCTGGGGAGAAAAGAAATTCATGGGCCGTGTTTATGATGGTATTCACCGTATTACCTTTCTCATTGATGAGCAAGGCAAAATTCAGCACGTTTTTGATAAATTCAAAACGGGCGAACATCATCAAGTTGTCTTAGATTACCTACAATCCCTTTAAAAGGCCTCTCCAAACAACCGAACTTTTCTGATTTATCTCAAAGTGCGGTTAAAAAAATAGCCATTTTTCTAATTTATATTTACGCTTAATTTTCCATTTGATAGAATTTGTAACCTAATTGAAATTCATTATCAATTCACTTTGTATTCTTTATTACACATAAAAGGACTATCAGATGCCAAAACTTTTTGAGTTTTTACAACAATATAGTGATTACATTATTATCGGGCTTTTACTTCTTATGAGCGTAATCATGCTTGCTACCGTGATTGAACGTTTTATCTTTTTAAGCCGTATCAATGTCGCTAAATATTCCAATATCCATTCACTTGAAATTGATTTAAATCGCAATATGACGATCATTTCAACCGTTGGTGCAAACGCACCTTATGTAGGTTTGTTAGGTACAGTCATTGGTATTTTGTTAACCTTCTATCAAATTGGTCAAGCTGGCGGTGATGTCGATGCTGGCGCAATCATGATGCACCTCTCTCTTGCATTAAAAGCAACCGCACTAGGTATTTTAGTCGCTATTCCATCTATGATGTTCTATAACGGCTTAGGTCGTAAAGTAGAAGTTAACTTATTGAAATGGAAAGTATTAAACGCTCAAAAAGATAAGGAATAATCGTGAAAAAATTTGATGAAATCAACATTATTCCTTTCATCGACATTATGTTGGTGTTATTAGCGATAGTGTTGATCACTGCATCCTTTATTTCTCAAGGGAAAATTCAAGTCAATGTGCCAAAAGCCAGTTCAACAGTCGCATTCAAATCAGATGAATTAGCCAAATTATTGACCGTGACGGCAGATAAACAGCTTTATTTTAATGATAAACCTATCTCGCAAGAAGCACTTGAAAAAGAGATCGCTGGTTGGAATAAAGATCAGAAAGTCACATTAAAAATTGACGCAGAAGCCTCTTTCCAAGATTTCGTGACCATTACCGATATGTTATCGAAAAATGAAATCAAAAATGTCGCCATTGTTTCCATGAAAGATAAAGGCGCCCCAAGCAAAACGACTCAAGGAAATGAATCAAAAAATACGCCTGAAGTAGGCGGAGTTGCAAGCGGAGGCGTTGGAGTAGGACGTAGTCAATGAACAGCCAACAAACCAAACGATCATTATTAGGTTTGCTTATTTCTTTATTGGTTCATGGTAGCATCCTTGGAGCGTTATTTTGGAACTGGCATACACCACATGAAGCGGCGAGTAATGCTCCAGGTGAAATATCCACGACAATTTCAATGGAAATGATTCAAGGAATGCGTGTGGAAGAACCCGCTCCTGAGCCGGAACCCGAGCCTCAACAGGCAGAACCGGAACCTGAAAAACAGGAAGTCGTCGCGGATCCAACGAAGAAACCTGAGCCTGAGAAGAAAAAAGAACCTGAGAAAAAGCCAGAAAAACCAATAGAAAAACCGAA
>ENA-OWLI01000057-OWLI01000057.1-metagenome-genome-assembly--contig:-NODE-57-length-20808-cov-4.898135_pt1 | contig 20808 bp, 16 predicted proteins | sample MGYA00245346_ERZ651096 | MGnify/ENA primary metagenome ERZ651096 (study PRJEB26857, sample SAMEA4031766) | metagenome | biome: human; feature: oral; material: saliva | place: Philippines | collected 2014 | study...
AAGATGGAGTGTGTGGCCGCTACGGCTTGGATCAGCTCCATTTGGCCGCAAGCCTCGGAAGGCAATCCCGGCCCGGGGCTTGACAGGATACCTTGATAATCCGACAAATTGCCCCAGGGGATAGCATCTCCTCGGACTACATCGAACCGACAGTTCGGAGCTTCTCGAAGCAGTTGTACCAGATTGTAAACGAACGAATCGCGGTTGTCAAGAACTAATACTCGTAACATCGGGGGCAAAGGTATTCATTTGTCCTCGCAGAGACACCTCACGGATAAAGCTTTGGCCGACTGCTCAGGCTCAAAATCCGTTTTTGATTCGATTTATACGGTGTAGACGATGTCCGAATTCTTTTTCGACCCTTTTTACAGGCTTGGGAAGGGGTGTTTCTCTTTTATAACGCCAGTTTGATCTAAGCGCAAATTGGAAGTTTGGGCTTTCTGACGATTTCGATATTCAGTTCAGACTTTTTAGGGAGGAAGTTGTACGCAATCAGTCCCGAGATAAGGTTGGTAAGAAAATTCATTAGTATCCCAATTTTGACGGGACACCAATGAGGTATTGAGATAATTTCTTGATCATTTTCTTGCGTCAAAAATGTATTAGATGTTAATTGATTTTAAGATATGGGTTTAAAGGGTTAATAGACTTATTTTCTCTTGCATCTTGAAATATATTTCTTATATTGCACAAAACTCAGTTTATGGTTACTTACTGATACCATCATCTGAGGGGAGAGAAAATGGATGAAAACATCCCGAAGGGCTTTTTCTATTTAGAAAAATGGGTCTCGTTTCGTGTATGGCACGGAAGATGTGCGGGTGTGGTTGATGTCTAACCTAAAATTTAGTATTATGCCTGATCAAGAAAATAAGGAAAAGGCTTTGAGCGCGCTGGTAGATAAACTTTTGCGAATCGTTAAGGATAAGGAGAGCAAAAGTACAGCAGAGAAAAATGAGTGGCGTGCACGTCCTCTCGCTTATGAAACTCTGAAAAATTTGGTTGCTCCGAACTTGGAGGAGAATGAGCGCTTGATGAAGGGAGATTTGCTGTTGGCAAAAGAATGTTTGGGGATGTCTTTGCCGGGGGGTAATCATCTGGGGGTGCTGAAGAGTCTCATGACCTTGCAGAGTGTCGTCAAGCTGTTGAAGCTTTCGGTTCGACGAGAGTTCAGACCGAATGACTCCCTCATCCCCATAAAGGGGATCAGTCGGGTGATGCAGGCGAGACTGCGAGAGAGGCTGAATGTGTATGATGTCTCCACCCTTTTGGAAAGAGGATGCACCTATGAGAGGAGGGTCTCCATGGCCAAGGAGCTTGGTGCCGATATCAAGCTCGTTACCAGCTGGGTGAGGCAGGCCGATCTATGGCGGGTCGACGATATTGGATCGGACTTGGCGTATCTCTTGGTGCAGGCCGGAGTGCGTAATGTCGGGGATTTGGCAAAGGTAGATCCCGAAAAAGCCTATCCTATTCTTTACAATATCAATTCTACTCAGGCGGGCTTTACTTTTCGAGGAAAAGAGGAGCTCGAGAGAGTGATTCGCGATGCGGCCCTGTTGGTGAGATTCTCTCCAAGTACAACCAGTTCCTACAGGAAGTGGGTGCGGGAGTATGAGGGAAACATAAGAAAGATTGCCCCAAGTGTCATCAATGATCCGAAGCCCGCTGATGCTCTGCTCGCCAGACTTCGAGAAGATCTCAGAAGAATAGGCCTACCCCGAATAGTGGGCGACGATCCCACAGCGAAGGGAGATGGCTTCCCTCTCATTCCGGCTCAGGTGGAGGCCGACGGGCTCCCACCGGTGTACTTGTTCAAGGATGGAGTTTCTTTGGACGATGATGAGGCAATGATAGAGTTGCAGTCCATATATGACATCCTGAACGAAGCTTTGGGCTTTTTGGATAATATCGAATATACATTGCCTCTACCTCGTACGGCGAGTGGTACCGTGTTCATAAAGAATGCGAATGACTTGGATGAAAACAAGAGAGCCCTGCCCGGGGTAATGGTCGAGATAGATGGTATAGTGAGTCCTGACCAAGACAAGACAGAGGTCAATAAAAAACCTCGATGTTACACCGATGGCAGTGGAAAATTCATAATATCGATGCCTGACAGATATAGTCTCAAGGAGGCTATCACGATCATCGTTTCGGATGGAGCAAAGAAACAGAAGTTCCTGATGACTGCATCGGACTTTATCAACTCTGTGCCAGAGCAAAGAGAGCTCGATGAGTTCCTCGCTCTCGATGCCCTCGGTGACCGTGCAGACAGCTTATCCGAGAGGATAAACTATTTGGAGAAAAAGTGGGCAAGGCTCGATAAAAAGAAAAAAGAGGAGGGTACAACGGAAAGGGTCAAACTCTTGTATGAAGAGGCTCAGAACAAGATAAGCGAAACCTTGAAAGGCAAGGGAGACAACAGAGGTCTCAATGGTGAGCTCGAGGATCTGAAGGCAGAGTACAAGAAGAAGAGAGAGCAGCTGCTGAAGCACGCTCCATCAAGTGACCTGAAGAGTGCTTTCGGACGATTTATGGCATCCGCTTCGATGCTTAATGCCAAGCTTGCTCCGAGCGTCATCGGAGATGAAATCAAAAAAGAAGGAGAGGATGTCAAAAGTGGCGAAGTAAAGGTCAAAAGTGAAGGGTTTGTCGTCATTCAAGAGATCTTCGAAGGACGACGCATGGATATCCCTCGAGCATTGCCGAGCGTAAAGCTCATGGGCGAGGGGAGTGACATCATAAAGTTGCCTACGGATACAGCTCCCTCCAGAGTATTTACCTACAAAATGCTCCAACGCCTCAAAGAACCGGACATATTCCCTGTGCCCTCAGGAGCAGGTAGGAATGGTCGTATTCCTGTGAACAGACCTCTGGACGTAGAGGCGTTCAAGGAGCAGATGTACAAGAATCCTCACGACTATCCTCAGATGTCCACCCTCGGCATAGGCTATACCCTGAATATGCATCAGGCATGGGTGCCGGACGGATTTGCTCTCGGTACATTGTTGTACTCTTTGGTTCTTGCTCCGGGAGAAGAACAACGTCTCATCGTACGCGAAAACAAGCAGAGATACAGTCTTGCGGATATATCGCAAGGTACAGATGCAACACGCTCTCGTTATGCTATGTCTCAGGTGGATGACTCCCATGCCATCTTCCAGTATGCCGTCGATCAGATGTCCAAAGCCGAGTCATCCTCCGGCTATAGTACTTCGACAGGTAATTTTGGTGGAGGTCTTGGTATCGCCGGTGGTTTCCTTCCTTATGTCAGCGCAACTCTGGGGCTATCCGGAGGTTCTTCGCGAGCGAGAGGTCGCAGTTTTTCCTCATCCAGTCAGTCCAACTCTTATAGGGAGGCATCGATGGCGGCCAACAGCTTCCAACACAGTATCAAGAGTGCTTCCGAGAAATTGTCTCAGTCGAGGCGCGTAAGTATCAGTACTGCTACGAGCGATGTGTCTGACTCGGTGACAACCAAGATCATTGCCAACCACAACCACTCTCACGCGATGACTGTACAGTACTGGGAGGTGATGCGTCGTTACCGTCTGGAGACTTGTATCGACAGTGTGGATCTTGTCCTGTTCGTACCTCTCAGACCGATCAGGTTTTTACCGGAGGGACAGGAGTTGATTTATCCTGTGAATAATATCTCCTCTTTTGGCAGGGAGGAGTTCAAAAGACGATATGCCACAGTGCTGAAGCATGCTGACTCTTTGAGGTACTACCTGCCCTACAAGTATCGGGCCGGGCTGGATCTGATTCAGAAGTATGCGGCTTTGCCTCAGTGGACAATGGAAAAGTTGGGCAGTGCACCATCTGTATTTGAGCTAAATATAAGTGGCAGATTCCTTTCTTGTGATGACCTCAGGGCCTATCTCGTCTTGAAGAATGGTAAGGGGACAGTCGCCGGCACGGTGAGCTATCGAAGGATAGCATTGAAAGACCATTATCAGACCAGTAGGGAGCTGAAACGAGTAATACGGGATATCCGAAATTCAAACACTTTTGAATACGGTGAGAGTGTGGCCAAGATTTCCTTCTTCCTACCTATCGGGGTTGTCAATGAGGATATCTCGCATGTGACCATCCGCTACTCTTGTGAGCCTTTGGAGTATACGCTGTACAAGGATCCGGATGCCAAGACCATGAAAGGAGAGAGTGCTCATAGTGAGTTTAGCAAGATGATGGACAAGTACTGGGATCTGATGAAGGACAATGATAACTCTTCGGGAGACTTGAGAAAGATCGAGTACTACAAGAAAGTCTTGCCTGAAGCATATATCTCCCCCAATGTGGAGATATCTCCGGGAGAGATGAGGAGTCTGGGTGTCCCCGAGATCAGACTGTCCAGTGCATCGGTAGGGTATCAGCTTGTGCTGTCCTCTACATACTTGGATGGAGATGTTTATGTGGGAGTTTCCACAAGTGCTCATACGATGCTCTATACCGAGTTTCGGCAGATAGAGGCCTTGTTGCAGCACCTGGCATCGGAGACTTTGCGTTACTCTCAGATCGTCTGGAGAGGTCTCTCTGATGACGAAAGAGCGATGATGTTGGAACAATATACCGTGAAGATGGACTTCGAAGAGGCTATCCAAAATGCCAGCCTTCCGGAAGACGAAGAAGAGATGATCAAGGGTCTTGATAGGAAGAATATCAATGTCCCACTACTCAACTGTGTCAATGTGAAGAAGCTCCTCGGCTTCTACGGCAATTGTATGTTGCTTCCTTTCACCTTTCCACAGAGCCTGTCAAAGATGTTAGGTTGTACCGCTGCAGATCTTCAAGATGCTATATGCCGATACCACAGCAATAGTTTCCGTGCACCGACGACTACAATCTCTTTGCCTACAGACGGAATGGTGGGTGAAGCGGTGTTGGGAGAAACAAATGTGAGTGAAAAGATCGACCTTACCCGATTTTGGAACTGGCAAGACTCTCCTATCGATAAGATGAATATCGATGAAAAGAGCCTCAACTCCACGGATTACTTGGTGGGTAAAACAACAAAGGACATTACTCCGCTCAACTTGCAAGGACCTACCCCTGCCACCCCGGTCTCTACAGTAGACTTATTGACCGCTCTGGTCAATAAACAGGCTCCAACCTTTGACAATATGACCGGATTAGACCAGCTTAAGGAAATCCTTAATGAGGCAACCAAGAGTGCGGCTACCGGTCGGGACAAGGCTATAGAGGCATCCGAAAATATGGCAAAGGCGGCAATGGATTTTTTCTCAATCGGCAAAAAAGCTGAGGGTGGGAAAGAAGGAGGAGCGCCGACTCCAAAAGAATCCGGAGGTGAAAATAATGGGGGAGCGATAAATAACGTTTTCGTCTATCCGGGAGGAACTTGTGTCACCGGAGAGCCTTCTGTCGCAAAGCCGAAGGAGCCTGATCCCAAAGAGGGGAAGGAGCCTAATCCTAAAAAGGAATGACCTGACTCCTTCAAGGGCCTGAGAAAATAGGGAAAGTGATGCCAATTAGTAGTTATTTGGACTGAACCTTAAAAAGAGATTGATATGCCTGAAAATAAAGTAGATATACAAGCGTTAGTAGCGAAATTGTTAGAACACGAAGTTTCGCCTGAAGTATTGGAAATAAGAAAGATGATACTTCGCAGAATTGCTACAGAAAGCGATATAAGGCCTTCTCGCATTCCTGCACCCATGAATATTACTCAAGTCGGCGGGTACGTTAATCTGCTCATGCAGCTTAACGAGCAAGAAATGCTTCGACAGACTCTATCTGCCATACTCGGACTGCCTATGCAGACGCCGAAAGGGTAAAAACTCGCAGACACAGAGGGTGGACCATTCATGGTTGGTGCTTTGAGAAAACCTTGTGTTTGATCACGGTATGGATCATGATCCGGATTGTCCGACGTGTAAGTGGTCTTTGAATTGTATGCAATGTGAACAGTAATGTGGCGCACTTTTGCTTGGTAGGTATACCGGTGCAGTTTCTGCGATTGGTGCCTGTCAAATTCAATCCTTGAGCAAAAGAGAGGGGATCGATGTCGAACCGAAATGGCCGAAAGTGAGTCCTATCAAAAGCTTTTGAACCCGAACTCGGGAGTAGTTGTATCAGAGAGCAACCATTTGCTCGCAGTCAACAAATCTCGGCGGAAGAGGAGAATGTTTTATAGGATTTTACGAGTAGTCCGGAGTAGGGATGTGACGGAGAGAACCGTTAGATCAAAGGCGAGCGTTTCGGATTGAGCAGATTACAGCAGTAGGTTGCCTGTGTTCCATTTTGTCTCTGTCCATTATAAGTGACGAGAACCAAGTATTCAGACCAGCGTGATGTAGATGAGTTTCCCTAATTGCATGGGGCTAGAGTCGTATTCTAAGGTGTAGGGTACGAGACGGTTGGAGTGGTTTTGAGAACTCCCCCTCTTGGGGGAGATTCGAGAAACCACTCCTTTTTTATGCCGTTTACATGGGTTTGGCATCAAATCTCGGCAATAAATCTACGCCAGATCGATCTAAGCGAACATACCATAAAAATAACAAGTAGCTGTAAATCATACCCTTTTGTGATTCTCCGGCTGTATAATGATCGGGAAGATGGGGCGGCTTATAAGCCATTGGGCTTCAGATGTAGATAAAAAGCCATCTGAAAGCAATATAAGTGCCTGAAAAACGCTGTGTGGAAAATAAAACGCACTAATAACCAATGTGTTGTACCATTCCTTTATATCGAACTCACGTTTTATAAGGTGTTTATATTCCTTGTAATATATCGACTGCCTGACGGACCATGTCGGCCGATGTCTCGGGACGGCTGTATTCATCTATTTTCACTGTACCGCCCATACTGACTTCAGGCCGCCGAAATCGCATGCTACTCGGAATATCATGGCGCAAGGAACTGTGGAATTGGGTGATCCCGGTATGGCGAGCCAGCGTTTCTATATTGCCCAATCGTATACCGCAGCCGGCCATGATGCCGATTCGTCCGGCAGCTTGTTTGTTTAGTGCTCCGATCATGTCCTTACCCTCCAATGCCGTAGGGGCACAACCGGACGTAAGTACACGATGGAAGCCGGCGGCAATCAGCTTTTCGAGCATCTCAAACGGAGCAGCACAGACATCGAAAGCTCGGTGAAAAGTGAGCTGCATCCCTTGCGCCTCTTTCAAAAGACGCGAATTTGCCTCCTCGTCATAGCCCCCCTCCGGTGTGAGACATCCAAAGACAACGCCTTCCATACCGAGGCTGCGGGCTACACGAATATCGTAGCACATGGCTTCTATCTCCTCCGATGAGTAAACGAAATCCCCTGCACGCGGACGTATTATGACATGGATAGGAATAGTTATCAGACTGCGAGCCACAGCCATTTCTCCGGCAGAAGGTGTAGTACCGCCCTCAGGAATACCGGCACAAAGCTCTACACGAGTAGCCCCACCCAACTCGGCCTGCTGACAGCTGGTAGCCGAATTGGCACAAATTTCTAATTGCATCGCCATATTGTTAGAACCATTTTATTTTTCTGAAAACGACAAAGGCTATTATCGAAAGCAGGACGGACACGGCCACAATGATGAAGAAAGAATACTGAAACCCACTGCCTGCAATGGGCACATTCATTCCATAGAAACTGGCAATCAGTGTAGGGAGCATCAGTACGATGGAAATCGTGGTCATGCGCTTCATGATAGTATTCAGGTTGTTCGAAATCACTCCGCTCAGAGCTTCCGTCGTTCCGGAAAGGATGTCGCTATAGATATTCACAGTATTATAGGCCTGTCGCAGTTCTATTCGCACATCTTCCACCAGCTCTTCGTCGATCCGATTTTCTCCCGAAGCCCTTATTTTGCCCAGTACGGCTTCATTGCCGCGAATGGAAGTACTGAAGTAAACGAGAGTCTTCTGAAGCATCATCAGGTGAATGAGGTCTTCGTTGCGAATACTGCGTTCGAGTTCTCGCTCGGAGATGGTCACCTCATTGTTGATCTGTTTCAGGTACTTCAGGAACCACACGGCAGAAGAATAGATGAGCCTTAGTACCAGTTCTGTCCGGTTGAGGACTTTGATTCGTTTGCGCCGAGTGTGAAGTAGAAAGTCGGCGAGCATGGGAGCGCGATGGTAACATACGCTCACCGTTACATCCGATCGGGTAGCTATCCCCATCGGTACGGTAACGTAAGGCACACCGCTCAGGCGACTTTCGATAGGAATCCGCAAGATCGTCAGATGCCAGTCGCCATCATGCTCTACGCGTGGGCGTTCATCGGCATCCGCTATATCGGACAAAAAATCTTCGGGGACGTTAAGTGGGTCGATCAGAAACTTCATATCCTCTGCATCGGGAGTTTCGACACACACCCAGCAGTCTGCTCCGAAATCGGGCTTTTCCACAAAACCCTGTTCGGTGAAAAGGTATTTTTTCATTGCTGTACTTCCTCTTCTTTATGTGTTACGGCATTGCGCCGCACCTCCTCCGTCTATCGGGTAGCACAGCAATGCCGTCAGTTAATCTTTCTACGGCTCGACGGAGGGAATGGGTCTTCCATTGACTATGATTTGATGAAATTAAAATCCGGCCAACCAATCGGTAATGCCGAAAAAATCAGCTCCACAAAGGTAAGATTATCACGCAAACGAAAAAGATGCTTTGCCTTCAGAGACCATTGTTTTTGCTCTGAAGCTATCGGCAAATGTGCTCATCCTGCAAAAAAGAAGAGGGCGACCCAAGAATATTTGGATCGCCCTCTGTTCTTTATGCTAACTTCATTCAGAGGGCTGTCGGCTCCTCCTGAAAAAAGTGTTGTCAGATCATATAACTTTATTTTTTGTCATCCAGGCTCGCACTGATGAAATTGCCTTGTGCATCGAACAGCAGGTCATACTCCCTGTTGTTGTAGACAATCTCTGCCTCGTATCTGCCATTGGATTTTCTTTCGATGTCCTTAATAATGGCACCGGGGTAGTTCCGGTTGACGTAATTGATGATTTTAGCCTTGATGTGAGCAGGAATGTTGTCGTCATCATCCTCATAGCCATCGATGTGTGCGCTTACAAAGTTGCCCTGTGCATTGAACAGCAGGTCGTACTCAGTATTGTTGTAGACGATCTCTGCCTTGTATGTGCCGTTGGACTTTCTTTCGATGTCCTTGATAAAGGCACCGGGGTAGTTCCGGTTGACGTAATTGATGATCTTAGCCTTGATGTGAGCAGGGATATTGTCATCATCATCCTGATCGTCTACATTTCCGCTGATGAAGTTGCCCTGTGCATCGAACAGCAAGTCGTACTCCCTATTGTTGTAGTAAATTTCTACGTCATAGGTACCATTGGAGTTACGCTCGATACTGTGAATGACAGCTCCCGGGTAATTCTGATTGACATAGCTGATGATCAGAGCCTTGATGTTGGCCGGAATGTTGTTTTCGTATGCATCATCATCGTAGTCATAATCGTCATCTCCATCATCCACATGACTATTTACCCACTCGCCTTGGAGTGTGAAAATAAGAACTCGATGTACCGTACCATCCAAAATGTCCACCTCTATGTAGCCATCTTCGATCTCGTACTCCAGAATGGTTGCATTAGGATAGTTGGAAGCGATGTAAGCCTTGATGGTATTCATTACTCCTGCCGGAATCACCGGATTGGCATATTGACCTGCTGATCCGTTGTGAGGTTTTTTCACGGTATTTGATCAGCTTGCCATTGGGCATGTAGTACAAGTCGACTTCCTGGTCTCCCTTTTCTACTTCTATGACATAGAATACTTCGGTACCGTTACGCTCTACCTTATCTATGTCTTCTATTTTCCACTTGGCATATTCACTTGCCTCAAAAGCAGCTCGGACTGCTTTAGGCAGGGCGCTGTAGGGAATGTCTATCTCCGTGTATTGCCAGATGCTTCGCAAGAACCATGCTTCAGACTTAACGCCTTCGTTCATGAATTCTGCCACACGGAATTCACCTTCTTGCTCCCATCTTACATTCTGAGCATTGGGATACATCGTAGCCAAAGTTGCCGCTTCATCCGAAGTCGAATTGATGAGATCGTTGTCTTCCTTGTTGCATGCAGCAAATAAGCCTGCAAACAGCACCATCGATGCTAAAAACTTGAATACTTTCATTTCTCTAATTTTTTTGATTTGATTATTGAATAGAATGCTTGTCAATCATGAAACCGCTTGAAAACTCCTTTGAGAGAGAATACGAGTTCCAAGCCGTTGTTCAGTTCCACTTCATAGTCTCTACTATCCCGATCGATTTGAACGATATAGAGGTCGGGATACTGAGATGATATGTGACGCAATATCGGGGCAGGGACCAAGTCGCTGGGTACGCGCGAGTACTTGCAATCTATTTCTTTCCAATTTCCTTTTTTGTCGAATTCGATTTTGTTGCCATTGGTAAAGACAACATCATAGGTCTTGCTGAACAAGTCGTCGTCCATCTTTACGTATGATACCTTAGCACCTGCAAAGTGTTTTGCCACGACTGCCTGAGCCTTTTGGGGGATGCGATTGAGGGGGATGATACGATCGCCGGCCGCCCATCCCTTTATCCCGGCCAGTACAATTATCAAGAGAAAAATTTTCAGTCTTTTCATTGCTCTAAATTCTTTATTATCGTTAGTTGTGTATAACAAAGAACCTATATGAATCTGAAAAGAATCTGAAATGACAAAAGATTTTGAAAAAATTTTTTCCGACCGGCTGATCGAGTACTTTCTTATACTTCCTTGCCGATGGAAAAAGTGTGTTTCCCATTCTCGAAGCGATAAGTCAGTCGGAGTCCGTACAGCTGGCATATAGAGCGTGCAATGGGAAGCCCCAAGCCGGAAGAATGAGCCTGTTTCATATCGTGATAGAAACGTTCGAATATCAAGGTCTCGTCCAAAGCGTCCTTCACCCCCGTATTCGCTATGCTGCAATGCATAGAGGTAAGATCGATATGGATCTCTCCATCTCTTTCAAGATTGTGCAAGTATGCGTTCTTAAGCAGGTTGCTTAGCAAGACTTTGGCCAAAGTCGGGTTCATTGATAGAAGCATTGGTTCACTTCTGCTCCATACAATGCGAATACGTCGATTGGCGAAAATCGCTTCATACTCCTCCGCCAAATTGTGCAATAGCTCATTCACATCTATGCTTTCCTCCTCAGGGAACTGATGGTTTTCGATTTTGCTATAGAGGAGGAGGGTTTTATTGAGCTGTACAATATGGTTGATGGACTGTATAGCCTTATAAATCTGTTCGAGCTGCTGTTCATTCAAAGAGGGATCTTGCAGTAGCATTTCCAGTTTATTGCGGCTTATGGCCAGAGGTGTTTGCAGTTCGTGTGAGGCATGCGAGATAAATTCTTTCTGCTGCTCGAAAACCTCCACGTTATGGTGAGCAGTACGCAGCATGGCCTCACTGAGCTTGCGGAATTCCGTCACATCCGTTTTAGCCATTACCAACTCTTGTACAGGTTCGTTTACGCGGAAGCGATCTATCCAGCCGATCAGTCGATACAGTGGCCGGAAACTACGCGATATGATCCACGTGGTGACGCCGATGGTAACGATCAGAAGCAGGATATAGAGATAAATGATAAACTCTAACAGCGTTTCGCGCAAATCTCTCTTTTCGATGGTAGGCATGGAAACTTTGAGCTCATAGTATCTGCCATTGCCGTCGCCGAATACCGTATGCATCGTCCGGCAGGGCTCCATTTCGCGACGAGCCTTCACGTACACCATCTCATCGTAGTAAATATCGTGAGCGAAACGCATAGCCTCCTGTGGGGTAATCTCCCGAATGGAGTAAGTGTTGTTAAGGTCGTTTTCAGCCGGTGTAAGAGGATTGTCGGAGAGGATATTGCGGATGACATGTTCGGAGTAGTTCTCCAACGAATCGTTCGTCTCGTCGTTTATTTCTTCGACGATTACATAATAGAAAGCTATCACCCAGGCGGTAAATACCACGAGGAAGACAGCAGACAAACGCAGTACTATTCGATAGGATAGTTTCAAGTATCTTCTTCTCTTTCTATGAGTTTATAACCGAATCCATATACCGATTTGATCTCGATCGTCGCCCCTGCATCGTTCATCTGCTTGCGCAGATTTTTGATTTGAGCATAGACAAAGTCATAATTGTCCGCTTGGTCTATATAGTCTCCCCACACGGCTTCTGCCAGAGCGGCCTTGTCCACCAATCGGTTCGGTCGGGTCATCAGGTGATACAGGATATCGTATTCTTTTCGCTTCAACTCCAAGGGATGCCCCTTGACCGCAACTTCGAACCTGTCCGGTACCAAAGACACATTTCCGAGTTTGATTTCCATGGCTCCATGAGCCGTTTTGCGTCGGATAAGTCCTTTGATTCTGGCGTTCAATTCCAGGAGATGGAATGGCTTTGTCAGATAATCATCCGCACCCAGTTCGATCCCCTGCACCTTGTCCTCGATCGCGTCTTTGGCAGAGATGATGATCAGGTTCTCCGTTTTTCCTCTCTTTTTCAGTTTCTTCAAAAGGGTAAGCCCATTGCCGTCGGGCAGCATAATGTCCAGCAGGATACAGTCGTAGTCGTACACCAGCACCTTGTCCAAGCCTTCGTTCATCGTTGCAGCTGTCTCTACGATGTACCTTTCCCCGAGGAGAAACTTTTGGATGGTTTCCCTCAGATCCGGTTCATCTTCGATAATGAGGATTTTCATCTGGATAGCCCTGTTTGGATTGATCTTCTTTTACAAATATAACATGGTAAAACTGAATTTTTCCTGAAATAGCATGCTCTCCCTTTGCAGTCCCGGGATGTGCGGATATTTTACGCCTGTGTTTTGGGGACGAGGTGCAAATTCGGTGGCACTTTTTTATATCTTTGTCCCAAGACGATTTGCTCGAATCTCAGCAAACGAAGTCTTTCAATCACTTAAAAACAGATAGTTATGACAGTAAAGCGCGCAGTGCGAATAGCACTTCTCACGCTGATAGGCATTCTTTTTTCCTCACCTTCTCTTGTTCGGGCGCAAAGTCTTTTCAGCACCGAACATGTCTTGCAACTATACAACAAGATACTCTATGGAGAGTCAGCGGCGGATACCATCGCAGAGAAAACGGCAGGTGAGTCGGCATTTCCTTTTATAGACAAACTCATCAACCTCGGCCGCACTTTCCTCGGCAAACCATATCGCTATCGCGGTCCTTCCCCATGGCCGATGGACTGCTCGGGCTATGTGTCTTACCTCTACTCCAAATTCGACATCAAACTCCCACGTGGTGCGGCAGCACAGAGCCAATATACGAATCCTATCGAGCGCGAGGATGTTCGTCCGGGCGACCTCCTTTTTTTCAAAGGCCGCAATGCACGCAGCAACCGTATCGGGCATGTAGCTTTGGTCGTATCTGTCGATGAAGATGATATTACCATGATGCACAGCCGCAATTCGAGAGGGATCGTGATCGAAAAACTCAATCGCAGTGCATACTTCTCCCGTCGCTTGGTGAGCTATGGCAGGGTACCCGGAGCCAAGAGAGTGATCCCACGAAAAAGTTGATCGGGGCTATACCGAAACAAGGGTAGGGGCTATCCCCCTAAGGGCTGTGCAGCAATCACCGGATTTGTGCACAGCCCTTTTCGCATACAGCCCGGATGGATTTGGAAGGAGAAAGTATTGTGAGGTGGCCAAAGAGAGAGAGAAAAAAACGATACATATTTCGAACTTATTTTTCCGGCCGGGAAAAGTTTCCCCGACAGCTAACAAAAATAAATTTTCCGGCCGGAAAATCTCTATCCAAAGCCTTCGGATATATAAACGAAGCCTTTGGATACATATCCGAAAGCTTCGTTTATATATCCGAAACCTTTGAATAAAGAATTGCAGTATAGCTTTTCAACTTTTCTGTACTGCAGAAAAAACTTTTTCCGGCCGAGAACGATCATTTCTTTTATTGCTGTCCGGTAAAAAATGAATATTCTTCAAAACGTACTGTAATGAAGGGATTTATGTAAGATATTCGTATCCCGGAAGCAATAGCATATTGAGTCTTGCTTGTCGCACCGATAGCGATTGCATCGATGCTTTCATTCAGGGGCGGTACACTTTTATCCGACAAACCTTGTTCTCCTATAGATTCAACTCTCGTTAAAAGAGGGGATAACGAGTTTCTTTCGTATTTTCGTTCCACAATAAAACGCAATACAGTAATAAATCACCACAATGAACAAAAAAATCTTTTCGATGATGGCTGCAAGCATCATTGGTTCGGCTGCTATGACCCCATCAGCCGGAACGAATACCGGAGACCATTTGACGCCGGAACTATTCATGACCCTGTCGCGGGTGAGCGAAATGGCCTTGTCTCCCGACGGTAAAACGGCTGTTTATGCCGTCAGCTTTCCCGATGTCAAAACGAACAAGGCTACCCGCGAGCTATTTACCGTCAATCTCGATGGTTCGGGGCGTAAGCAGATAACCGACACCGAGTCCAACGAATACGCTCCTGCCTGGATGGCCGACGGTAAGCGCATTGCTTTTATGAGCAACGAAGGCGGCAGCATGCAGCTTTGGGTCATGAACGCCGATGGTACGGAACGCCGCCAACTCAGCAATATCGAAGGTGGTATTACAGGTTTTCTTTTCTCCCCGGACGAGAAACAGGTGCTTTTCACCAAAGACATCAAATTCGGCAAACGCACCAAAGACATTTATCCCGATTTGGACAAAGCTACCGGACGCATCATCACCGATCTGATGTATAAGCATTGGGACGAGTGGGTGGAGACCATACCGCATCCCTTCATCGCGAACGCGACGGATGGAATGATCACCACCGGCAAAGACATCATGGAGGGCGAACCCTACGAGGCTCCGATGAAACCGTGGTCGGGTATCGAAGATTTCAGTTGGAGCCCTGACGGACAGAACATAGCATACGCCAGCCGCAAGAAAACGGGCATGGCATATTCTCTGTCTACCAACTCGGACATATATATCTATAATCTGGCTTCCGGCCGGACGCACAACATTTCCGAAGGGATGATGGGCTACGACACCTATCCGAAGTTCAGCCCCGACGGCAAGAGCATTGCATGGATCAGCATGGAGCGCGATGGATATGAAAGCGATCTGAAGCGTCTTTTCGTGGCGGATCTTGCCACAGGAAAGCGCACCCACGTAAACCCCACATTCGATTACAATGTGGATATGATCCAATGGGCATCGGACAGTAAGGGTATCTATTTCCTTGCCTGTAAGGAGGCAGAGACCAATCTGTGGGAGATCACGCTGAAAACGGGTAAGATCCGTCAGATCACGCAGGGACAGCACGACTATGCCGACTTCTCCGTGCGCAACGACGTTATGCTGGCCAAACGCCATTCTTTCGAACTCCCCGACGATCTCTATCGTGTGAATCTGAAGAATGGAGCGGCACAGGCTGTCACGACAGAAAACAAAGCCATCCTCGATCGTCTCACTCCCATCACCTGCGAAAAACGCTGGATGAAGACTACCGATGGAGGCAATATGCTTACATGGGTAGTACTGCCACCCGACTTCGATAAAAACAAGAAATATCCGGCTATACTCTATTGTCAGGGAGGTCCGCAGAATACCGTAAGCCAGTTCTGGTCGTTCCGCTGGAATCTCCGACTGATGGCCGAGCAGGGCTATATCGTCATTGCCCCCAACCGCCATGGTGTACCCGGATTCGGGCAGAAATGGAACGAACAGATCAGTGGCGACTACGGTGGCCAGAATATGCGTGACTATCTGACTGCCGTAGACGAAATGAAGAAAGAACCCTATGTCGATGGCGATCGCATCGGAGCGGTGGGTGCAAGCTACGGTGGCTTCTCCGTCTATTGGTTGGCAGGCCATCACGACAAGCGATTTGCCGCTTTTATCGCTCATGCCGGCATCTTCAATCTGGAGATGCAGTACGCCACAACCGAAGAGATGTGGTTTGCTAATTGGGATATGGGCGGTCCTTTCTGGGAGAAGGATAATGTAGTGGCTCAGCGTACCTATGCAACTTCGCCACACAAGTTCGTGCAGAATTGGGATACACCTATCCTTATGATTCATGGCGAACTGGACTTCCGCATTCTTGCTTCACAGGCTATGGCTGCTTTCGATGCGGCACAGCTTCGTGGCGTTCCGAGCGAGATGCTGATCTATCCGGATGAAAACCACTGGGTACTCCAACCGCAGAATGCACTGCTATTCCATCGTACATTCTTCGGCTGGCTGGATCGTTGGCTGAAGAAGTAATTACATTCCCGTCACAAACGAAAGGAGGCGGGCTGACAATATCGTGTCAGCCCGCCCTTTTCATCTCAACCAATAGTATATATCATGATCAGGAACATCGTATTCGACCTCGGTGGAGTTCTCATTCACCTCAACCGAGAAGAATCCATCCGCCGATTCAAAGCCATAGGAGTAGCAGACATTGAAGAAATGCTCGACCCCTATCTGCAAAAAGGTCTCTTCCTCGACTTGGAGTCCGGGCGAAAGAGCGAAGAGGAATTCCGAACCGAGCTATCCCGATACATAGGAAAAGAATTGACCTATCAGCAGGTGTACGATGCTCTCCTTGGTTTTCTTGAGGAGATTTCGGCCGAAAAGTTCGATCATATCGACTCGCTACGCCCCGATTATCGACTCTTCCTCCTCTCCAACACCAATCCTTATGTCCTCGATTTGGCCATGAGTCCGCGTTTTCTTCCCTCAGGAAGGACGCTGGACAGTTTCTTTGATAAAGTCTATGCCAGTTGTCAGATGGGGAAATACAAACCCAATGAAGATATTTTCCTCGAAATGATAGCCGACAGCGGTATGAAGCCGGAGGAAACCCTCTTCATCGACGACGGACCGGCTAATGTGGCAACAGCCGAACGACTCGGTTTCCACACCTATTGCCCCGACAATGGGGAAAACTGGATCCCTGCCATTACTCGACTCCTTCGCGAACAGAAATAAAGAAGGGCTGTACCGCGCGTTTCGCTCCGTACAGCCCTTTTCGTATCGAAAGAACGTTTGCTTATTTCGTAGGCTCTTGCATCGTGAAGTCCACGTTCAGCTTATTCTGATCCAGTCCGTACCAGTTGCCTGTAATAGCATCGATAGCCACGGGAATAAGACCACCGAGTACATCCAATACCACCCACTTGGCTTCCACACGGTTGTTGATTATACGTATGATGGGCTGTTTACCCGGAATACGAAATTCCACGGTGTAGGATTTGTCAGCCTTGAGCGAGAGTTGCAAGGGCGTTTGTCCCATCTTGTCACCATTGATGTAAACTTCTGCTCCCTGTGGGTTGGAAACCATTTCCACAGCATGCGTCTGTTTGCCGAAAAGAGTGGCACACCCGGTAATCGTAGCTAAGCAAAGTGCACCGCAAGCGAAGCATAGTAATGCTTTTTTCATTGTATTGTTTTTATTTTTTTTCGCCCCCATAATTTAGACCGGTATGGAAAGATGATGGAGGCATAGTCATCCTTCTCATACAAATGATATGTTCTTTTTCGATGTTCCGTAAGGGATTTATATCGAGTTTTCGGACAGCAAAAATAACATAAACTATGTATATGGTTAAAAACCATACTGCCTTTCAAGAGGAGACGATGTGTGTCTTTGACCGGTGGGGAGCATTGATCGGACTATACATTCGTCGGATCTTGAGCAGCATAATATGCCCTTGCCGGATTGGCATACATGATCAGAATCAGTCGTTTCAATTCCTCTTCATCCTTATCCTGCATCTCCACTTTGGCGATTTGTGCGGACAGATAGTTTACAAAGGTCTCTTTTTCCTCCTCGCTATAATGCGAACCGGCGTGGTCGCATCCGTCCAGAAGATCCCATGCTACATAATTGCCCGGGTAGAGACGGTAGCGACGATGGATTTCTGCATCGATCAGCTTGCCTGCCTCTGTGAACTGCCGGGCATGCGGTGCATCTGCCGGCATGCTCTCGGCCAATTCTCTCAGAGGTGTACCTATGGCAAAGTGAACACGTCCTTTGTAGCCGAAAATACCTGTCTGCATATTCAGCAGATCCTCCCCGACGGGTTTCTTATATAACGGATCACGCTGCTTGCAAAGCATTTCGCGCGCTTTCAGGTAATCGCAGGGGTCATACTCATAGCTCAAAGAGAGCGGCACGATGTTGAGATCGAGCAGACTCTTGATTCCTCCGTCCTTACCGCTCATGGCAAGCATCTTGAGCACACTGCTCTGCGTGCGATCGTCGGCATCTTTGGCCCGTCCTTCGCGTTGGGCTATCCAAATGGAATCTTTCGTTTGGGTAATCGTATGCCGGATGTATGCCGATAGTCTCTGCGACTGTGCTATCAGTTCGCGCATATTGATCCCGCGACGTACGATAAAGCTCCCGTTGAGTCGTACGAAGTCTTCTATCCACGGCTTCACAAGGAGGTTGTCTCCGATGGCTATCTGTGGCATATTGTAGTCGATCTCAGCAAGCAGCAGGTTGAGGAAAGCCGAGTCCAATACGATGTCTCGGTGGTTGGAGATAAAAATATAGGCTCCATTGTCAGGGATACGACTCCTGCCACTTAACGAGAGGCTGAATGTCGTCTTCTCACTCACTGCCTTAACCGCTGTATAGCCGAAGATGTGTTTGAATTCACCGGTGGATTTGCAGCGCAACATCATTTGTTCGAACTCCTGTGGCTTTACGTCCGGCATCATTTTGCCGAACACATACCGATATTCGGCCGAACTCAGCAGACGTTCGATTACGGCCGGTGCTTCCTGATCGCAGTATGGTCTGATGTCGTCAAATAGTATTGTACTCATAGTCATTTATCGTGAAGTTGTCCGCTATTGGGTCTCATTCAGTCCATCCCGAATGATAGTGCAAAGTACCTCTTTCATATCCATTCCGGCTGCTCGAACCTGCTGGGGGATAAAGCTCGTAGGGGTCATGCCCGGTGTCGTGTTCACTTCCAGCAGCGTGGGAATACCATCCGCTTCGATGATATAGTCCACACGTATGATGCCCCGAGCGTTGAGAAGCTCGTATATGCGCGCAGTCATGGTCTGTATCAATCGAGTGGCTTCATCGCTGATTCTCGCCGGTGTGATTTCCTCTACAGCTCCGTTGTATTTGGCATCGAAGTCGAAAAACTCATTATGTGCGACAACTTCTGTAACAGGCAATGCGACCACTTCTTTTTTCCTGAGGAATGCCCCGCAGGTAACCTCGGTACCACATATCAGACGCTCTATCATTACCTCTTCGCCTTCCGAGAAGGCTTGTTCTATTGCCGGAAGGAGCTGTGCAGCTTCCACCACCTTGGTAGTCGCGATGCTGGAACCTCCCACATTGGGTTTCACGAAAAGAGGAAGCCCCATACGTGCTATCAGATCCGCCACATCGGGCTGAGTATCTCGCCCGGTCAGTCGCATAGAATCGGCAATGCGGATACCGAAGCCGGAGAGAAAACGATTGCACACATATTTGTTGAAAGTCAGGGATCCGACGAGCGTGTCGCCCGTATTGTATGGGATGCCGATCATGTCGAGATACCCCTGAAGCAGACCGTTCTCTCCCGGAGTTCCATGTATGGTGATATAAGCATAGTCAAACCGTATTCGTTCGCCATCGAGATCAAAGCTGAAATCGTTCTTATCCAGTGGAACCTCTCTCTGCTCCGATACTCTTACCGACCAGCGATCACGTTCGATCAGAACAAGAAAGGCGGAGAAAGGCTCGCTTCCCAGCCAGGACAGAATGCCGGCAGCACTTTTGAGCGAAACCGAATGTTCGCCCGAATAACCGCCTGCAATGACAGCCACAATTGGTTTTTTCATCATTCTGTTTATTTAATATGTAGGGGAAAGTATTGTACTATTTGTATGAGGATCAGCCGAATCGGTTCAGATATAGTCCTGTCCTGCAGATATGCAGGCGATAAATGTACGCCAACGCTCAAGCAAAGTGGTAAGATCGGCAGGTATATCGGAGTCGAACTGCATCTCCACTCCCGTGACAGGATGGCGAAAGCCTAATGTCTTGGCATGCAGAGCCTGTCGTGGACAGATAGCCAAACAGTTCTGCACGAATCGGCGGTAATTGGCCGTATTGTTTCCTCTCAGGATTTGATCGCCGCCATAACGCTCGTCAGCAAACAGCGTATGGCCTATGTGCTTCATGTGTGCCCTGATCTGATGGGTACGCCCTGTCTCCAGACGGCATTCTATCCAGCTGACGTATGCCAGTTCTTCCAAGACCTGGTAATGCGTTACGGCCGGTTTGCCAATATCTCCATCGGGAGGGAATACCGCCATTTGCAGGCGGTCTTTCAGGTCGCGTCCTATATTGCCGGTAATGGTTCCGATCGGGTAGTCGAAACGTCCCCATACCAGTGCACGATAGGAGCGATGCGTCGTCTTATAATAGAATTGCTTGCACAAATCCGATTTGGCTTCGGCCCTCTTGGCAACAACCAGAAGGCCGCTCGTGTCCTTGTCTATACGGTGTACGAGTCCCAGACTCGGATCCATGGGGTCGTATTCAGGATCCTCTCGGAGGTAGTAGGCCAGTGCATTGACCAGTGTACCCGTGTAATTGCCATGGCCGGGGTGTACCACTAATCCGGCAGGCTTATTGATCACGAGCAGTACATCGTCTTCATACACTATATCGAGTGGAATATCTTCGGGAATGATCTCCAATTCCCGTCGTGGTCGGAGGAGTTCCAACGTGACCACATCGCCCGGTTTGATCCGGTAGTTGCTCTTTACCGGCCGGCCATTGACGAATATGGCACCGGCTTCGGCCGCTTGTTGGATACGGCTGCGTGTGGCG
>ENA-OWLI01000058-OWLI01000058.1-metagenome-genome-assembly--contig:-NODE-58-length-20798-cov-6.565878_pt1 | contig 20798 bp, 13 predicted proteins | sample MGYA00245346_ERZ651096 | MGnify/ENA primary metagenome ERZ651096 (study PRJEB26857, sample SAMEA4031766) | metagenome | biome: human; feature: oral; material: saliva | place: Philippines | collected 2014 | study...
TCCTCCCTTTTGGGGGGGAGTTTCTTTCTTGAACCTTAGAATTTATACCAAGGTTTTGGAGCTACGGCAGGAATATACTTACCCACTTTTTTGCGGGCTTTCTTCACTGCTTTATTTACTTCTTTGTGATGAGCTGCACCGGCTACGGCACAGGCACCACCAAAGAGTACACCGGCAGCTACTTTAGCGAATACGCTAATTGCTTTACGTGCAGCAGGGCTTTTCACTTTTGCCAGAGCAGTAGAAGCAACAGTAGTTTCAACGGCGGTTTCAACAACAGGGGTTTCGATAGCAACATTGTTCATTTCAATTTCCTTTTCAGTTTGAGATTCAGTTTCAGATTGTTCAGATTGGTCGAGGTTTTTCTTGATCGCTTGCGTCAGAAGCTCGTCAAATTTTGTTTCGTCAAGCAGTTCCAGTTGATCTTCAGTCAGACCGAGAGCTTCAACCAATTCATTCTTCAGTTCTTTATTGAATTTACACATTTCATTTTCCTTTACAAAGTTAGAATAGAGAACCCTAGTACTGCCATTGGTACTAGGGCGTTGTTAATTAAGCGCGAGCTGCCAACTCGCGCTTAACCAGTTCGACCATTTCTTGGTCAGTGTAATCTCTTGCGAGATCTACTGGCTCGAGACCAGTATTTGCAAAACGCACTGCGAAGTCACGTTGGACTTCGAACAGATTGCGTCGGCGCTCTGCGGCCATACCCAAGAGAATATCATTCTCTGGGCTGGCTTTCAGCATGGAGAGTACCATGCCGTACTGGCGAAGACACACCTTAGCGTAGTCTTCACTGATTGAGTGGATCGTTGGATCCAACTCAGATCGAGCTTTAGCAAACTCTTCTTGAGCTTGCTTCCACTCGGCATCAACCGCGCGTTCTGCACGGCGAATGTTGGTGTTAGCTTTTTCATCAGCTGCTTTTTTAGCAGCTTCGTTAGCTTCTTTCACTGCATCAATAGCAGCAATTACACCAACCACTACCGAACCAGCGGCAATGAATTTAACAGCATTGTACAGCATGATAAAACTCCTTTACAAGGTTAATGAATAAGATAGGAAGATTTCCTTCCCAGGTTCACGTTAATAGTATATATCTGAGATTTTTTTAGAATACAAAAAAAGAAAACACTCCTCTATCCAATTAAGGATAGAGGAGTACCTAATTAATGTATTAATCTATATTAAAAAGTTTCTTGTGGTTTTCCACAATACCTTTAATATAGTCTGCTCGTGAAATAGGAAAATATTTACTAGTATCGTTTTCACATAAATAAACGAAACGTCCAATGAATGATTCAGATGAAGTACCTACATCATCGAATAACCAAATATCACGTTTCGTGCTTGCAGTGTAGTAAACACAATCGATAAAAGGATCCTTATAGGTTACATAATCAGTTGAATGAATAACGGTAAAGTCAATTCGTTCGTTACCATTGATAATAACATCGCCACCAATATAACCATTACCTACGATGAAGGAATTACCACTTACAATGGATCCATTAGTAACTCGAGCATGGTCACAAACACGAGCATATCCTGAAGCTTGGGCACGACCAGATATAGTAGCATTTCCAGATACAAAGGAATAGTCATCAGCCAGACCAAATTCCATTACACATGATTTATCTCGTACAACCGAATTTGCTCTAACGGTTGCGTAATCAGTAATGTGGGCATTGTCGCAAACAGATGAATTGCCATGAACTCGAGCATTAGAATCTACAATAGCTAAATCCATTACACGAGCATTTTCAGATACTCGTGCTTTAGCACATACTTTTGCATCGTTGTAGATCCAGCAAAGACCTTTTTGAGACAAGTTCTTTTCTGATTCTACCCATCCGCCGATATCGCCTTTCTTAACATCTCCAAAATTTTTCAATGCATGGATTCGATACAAAAGACCGCCATTGTAATAAAGAGTCAAGTTTTCAACCAATTCGAACTTTTTAGTGTTTTCTTTTTTAGCCATTTTATTTACTCCAGTATTTAGCTTTTATTTCATTATGGTAGTTAACGATTTCTTCGTTAGACTTACCATTAGTATCAGTCATGTTGTAACCATATTCGATGAATTCTTTAGTAGTACCAGAAAAACTACCAACATTCCAAATGTCTTCTTTCATCGCAGCAGTAATAATAACATGTGGTCGGACAGGATCACGGTAAGTAAAGTAATCTGTAGTGTGTTCTAATTTAAAATTAATAACTGCACCACCATTAACTTTAACATTACCACTAATATCAGAACCTTTAAAGATACCAGATCCTTCACTGATGACTACGTTAGTACCATTGATACGACCATCAGTAATTACACAATTATCTAATTCGAAATTACCATCAATATCAGTATCGCCACCAATATAGGTGTTACTGCAAGCAAAACCCTCACCTTTAATAGAAGCATTTCCATCTACATAGGCGTTTTCTGATATGTCCACTTCTCCGCCTACTTTGGCATTTTCAACAACATTAGCCATCCCACGAATATATGCTTTATTAGAAATAACGGCCTCGCCCCCAATAAAAGCCATATCCCCAATGATCGATCTATCTTTAACAATGGCACCATCGGTAACAATAGCGTTATCAATTACAGATGCATCACCGTATACCTTAGCATTTCCATCTACCCAACAGTTCCCTTCATGAGAAAGATTTTCTTCTTTCTCAATGAACCCACCAAAATCATCAGCTTTAACACAACCAAAATCTTTCAAAGCACGAATGCGATAAAGCGTGTGTCCTTCTACGATATCAGTATCGTCTTTAATCAATTCGTATTTCTTATCAGCAATCCTAATTAATTTGGGTTTCATGTCCATAATCCATTTCCTTTAAACATAGAGTAAAAAAATAAAAGTAAAATAGAAATACTCCTCTACCTAATGAAGGTAGAGGAGTACTAATATTATTTACCGAGTTTTTCGGTACCCAAATCATACACATGATTACGGATGTGTTTGTGTTCGCCATTGCGACCACGAGCATCTTTGTTGTCGCGAATAGTCAGTGTGGACTCAACACGGCCATGCTTAATAGTTTCTGTTGCTTCGCCACCTTTGGTTTGTGGAGGAACGCGAGAAACATAATCGCGAGTAACGATGTGTTCAGTATGTACGCCTTTGGCGATGTCGAATTTAGCAGACAAAGATTCGATTTCTTTGTGTTTAGCCATGGTTTCAACACCCAGTTCACCAGTAGCCAAAGCAGTAGCGGCTACGAATTGGTTAGTCAAACCAAACACTGCATCCATTTCTTTTTCAGTAACTTCAACACCAGTGTGTTTAATTACTGCATCGATTGCGCCTTTTTTAGTTTCCAGGTTTTGGCTTTCTGGATTGTAGACCAGATAGTCTTTCTGGATCAGATCGGCCAATTCACGAGTGGTATCTTTAATAGACATAATAACTTTCCTTTTTTAGGTTAAATAAAAATAAGTACTTCTACATGTAGAAGGATAAACTTGATTGTCTTACCTTCAACTTAATAATATAGTTCTGTATTATTTTTAAATAACGTAACTTTAAGGCAAGTATCCGTCAAAACCATTTAATGCAGCAGGAGCAAACGATATTGGTTTATAAACCACATCAAACTCTTGAACACCAATATACAATAAAGAATTCTCTATCGGTCTAATACGAATTCTTCCTGTATCGTATTGAAAACCATTATCTTGATAAGAAAGGACTTCTACTTTTAAAGACTCTTTTCGATAACGAACTACATTTAAGATAGAATCATTTAACTCATCAATGGTAGGGGTATTATACCTATACGTATTAGTAGTCACTACGTAATTACCATCTTGAGTGAGAATCCTATCAGCATACTTCCACCATTGTGCACCTACATGAATTCGTCGGTATGGTTGGATATATACTTGTCCTTTCCATCTTTTAGAATTAGGAGAAACTTTCAACAAGACTCGAGTATTCTTAACAACCGTATCGAATCGTTTCAGTCGGATGTCTTCTTTAGTGACTCTTAAGCTTTGTCTTAATAAAGTCTCGGGACGACCAATGGTAATATCTCGGAAAGTAAGAGGAAACTCACCTCTTTCGTTTATGTGTCGAAGTAAGTTTTCCTCTTCGGTAAGATTAGGATTAATCTTCATTTCGATTCATCCTTTTTATCAGGATTACCAATTAACAAAGATGTGTTGTTTATCTTTAACAGGTTTATCCATTTTAGCAATATCTGACAAAATAGATACTGTACCGGATTCAGCAGAAATGACATCATTTGCCAATAATCGACGTGCAGAAGATGGAGTCACTTCTACGTCTTGACCACCTTGATTGATAATGGCTTGTACTGGATTATTAGATTCCAAAGAAGGAGATACCAGTTTTTCAGCACAAGTAATACCAGGTTCATTAACATAGTCAAAAGTAATTACAGTGTGCAATACTTTGCAGTTTTTACCATTGATTACTTGGCGAGTAGTCAATGAACGAATACTGAAGCATACGTTCATGCCTTTGGTTTTCAAATCTTCTTCTAAGAATTTACCATAAGGACCAGCTGGTTTTACTTTAGCCATGATGCCGACACATTTTTCATTAGTCAACGGATCGACATAATCAGGAACCAACCAGATTTCACCAAATACGCCACAAACAGATTTTTCATCGATACGGATATTTCGTTCTAAGAACTCCATGTCTGTTTGACCTGGTTGTTTAGAAGGATGACCATATTCTGCTTTAATAAAACCACCAGCAATACGCTGGTTAAATAAAGTACCAGGAGCAAAGAACTTATCTGCACCTAAAGAAGAATAGTATTCATTTTCACCTGTTTTAGGATTGATGTTTTTTGACTTATGGTCTAAGGCACCAACACAAATAGTATAATAACCATTTTCATCAGGAGTAAGAACACCTTTCTTATCAGTACCATCTAAACGGGTACAACGATAAACAAAGTTAGACATGTCTACAACACTTTCTTATTCTAATATCTTAATACGTGATCGATCAATTCTGTTTGTGAAGTAGGATTACACAAAGAAGAAACAACACCCGTATAGAAATAGCTACCTGTCAGTTTAGTCAATGCTGAAGAAGCACTGAAGTTAACAGATGAAGCAGGTACAAATACAGGCATAACTTTATCAGGATCGATATCATTCAGTATTTCGCGATAATACTGATTGATGTTATTTGGATTTCGTGCGATAATACTAATAGGAATGGCTAATGATTCAAATGTGTCACCAATAGACTTACCGGCATATTTAGCAGTTTGTGAGAATACTCGTCCCATATCTGCATAAGAGATAAAGAACGGTACCTTACCTTTAGTGACAAATTCTTTATAGGATTTACCAATTAATTTATCTTCACGTACGACCACAAGACTTTTAATAATTACACTGCCTGGATCGTAAGTTAGTTCGTAATATTTTTCGTCATCGATAGTAATAACGTTGATTGCGTCAGGATCAGAATGAACACTAGCCATACAGTTAAAAATGGCATAATGTGTTTCATCTGGATTGGTAATTAAAAACAAACTATAAAAGTGTGTATCACTACCAACACGAGCAAGACCTACCATCTCGTAACGAACTGGAAATATAATCTTACATCCTGTGGTCGTAATTAATTGGTTATTAACTTCTTTTAAAGAAGCCATAATTTTATCTTTATTACGAATACCGTATCTCATGGTAGGTCTCTTTCCTTAATTAACCTTTTACAACTTCAATCTGACCAGCTACCCATTCAATAAGAATGTTGATGATAGCAGTAGAAACAACAGTAGAAGTATCCAAATCTTGTTTAGAAGATTCAGCAACAATAATGTGTTTCAAAATCAAACTAGCCATGGTGTCTTTAAAGAATAGTTCACACACAGTGTCAGAAACAACATAAGCCAAATCAACATCTAAAATACGATTACCTGGATAGTAGTTATTCAAGAATCGACTAATCTTACCACGATACTCCAATACTGGAATTTCTTCAATCACTGCTTTTAATTCAGCATGTTCATCGTTAAAAGTATTTTCTACTAATGTCAGAATGCTAGAAGTGACAGCATCGAATGTACGAGCAGCCAAACGAGTTTTATCAATGGTATTAACAGTAGCCAAAACCAGTTGACCATGACGTGCTAATTCTTCAGCATTTTCTGTAATTGCATCAAGATTGCGATAAACCATAGGGTTGCTGGAATTCATGATACCTACCAGAATATCGGCTTTATTAGGAAGGTCGATATTAGCATAAGTATCGTGATAGACATGGATGGTTTTAGTACTGGTGCTAACGCTAGAAATTACTGCTTTAGAAGCGATTGCAGAAGAGTACATGTTAGCAAAACTACTGATAACACGAGAACAAGCAACTTTAAAGAACATAGCCCATTGTACTAATTCTTCATCGCTAACACGCATACCTTGGATAGGTTCTTTTTCCAGTTTATCAACAATCAAAAACGCAGTCAAGTAAACCATGAAACTTTGATAAGTTACAGAAGTATCGTTAACGAATTCATTACGCAGTTTCAAAAGTTTCCACGCGTCTTGGAACAAATCACCACCGAATTGTTTTTCGTATACTTCAGCCAGATTCACGATGCCTTCGTTAGTAGCATCATCTGCTGTACGTACCAATTCGATAATAGTGCTGTTATCCGCATCGTCAAAAGTAGGTTGGCTAGAAGGACCTTTTTGAGAAGGATTGTACAAAGACACAAGTCCGGTAATACGAGGAAGTACAGAATTATATACGAATGAAGGTACTTCGATTTGATTTACTTTAATTTTAGAAGCAGGTTCAATACGTACTGAAAGACGATCACGAACATCTTCAATAATTTCACGAATCACTGGACTTACTACATTGCGAGTAAAGCTCAGTTGATTCTTAAGAGGATTAATACATTGTTCTTCAATAGAGTCGTATACTTGGTAGATGGCGGCATTTTCAGTGAAACCGAAATTAGCATAAGACTTATCGATTACTGTTCCCAGAGAATATTCTAAACATTCTTGAGAAGCGACAATGCCTTCAGCTGGAGTAACGTTTTGAACCATCGCATCCAGAGCAGTACCAGGAATTGCTTTAAGACGAGCACCATTTAACAATGAGGTTTTGGCAACATCATTTGCCAAATTCAATACATCTTGAGTAAGCATTTATTTATTCTCCTTTAGCAATAATTCGACGTTGCAATTCAGCCAAAGCCATTTCTTGAATAATGTTTGTATTCAAAGCTTCGCCTTTTACAAAACCCTGAACGCCAGTTACTTCACTGATCAAACGGTTAGCGAACACACCAACTAAGTCAGCAGCACATGCCAATACAGTAGCGTTCTCAGTATCTTTAACAAATTGTTGATCCATAGTTTAAATTCCCAGATCTAAAAAACATAAAATAGTAAAATTTGAGATATAGAGTGCTCTAGAAATAGAGCACTCTTATCCCAATATAGGTTAATCTTTATTAGACAGATATTCCTTGCCGATACGTTTAGACATTTCTACCAGAATACTGTTAGACATACCCATCAAGAAAGGACTGTTTACAATACGAGCATATACTGATTGACTACCGAATACAGCATCAATCTCTTCACCTGGTTGATTATCTTCAGAATTGATTCTTGGAGATTCTTCAAACACATGTGCAATCGTTGCCTTCAACTGAGCGCCGAAGACGATTTTCGTAATATTCACATGATTCGCTACATCATGCAGTGTGCTAAGACACATCCCTAACTTTCATTAGGATACTAGACTATATCAACACCCTGTATACACAGGGGCTTTCTTTTTCCATTTAAAGCTCTCGCTACCCGCTTGGGCCGTACACGGAGGCTAACCCGTTAGTCGTTGAACGTTCCTGTTATAAACAGGCTTCGATGCTGATTACCCATTGTACATCCATTACGATTTTTACTGTGTTTTAACACGAGTACGTAAGGCTTTAGGGTTTTCCAGCAATTAAGAAAGATATCACTTATCAATTACTCGATAAGCGGACAACAGTTATTCTATATAAAACTAAAATAACTTAAGTTTATCGCCTTGAGATAAATAGTTATTGCTCGTAATTGTAAATTTAATAACAGCAGTGTCTAACATTAAAGGATTTCCGTTAACACGGTAAGTATCATCTACCATTCCTGTAAACGGAGCTTTACCCAATGCTTTCTGTCTAGCGACAATTTTAGAATCAGAAAGATTAGCAATTTTCCTTAATGATTCACTCATGTCTTCTTTATCACCATTGTAGAAAACTTCTACTTTATCAATAACACCTTTTACACTACTCTTAGGCACGTTCGCAGAAATACTACGCAAGAGATCTAAAGATTCTTCATCGAACAATTTAGTATCGTTAGTTAAAGCATCTTCAATAAAACATAATGGATCATCTACCATTACTTTCGTACCTGGTTTAGCCAGACGATGAATACTTTGATCAAAGTTCACAACGACTTCTTTTACCACTGTAGTTTGAATTTCAGTATCTAAACTTAATCGCTTAGAAATAGCTGTCGAGTCTTCATACGTATAAGGACTTTCCATCAAAGCTACTCGTATCAGTTTACCTGATTTATAAGCTAAACTTTTTGGATTCAATGGATCTTTGGTAAAGAAACTAGAATGGTAAGCAATGACATCACCGATCTCTAATCGATCACCTACTTTTACATTTGAAACAATGTCATGTGGCATGGTAAAACCACCACTACTACCAAACTTACGACCAATCTCGATATGGCGGAATGTACCATCATCATTTTGGATCTTAATGGCGTAATCGTTTACCTCAACTACTTTACCAGTTTTATCAGCCGTAGCTGCAAATGTATCACCAGCCCGTTGAACTAACTTAGCATCATAACCAGTTCGAGTAGGCATTGGGTGATAACCCGATGCAGAGATCGTGTGAGTTTGCTGCACGTTAATAAAGTTAATTCTTTTTGGATCATCCATATCGCTGCATGGCATCATCATGGCTACTGTACTTAAAACATTGTCAGGTTTCAAATTAGGATTCATCTCTCCAGTACCTGTATTCTCAGGGATACCATAAAGATTAATAAATTTAGGATTAGCAGAGAGGTAAGTACTGATGCCCGCATCTGAACTATCCTTAGTAGCTTCTGATACAATGCCTACAGCATTTTTGTGGTGTTGTCGTGTTCTCTTAACCATGGATTGTTTAGAGCGACCACCATTACCCGTAAAGGTAATTTCTTCACCTTGCTTTAATTCTTGCAAAGGATTCAAAGTTTCAACGATCCGTTTAGTCGTGTCCTTATTAATCGCCATCCATACGGATTCAGGATTTAACTCTACTGGATAGTTAGCTTTAATACCATGGCGATTATGTTCACGTAAAGCACGAACCAAATGAGTATATACTTCACCAGACATACGTTCAAAACCACGAATACGTTGTTCTGACATGTCTACTTCATCTTTGTGTTTATAATCAACCAGTAATTCAACACATCGAATCAACAAACCACCAAAATCTACAGGTTCTTTCATCTCAATCAAAATACGTTCAGTGATTGGATCCACAAACATATTGTAATAAAGATCGATCTCTTTCAAATAACGACCAGGGATTTTAATAGACTCTAACAGATTAAAGAAGTTTTCTTTTTCATTTAAACTGTAAATAGACATCTTATTTAAATCAGGTATTTTATTTAAACCAGACATGATTAAACTGGTTACACGATCTCGTTTAGAAAGAATCAAATTAAAGTCATTAAAACGAATAGCGTATTCATGACTTTCTAATTTCAGTCGCTTACCAATAGGTTCAGTTCGATAGTATTTAGGTTCTAAAGAAGCCAATAGTTTAGTAATACCTAATCGATAGCACAATACTAACCCGATAGGAATGGCTTTACCCATGATATCAATATTGACAGACTCAGTAGGGGCCTTAACAGAGTCCAAACCGCATAAAGTCTCGATAGTGCCTAATTCTATCGGATTATTATCCTGAATATAGAAGATAGTATTTTCGTCGTCTATTGCTAATGGATATCGTTTCTTATACGTACCAATAAAAGTCATTCCAGTGACTTCTGACTTAATCACAAAGTCACGACCAAAACGTTCTTCTGCACTTTTTCTATCGAAGTACAAGAAACAGTCTTTTGTCGTAATCGCTTTAAAATTACGAGACAGAACTGAATAAACATAAGGTGCTTTTAAATGATTATCAAACATGTTACCAGAACGAGTTTCTAGAACATCTTTGTTTTCTTGATCAAAAGCATTCTTACGAATATTCGCGACTAACCATTTCTCGTAGTTAAAGGCACGTGAATCGTCTCGAGATGCAAATGTTTTACCAAAGTAACTAGATAAAGAAACAGTACTGTCGTCAATCTTACGAATAGGTAAATCGTATCGTTGATGGCAATAAGTATAAGTTTTACCACCGATGGTAAAAGTACCATCTTCAGAAACCTTAGGAATCTTAACACGAATAGTAGAAGCTTCGCCTTCGATCGGTTTGATCTTCATGGCATAAACCGTATAAGCACCAGAAATGTTCTCGACTTCAGTTTTCTTAATATCCTGAACAACTACACCCGCAGATTGAACACCAATCATCATGGAAGCAATATCTCGCTCCATGAATTCCGTGATGTATTTCTTATCAAATACCTTAAGTGTTGAAATACCACGAGTATCTTTCTCAGTAATCTTCAGTTCTTCTGGTTTAATATCGATCATTTCACCTACTGTTTTACCACCATCTTTACTTAAAGACAGTGAGTTGTATTTAGTAAATGCTTTACGAATACCATCGAACTTACTTACAGTCATTGGATTGCTTTTAGCATATTCTTCCAATACCAATTTACCTTTAATACTTGGAGAAATAGGCTTATCGACAATCTTAACCAATGGGACTTTATCTTCTACTTTATACTTTTTAAGATCCAATACATCACTAGAATCAAATTTAGAATTAATAATCTCTTCAAATTCGTCTTCTTGTTCACTCACTACTGGAACAATATTACTCATTTTAGATAATTTATTAAGATCAGAATCTGATTCAGTTTCAGTAATCAGTTCATCTTCATCATCAAGAATATCAGACACTACTTGAACATCATTGTCCTGATGTACTTCACCTAATTCGTTATAATAAACTTCTTCATGTCCATTTTCTTGTTCGTCATCTGGATTGTACGCATCGGGATCATCATTATCAATGTCGTTTTCGTGTTCTTCCTCTCTTTGTAATGCCCTACCTCGTCGCAAATGATAATCTGAAACACGACCATAATCGCGTTCAGTATCATCGCGATTATCAACAATATCATCTGGATCAGTTTCAATACCAGAATCATCACTATCCTCTAAGTTCTTAGCAGCAATCTCTTCTTCAGTCAGTTCAATACCTTCTTTGGTTTTAAAGGTATTATTGAGTTTTAAAAGTGTATTAATGAATTGCTTACTCATCAAACGAGGATCTATCTTACCTGCTGGATTCTCTTCACTACTTCTCCAGCTATCTAATAAACCCATGTTGAAAATAGTAAATACATCATTCTTCACTAAGACAATATTGGTTTTGTCTAATATTGCTTTAGGTACATTAGCAAATACAGATTTCTCTCGGTTAAGACCTAACCATTTCCACATCTCTAAAATAAAGATACTTTCCAAGTTATCAAGCTTACGGAATAACTCTACAGTCATCCCAGTAATGGATCGTTTCAAACTAGAAATAGGAAGCAGTTCATCAGGAACATTAATAAACAAAAATTGATTATAGTAGTTATTGTAATTGTAACTAACGTCCGCCAGACCTTTTAATAAAGTATTCAGAACGTTCATGTTACGATAATAACCAATATAGTTAGTATTACCTAAATAACGATAACGACGATCAATAAGAGAATAGTTAAGAACCAGAGGAACAATCAATTCTGGTTTATACTTATCCATCTCAACCACCATTTTAAATTTACGGTTGAGTTTTAAGTATTTCTTTAATTCGATTACTTGAGTTGCAGTACGAATAGTTAAAGTACCTAAACGAGAAGCAATATCCATGTAGGAATACATGGGGATTTTTAAGCTACCTTTCTTAAACAAGGCATTTTTATCACTAGGACCAACATCAGCAGTACTGCTAGGAATATAGTGGTAAGCAGATTGTTTAGGCAGGAAAAATTGTGTTGTGTTAAATATCCTCGGATTATTAAAATGGGTAACCATTCTATTCACGAGTTTTAACTGAAATTGTTCAAAGTTAATCATTACAAGTTTGTTCCTTTAAACATTGATTAAAAAAGATAAGAGCACTCTCCAGGGATGAACCACTGGAGAGTACACTTTGTTAATAAGATACCATCACCTAAACAACCTACCTAAAAAATTATTCATTAGGTACGTCAGACAGGTTATGGCAAACAAATTTAACAGTATCGTAGTTCACAGAATAACGTATAGAACCATCTGGACCTACGTAAGCACGTTTTTGTTTCTTATACTGGATAATTTCATTACGTGCTTCTTCAGTAAGAGCAGAGAGAATATTCTCTCGATCGCCATCGAACGGGACTGGTTATAGATAAGATTTTTTATTAGTTAATATAAGTAAACACTATACAAAATAAAAATACTTGCTTCTCTTTATAAGTCAGTCTACAAATACTATAGTGTATACCTATATATGAGATTAATAAAATTAACTTAAGGTAACCAGAAATTGGACTATATCTTCGCCGACATACTTGTGCTACCAACACAAATGTTTCGGAACACCACGAGTAAGGTGGTGTTAATACATAGAGGTTTATCAGACCACTGTATTCGTCCCTCGTTTCAAGGTTGTCATCACGACAATGCCTTACGTCTTTCGACTAGTCTCTGAACACAAATCCTTCTCTAAAAGAGAATAGGATTCTTCGCTGCGGATTGCCCTACTGATCTATCTCTTTTACTGTACTCTGGTTAATTACTCCAGACCCTACTGTGTATTACTACCAATAGTTAGTGTATAGATCTTTTACAGGGTGTTCCCGTCAATTAGAGGGATATTACTTTAGCTGTATTTCTACAACTATGGTGACCTCGATTTTTTTCAACAATTTTTTAAATATAGAAAGATACAATTATGTTACGTAATTATCACAAAGAATTTACTAAGACTTGTTTTTATCGAGACATCGAAAACAATTATAAGTACTATGTTGATATCGATGGTAATGTATTTAGAATACATTTAAATGATGTAGAAGTAATCAATCCTGTTGTGATTGGAAATCAGCGATACGTCTATATTGAATCTTTAAAGAAGAATATTAGAGTAGCTAACATCGTCAATTATGCTTTTAAAGGCAAGTATAGTGATGTATTCGACGAACTAATGGAACAACAAATTATTTTTCTAGATGGTAACGAAAATAACATCCATCCATCTAACATGATTTGGGGAAATGCTAATTCTAAAGATGATGAAGAAGGCTTTAGAATTATTCCTGGATTTGTTCGATATCGAATTAATCGAGAAGGCATAATTAAGAAATCAAGAGGTGGATTAGTAAGAGGCAGGCCTACACCTAGTAGTACTAAGCCTAATTCTAAATTTTACTTGAAGTTACACCTTAATGCTGATGTTAGTGGTAAGGTAGGTAAAGATGGTAAAGAAAATCCTGTCGTATTAGCATCTATTCATCGATTACTTGCTCTGGCGTACTTACCTATTCCTCCTAATTATTATCAGCTGGACGTTAGTCACATTAACGACAATTCTTTAGATAATAGAATAGAGAATTTGGAATGGGTGTCTAGATCAGCTAACAACGCTAGAGCTATTGAGAATAATTTAATTACTGGTACTAATCCTGTATTGATTAGAAATTTCGAAACTGGAGAAGTAACAGAATTTAATAGTATTGGTGCTTGCGCAAGAAAGTTTGGAATACATAAAACGAAGATTACAAACTTTTGCAAGACCAAAGGTCAAAAAGTATTCTCGAATGGTTATCAGTTCTGTAGAAAAGACGAGTTTACAGAATGGGGAACTACACCTTACGAGTATTCGAATGATAACGCTTCCAAATGGCAGAATGCCCTTAGAATGAACACGTTGGAAAACTTTACTGGTATAAAACTACCTGCTAGAATTTACGAGAAAGAAACAGGAAGAACAATAGTAATTGAAAGTTACTTTGATCTTAGGAAGTTCTTTACAGTAGATCCTAATTATACTATATTTAAATAATTGTATTTAGATAAAAAGTAAGGGATTTAGTAAGTACTATTACTAAGTCTCTTACGAAGTCGATCACCACCCTGCCCTCCGAGTGATGCAAGCGGAGGACATAAAGAAGTAATGGTATCTACACCATTAATAGGAAATTGATAGAATGGTTCGATAGTCGTATCGATCTCCCAATCATCATTTAACATCACTCGTCGTTCTGCCTTAGTCGTTGTCATGACTTTAGCAAAACTAGGTACATTACTTTCAATACCAGTAATTGGATAACGAACAATACTACTAGGAGCATTGTCGATTAAATGAATAGTAGTGATATAGAGTAATTCAATAAATGTCAAAGGTGTTACTAATTCTTTACTTTTATCTTTAGGTAATTCTTCAATACCATTAATAATTTTAAAAGTACCATCTAAACCTTTATAGATTAAAGCAAGATAGTAACCGTCTACTTCAACAGGATTGTGTCGAACACTAGTAGGTCGGAAACGTTGAATCAGTTTCTTAATACCTTCATCAGACTGAAATAAATCATGCCATTGTTGAGACAGATTAACTTCTTCTGATTTTAAAGTTTTCTTATTCACTAAACGAACAGGCTCTAAAGGAGAAACAAATTTTTCTGCTAAGAAACTATTCTTAATACCGCGAACAGAAAAAGGTAAACAACCTACCAGTTGTTGGAATAGACCGACCATTGTGTCGTTAAAACCAATGTTGGCTTTATCGTTTAAGAAACGACCAGATGGTTTAACAGCAGTAATTACGTTAGCCGTACCATTCGCTACAGTACGAGATGCCCATTTACCTTGAATCAATTTTTTCTTACCATGACCTGTGATTTCACCAAGATACATGTATAGTTTTAAAACTGTTTTCTGAATCGCATTTCGTGTAGAGTTTACTGCACTAAGATTTAACTTAGAAGAAATACTAGATAGAGAGTTAGCCAGAGAAATTATCTCACGATAGATCTGGTTAATCTCATCATGATCAATCATCCCTTCTTTAAATTCAACATCTCGATAACCAGCTTGTAAGACAATAAACTTATCCAGTTTATAAATCTTACGATGCTTCTTCAATAGCTCGTTTAATTCTTTACGTTTAGGAGAGTTAGTTTCAGGCATGACTAATTCATCTAAATGCTGCATAAAGAATTCATAGCCCGTCTCACCATCTAAAGCATTAGACTTATCAAAAAATTTCGTTTCTGGATTCCATTTAGCAAAAGTAACACCATCCATGATTTCTTCTAATAAAGAAGAAGAGGAAATCAATTCACGATAAACCGTGGGATGGATAATTTCTACATTAAGATCGATGTAAGCTTGTTTAGTCATTCGATCAGGTGAACCCATCGCACCAAATATCTCATTTGACCACAAGCCCTCAGGATGCAGTTGATAGTTAGCACCTGTAAACATCTGTGTAGATTTAACAGGATTCAAACTACGATATAATTCGCCTTGATTGAGATTCAGTAAGCTTAAGTTAAAAGGTTTCTGATTTTTCAAGACACTTTTAATTTTATCATCCATGATGAATCATTTATTCCTTTCTGAAATAAATTATTAAAAATAGAGTAGTCTACTCATTCATTATATATACTATATAGAAGATATGACTACTTTGGCTTGTAAATTAAGGCCAATAAATATACTCGAATTTATTATAAATTAAAACAGGAGTACTTTACATGGCGATTAAAAATCGTGTAGGTAAAGCCGTAGCTGAAGATCTCGACTTTAAGTTCGATTTCGACGACTACGAAAATCAATTTCCTGATCAGTGGGATACTGTTTCTGACGAGTACTCAACTGCAGAAAAGAACAGATCACCAGTAACAAAAGCTAAAAATAATGTTATTGCTGGTTTGAAAGACAGTATGTTAACACGTACTGGCATGGAAGAAGTATTGCGTACTGCTTTTCCGTCAGAATACGGAGATACATACGACAACATTAGTGCGGTACTTTCTGGCGTAAATGAATCTACAGATATGGTTAAAAAAGAATTTAACCGTATCAAGTCCAGAGGAAAAACTTACTTAAGACAATTAGCTCCAGTAGGGGACATGATTGGTTTAAAATCATTAACCGATAAATTAAACAACTGGGGTAAAGAAGAGTACGGTGATGACGACTACGGTCAGAATAATGTAGATAAAGAAAAACAACGCGAAGACAGTATTCAATCCTCTCTAGGTGAGTTGTTCTCTGTACAGAATAGAATTGCCGAGAAAAGAGCAAAATTAGAAGAAGTCAAACGAGACGCTAAAGATGCTGTAGAAACGGTTCGTTTCCAAGGACAGATCGGTGTATTGTCTTCTATCGATGCGTCGTTAAGAAATACCGTATCGTTCCAAAATAAGAATACGTATAACTACTATCGTAAATCGATAGAGTTACAATTACGTAAATATCACTTATTGAGCGATATCTACAATACACAGACCAAAACATCCGAAGCATTAATTCAGACTTTAAATGAAATTAAATTAAACACTGGTCTTCCAGAGTTTGTTAAAATGCGTACTTCTGAAGCTGCTAAGCAAATGATTCGCTCTAAAGCTTTCGAAGGTGTTCATAAGACTATCTTTGGTAATGGTGATTTCATTACTAATTTTACCAATAACTTAATGGGTGCGACAAGATCAGCTATGGGTAGCATAAATGATCTTTTTGATGTATTAGACCCAATGGTAGAACAAGGTATTAGTGCCATTGTGGACGATGATCCATTAGGTCGCGATGCATTGCATTCTGCTACTGCTTCTGCTGCCCCTACATTGTTTGGCTTCTTAGGTAAGAAAATACTTCAGATGTCAAACAAAACTAAGTTTGGTAAAAAAGTATATAAGAACGCATCACGCTTAAAATCATTTAATAATAATTTAGGCGAGAACATATTAAAAGCGTTTACTGGTGGTAAGGTAAGAGAGTTCGGTCGTAAATTAGATAAAGAAGGTACTATAACGGATCCGATTGTAGATTTTATCCAACAATTGGTCTATCAATCAGTTAATAAGAAAGCCACGACTTCTTTAGATATCGAAGGATACGAAAACTATGGCGATCAATTAGGTCGTGAGCAATTAGTGTCTAAAGCTCAACGAGTAGTGATCCCTGGTTATCTTGCCCGTATCTTGAGAGAATTGACAATCATCCGTACTGGTCAAGATGTTCCTCTATTAGAATATAACTATCGTTCTAATAAGTTTACCAGCTCTACTTCTTTAACCAAAGATATTATTAAATCCGCAATAGGTAAACAGAACGTTAACCTAATCAATAGCCTTGGTAATAACGCATTCTCTACAGCCGGTATGTTTACAACCAATAAACTTACTGGTGAAAAAGAAATGCTAGATGGCTTCACTAAAGAAGACATGCTTGCCGTTGGTAATGTATTGATTAATGCCGCTTCTGAAAACAAAACCATCGATTCAAGATTCTTAACCAATCCTAATTCATTCAAAGATGCGATTGGTGAAGAGAAAGCTAAAATCTTAGCTGCAAGATATCGTAAGGTATCTCGAGAGGATAAGAAATCTTCAGCATTGGATCGTGCTCGTGGTTTGTCTGGTTACGAAACTGACCGTATTGGTTCTTTAGGTAGTAATGTTAAATCAACCCTTAAAAGTTTTAGTATCCCAGAAAATACATTACAAGCAATTGTCAATGCAGGTTATGGTAATAAACTTAGAGAGATTGGTTTAATTGATGCTGGTGGTACAGTTAATGTAGATAAGTTAGTTGAACTTACGCGAAGCATTGATAACTTAGATAGCTTAGACGAGACATTCGGTTTTGACGAAGTAATTGGTGGATTGAAACAAAATAAATCTAGCAAGAATAAGATCAAAAATCGTAAAGGTTCAAATTCTGGTTCTACAAGTGATCTAGATCCTTACCAAATTGGTGGTCGTACTATTATTCCTGGTACCACACCTAACCGACCACAAGACCATGTGTCACAAACACAAGGCTTAGCAAGTTACTTAGCCGATTCTAACGATACGCCTTATTTAGAAATCATTTCTCATCAGTTATCCACTTTAAATGAAACATTATCTGGCGCTACTGGTTATATTCCACAAACAGGTGGTATTGGTAGCGACATCAGTACAGGTGTTAACAAAGCATACGATTGGGTTAAGAAGATTTCTAAAAAGTCTTACGATAAAGTCAGTGAGAAATTCCATGAAAAATGGGATGGTGAACTCGGTGATTCTATCAAAGGTAAAGCTCGCGAATATCGTATTAAAGCAAAACTCGCTAGAAGAAAACTCGATAAGAAAACTTCTTCAGCTATTGATAGACTGCGTTCAAAAGGTCTAGAAGTACAAGACCTCTTCCATAAAAACTTCGATGAACCTATCATGACTGCTCGTGGTTTTATCGAAGGTAAATATCGAGATGCTGAAGGTAAAGTCATTAAAAGCATTAATGATATCAAATCAACCGTATTTGACGAAGAAGGTAATGTCATCCTGACAGTGGAAGATATCCGAGATACTTTCTACGTTGATGCTAAAGGTAAGTTAATGCAATCTAAGCATTTCCAAAAACTCTTAGCAGAATACGAGAAACAAAAAGGTAAAGCAGAAAAAGGAATCGGTAATTTCAAAGAAGAATGGAAGAAACGTCGAGATCAATTTAAAGAAGATTGGGAAGAAGGTAAGATCCAAGACAATATTAAAGGCAAAGCAAGAGAAACTGGTTCTAAGATTAAAGACTTCTTAGGCAATGCAGTTTCTGACTTAGCTGGCTTTACAAAAAATCTTAATTTACCTAAACCAACTACTTTGCAAGATGTGTATTTCAATTCTATCGCCAGAAATACTGCAACAACAAATGACCTGTTAATGGAGATGTCTCTTAAATTAGAGAACTTGCAATTAATGTCTATTAATCAGTTTGCAACTGGTGAAAACTTACCTCCTGAATTAAGACCACGTTTCATGCAACGAGTAAAGAATTTATTTGCTCGTAAACGTTCTTTCCAATTCCCTAATCAGCAAAAACATATTGCTCAACGTATTTGGGAATTTGGTGGTTGGGCTGCTTCCTCTACTGCAACCATGGGTATGGCTCTGACTAAAGCCATGGGTAACATAACCGGTAAAGGTCTTAAATTCGGTTTGTCTGGTGCTACTTCATTGTCTGGACTAGGTTTAGACATGGGTGGTGACCTTCTTAAATCTTTAAAAGGTAAAACCAAAACCACTTCTAAGCGAGCAATAGACATTGCCGACAATGCTAAAGGAAAAGTTTTAGATGTTTATCTAAAAGGACATAAAGAACCTATCCTTAAAGCACGTGAGATGAAGAAAGGTAATTACTACGACGAACAAGGTAATCCTATTACTCAGTTTGTCGATATTAAATCCGACATCTACGACGTTGAAGGTAATGTTGTTTGTAGTTACGATGACTTTAAGAAAGGTTATGTAAAAGACTCCGGTACCTACAAAATGGTTAAGATGTTTAACTGGTTTAAAGATCGTACTATAGGTATTTCTTCCAAATTAGGTTCATGGGGTTATTCTGGACTTGTTCTTCCTGCCAAGATTGCTAAAGCAAGTATTCTAGCTGCTCATGGTGTTGTCAGACGTAAGTTTAGAATGCAGATAAAAGACATTTACGTAAAAGGTCAACCTGAGGCACCTATTCTCTACGCTAAAGATATTCGTGCTGGTAAATACTTCGATAAAGAAACTGGCAAACCTATTGCCGATATCGCTGATGTATCTGGTCCAGTAGTAGATGCAGAAGGCAATGAAGTATTGACTCGTGAGGATCTTCGCTTAGGCTTAGTAGACAGATTTGGCAAAGAATTTACTGACCATTATCGTAACTTCTCAGGTACGAAACAATGGTTGATTGCTAAGACTGTTGGGTTAGGTATTGAAGCAGCTAAGGGATCTATTAAGTTAGGCATCGCTGGCATTCGCATGGGTGTTAAGATGGGTGCGGCTGCTTATCGTTCTGCTAAGAGCATTCTTGGCTTATCTACTAAAGGTGCCGCTAAAGGTTTACGTATCATGGGTGGGGCTTATACCTCTATCTACGATAAGTTAACCGGTAAGATTAAAGATCCTTCCGATGCTTTGTTTGCAGGACTGTCTATTTCTAACGAAACAAACCAATACTTATTTGCAATCCATTCTTTATTGGATCAACGTATTCCTGTACCTAGCTCAGGTGTATTTGGGGATCGAGATGGAGATGGCGACCGAGAAAATGGTATTGCCGATATCAAGCAAAGAAATAGATTAGCTAAATTAAGAGAAGCTGAAGAAAAAGCATTAGCCAAACGAGACAAAAACTTAGCCAACATGATCGGTGATGCGATCAGAGGTAAAAATGGCAAGAAATCTAAAGACGAAGAGAAAGAAGAAGATGGTATTTTCGATAATGTCATCGAAGGCTTAACTCAAGGTGTTGCGGCTAAACTTTTAAGTGCTTTAGGTTTAGGTGGTCTACTAGGTGGTGGAGGTAGAGACGGAAGCGGTGTAGGCGTTGATGCCAGTGATCTTC
>ENA-OWLI01000061-OWLI01000061.1-metagenome-genome-assembly--contig:-NODE-61-length-20702-cov-12.323388_pt1 | contig 20702 bp, 17 predicted proteins | sample MGYA00245346_ERZ651096 | MGnify/ENA primary metagenome ERZ651096 (study PRJEB26857, sample SAMEA4031766) | metagenome | biome: human; feature: oral; material: saliva | place: Philippines | collected 2014...
GTAGATTCCCATTGCCATTTAGATGCATTGGATTATGAAAATTTACACAAAGATATTGCTGATGTGGTGGCCAAAGCCCACGCTCGAGATGTGAAGCATTTATTGGCGATTGGCGTAACATTAAGCCGTTTTGAAAAAGCTTACCCTGAGTTAGCAAAATTTCCGAATGTGTCTTTAGCTTGCGGCGTACATCCACTAGATCTTGAAGAAGAACCTTACGATGCCGAGCGTTTATTACGTTTATCCCAAGATAAAAAAGTGATCGCAATTGGCGAAATTGGTTTGGATTATTATTACAGTGCAGATAATAAGGCATTGCAGCAAACGGTTTTTGCGGATCAAATCAGAATTGCTAATGAAGTGGATAAGCCCGTGATTATTCATACTCGTTCAGCGCCAGAAGATACCATTGCCATGTTGCGTGAGCACCATGCAGAAAAGTGCGGTGGATTAATTCATTGTTTTACAGAAACCTTGGATTTTGCGAAAAAGGCACTTGATTTAGGATTTTATATTTCTTGTTCGGGTATTATTACCTTTAAAAATGCGGAAAGTATTCGCGAAGCCATTCGTTATGTGCCGGTAGATCGCTTGTTAGTTGAAACGGATTCGCCTTACTTAGCCCCCGTGCCTTATCGTGGTAAAGAGAACCAACCTGCCTATACACGTGAAGTGTGTGAGTATGTGGCAGCGTTAAAAGGGCTGTCTATGGAAGAATTTGCGCAAATTAGTACACAAAACTTCGAGCGTTTATTTAAAATTAATGTACAATAAATCATCGATTTAAATGGGAGAGTTTTATGCGTAAGTTTTTTAAGTACTTTTTGTTTTTAGTGGTATTTGTTTTCCACGGCTTTATGTTCGCCGTGGTGAGCTACGTTTTCCCGCACTATGATGTGACGCGAGTAACGGGTGTGGAAGTGAAACGTATGGATAAAGATGGTCCGATTACAAAATCAAATCCGTCTGATGGTCCAACGCGCGATGTGTATTTTATCAACACACAAAATGATGATGGTAAAATCATGGTGTATCGTAATGAAGATACCCGTTGGGGTTTCCCGTTCTACTTTAAATTTGGTTCATCAAATTTACAGGCTCAAGCTCAAGCCTTGGGTAATGAAAACAAATTAGTGCAAATCAAATATTATGGTTGGCGGATGACGATGTTCGATGAATATCGCAATGCCGTTGCGATGAAAGAAATCAGTGGCGATGTGACACCAAGCCATCCGATTTTATCTTGGGTATTCTATGCTTTCTTATTAGTGACTCTTTTCCTTTCTATACAATTTATACGCGGCTGGTTCGACAGCGAAAATTAGCGTTTCTCAAATGGGGCGTCATAGAACGTCCTCACAATTTAATAATAACATTTCAAACCTAAAAACCAGCGGTAAATTGACCGCACTTTAAAACCAATAAAGAGAATATGATGAGTTTATCTGCAGCGATTTTAATTTTAATCGTATTAATTATTATCAGTGCAATCTTGTCATCAGCCGAGATTTCTCTTGCGGGTGCAAGACGCATTAAATTACAAACGTTAGCCAATGAAGGCAATATCAAAGCGGAGAAGATCTTAAAGTTACAGGAGCAGCCTGGTCGCTTTATTACTGTAGTTCAAATTGGACTCAATATGGTCGCCGTACTCGGTGGTGTGATTGGCGAGGCAACAATTAGTCTTCACTTACAAAGTTTTTTACATGAATACACCAAAGCAGAATGGGTTGAGCCAGCCTCCTCTTGGCTTGCCTTTTTCATGGTAACCATAGCATTTGTTTTATTAGCCGATTTAATTCCGAAACGTCTTGCACTGATTAATCCTGAAGGTGTTGCGCTACGGACTGTTGGCATTATGCAAGTCTTTATTTTCTTCTTAAAACCGATTGTATGGTTTTTTGATGGTCTTTCTAATATCTTCTTCCATTTAATGGGCGTATCGACTAAACGTGAAGATAACATGACTCCAGAAGACATTGTGGCTATCGTAGAAGCTGGAGCTGAAGCAGGTGTGCTAAAAACACAAGAGCATTATTTGATTGAAAATATCTTTGATATGCAAGAGCGTACCGTGTCTTCAACCATGACGACTCGAGAAAATATTGTATTTTTAGACCGCACTTTCACTCGTCAGGAAGTGTTGAATACCTTATCGGCAGACTCTCATTCTAAATTAGTGATCTGTGATAATGGTTTGGATAAGATTTTAGGTTATGTGGAATCACATACCTTATTAACACTCTATCTTCAACAAGAAGTAGTGGATTTAACAGATAGCCGTTTATTACGCAAAGCGTTATTTATCCCGGATACTCTGTCGTTATACGAAGTATTAGAGCTATTTAAATCCACCGGTGAAGACTTTGCGATTATCGTCAATGAGTATGCACTTGTGATGGGCTTAATTACCTTGAATGACGTGATGAGTATTGTGATGGGAGAGTTGGTTTCTAACGAAGAAGAACAAATTGTCAGCCGTGATGAAAACTCTTGGTTGATTGATGGTGCAACGCCGCTTGAAGATGTGATGCGTGCTTTGGATATTGAATCTTTCCCTGATTCAGAAAATTACGAAACTATTAGTGGCTTTATGATGTATATGTTACGCAAAATCCCGAAAAAAACCGATTTTGTGTTGTACGATAAATATAAATTTGAAGTCATTGATACCGATAACTTCAAAATTGATCAAATTTTAGTTTCGATTGTCAAAGACAGCGGAGTGAGCAAAGAATCAGCGTAGTACTAGATACTGCCTTGCTTAATCCCCCATTCTAAGTATAATTAACAGCGGTTTTAACCGCCTATAAATAAGGAAAATTTAATGTTAAAAAAAATCTCGATATTCTTTGTTGCAGTCATGCTTGCGGGTTGTTCTTCAATTTCAGATATGACCTCTTACATTCCGTTTATGGGTAAAGACAAAAAGGTCATTGATTTAGATAAAGATAAAATCGACCAAAAATCTTATGCGGCAGCTTATGAAGCCACTGTGGCAACGTATAAAGGTCGTGTAACGAAAAATTTCTTTGTGGATAATTTTGCAAGTGGTGCAAATGACTGGTATCTCGGTCGCATCGTCGTGCCAATCAAACAAATTCAAGATAAACTCTACACGGGTGGCCATGATTCTGATGTGTATGCTTACTATAGCGGTGTGTTGCATGCAGAAGCATTACAAACCAACTTTAGTCGCTTAAGCGCGAATTGTTGGCAAAAAGTGGATTCGCCAAGTGTGACGCAAGGGATCTACGATGCAATGCGTGATTTGCAAAAAGGCAAAGAGCGTGGTGAAAATGACGCTTACCTTTCCCAAGGTAGCGAAATGCTACTCAAAGCCTGTACCGGCCAATAATCAATTTGAGCTGTTGATGAGCGATCTCATCAGCAGCTTTTCTTTTTTTAAATCATCAATGTGAAGGAGCAAGAATGTTAGAACTTTCGGAAAGCAACATTCATTTAAATGCTACGGCAACAAATAAGCTGCAAGCTATTGAAATGGCTGCAAATGCGTTAGAGCAAGCTGGCAATGTTGAACAAGGTTATTTGCAAGGCATGCTTGGACGAGAACAACAAACCTCCACTTTTTTAGGCAATGGGATTGCGATTCCACACGGTACATTAGAAACCCGTTCGATGGTGAAAAAAACCGGTGTGCAAGTGTTCCAATTTCCCCAAGGTATTGAGTGGGGTGAAGGCAATATTGCTTATGTTGTGATTGGTATTGCAGCCCGTTCTGATGAGCACCTTGCTTTACTTCGTCAATTAACGCATGTTTTAGGTGATGAAGATACCGCGGCACAGTTAGCGACATTAACAGATGTTGAAAAATTCCGTGCGATTTTGTTAGGTGAAAGCGATGCTTTTAGCATTACTGACGAAACATTAAGTTTAGATATTGAAACACAAAGTTTGCTCACACTTACTGCCATCAATGCAGGCAAATTACAGCAGCAAAGTGCGGTTGAAAATAGCTTTGTTTCTGAAGTGGTATCCAATTCTGCTCTGCCACTTGGTAAAGGGTTATGGGTTACGGATGCTGTATCAGGTAACGTGAAAAATGCGTTGGCATTCAGTCGTGCGAAAACCATTTTTAATCATAATGGCAAAGCGGTGAAAGGCGTATTGACGATTTCGGCGGTTAACGATCAAATCAATGAGACATTGGCGCGTTTATTGGATGATGAAGTCCAAAATATTTTATTAAGTGGTAATACGCAGCAAATTTTGACCGCACTTAATGGCGGTAAAGTGCCAGTTGTAGCAGCTGCTCAATCTGAAGACCAAATCGCGACAGGTGCAGTGATTGGTACCTTTACTATTCGTAATGAACATGGCTTACATGCTCGCCCAAGTGCGGTACTGGTTAATGAAGTGAAAAAATTTGTCTCCAAGATTACGGTGCAAAATCTTACTCGAGAAACCGCACCGGTTAGTGCAAAAAGCTTGATGAAAATTGTGGCATTAGGTGTTACTCAAGGTCATCGCTTACGTTTTGTTGCAGAAGGGGATGATGCGAAACAAGCTATCGAAGCCTTAGGTAAGATCATTGCGAGTGGACTTGGCGAAAGCGTATCTGCCGTACCACCGGCTGAACCGGATACCATTGAAGTAAGCAGTGAGCATGCACCACAAATCCACGAAGAAAACCCGGGCTTACCAGCCGACGCTGTTGAAGCGGTATTTATGATTCGTAATGAACACGGTTTACACGCTCGTCCAAGTGCCGTGCTTGTTAATGAAGTGAAAAAATATAATGCGTCGGTTGCGGTACAAAACTTAGATCGTGACACCCAATTAGTCAGTGCAAAAAGTTTGATGAAAATTGTGGCACTTGGTGTCGTGAAAGGTCATCGCCTACGTTTCGTCGCGAGCGGTGAAGAAGCTCAACAAGCGATTGACGGTATTGGTGCTGTTATTGAAAACGGTTTAGGTGAAGGTAGGGGGTAAGTGATGGCAAAAGTAGTAACAATTACCTTAAATGCCGCTTACGATTTAGTTGGGCGTTTGCCGCGTATTGAAATCGGCGAAGTGAACACTGTTGAAACGCTTGGTATTTTTCCTGCTGGCAAAGGCATCAATGTCGCTAAAGTGTTGAAAGACTTGGGCGTAGAGGTGGCTGTTGGTGGATTCTTAGGTGAAGACAACGTTGGTGATTTCGAAACGTTATTTAAAAAACAAGGCTTGGAAGACAAATTTCATCGCATTGCCGGTAAAACTCGCATTAACGTAAAAATTACGGAAATAGAAGCCGATGTGACGGACCTAAATTTCTTAGGTTATCAAATTACCCCAGAAGCTTGGCAGCAATTTACAGCTGATTCATTAGCGTATTGCCAAAACTTTGACATCGTTGCGGTTTGTGGCAGTTTACCGCGTGGTGTCAGTCCTGAATTGTTTGCGGATTGGCTTAATCAGTTACATCAAGCTGGTGTAAAAGTCGTATTAGATAGCAGTAATGCGGCACTCACAGCAGGCTTGAAAGCCCATCCTTGGCTGGTGAAACCAAATCACCGCGAATTAGAAGCGTGGATTGGTCATTCACTAAATTCTCTTGACGAAATTATTGCTGCGGCAAAAAAACTTAAAGCTGAAGGCATTGCTAACGTCATTATTTCGATGGGAGCAGACGGTTCTTTATGGCTGAGTGATCAAGCTGTTATTCAAGCTCAACCACCTAAATGTGAAAATGTGGTGAGCACCGTAGGAGCGGGTGATTCTATGGTGGCTGGCTTAATTTACGGTATTGAAAAAGGCTTATCTCAAGCGGAAACCTTAGCGTTTGCAAGTGCTGTTTCCGCCTTTGCGGTTTCACAAAGTAATGTGGGCGTGAGCGATATCGCCTTGCTTGAGCCAATTCTGGCGAATGTCAAAATTTCTGTGATTGAAGGATAATGTAATGAATTTGTTTTTAACTCAATCTCCGCAAATTGGTGCGGCAAAAGCCTATTTACTTCGCCAAGCATTGAGCGAGGTCGCGAAAAAAGCCAATCATACTGTGGTTGAGCAAGCCAAAGAGGCGGATTTAGTGATTGTTTTCGGAGCTAGTTTGCCAAACTCTGCTGAGCTTGTGGGCAAAAAAGTCTTTTTAGCTAATGAGGATGCGGCGATTGCTTCACCTGAAGTAACGCTGACGAATGCACTTAATCAAGCCGTGGACTATGTTCAACCTGCTCAAAGTGCGGTTGGATTTGACAGTGTTTCTGGTGTCAAAAATATTGTCGCGGTGACAGCTTGTCCGACAGGGGTTGCGCATACCTTTATGTCTGCTGAAGCCATTGAAACCTATGCGAAAAAGCAAGGTTGGCAGGTGAAAGTGGAAACGCGTGGCCAAGTGGGCGCAGGTAATGAAATTACCCCTGAAGAAGTCGCTGCGGCAGATTTAGTCTTTGTTGCGGCCGATATTGATGTGCCGTTAGAGAAATTCCAAGGTAAACCGATGTATCGCACGTCGACCGGTTTAGCGTTAAAGAAAACAGCACAGGAATTCGATAAGGCATTTAAGGAAGCAAAAATCTACGAAGGTGGTGCGGCAAAATCTTCTGCTAAATCAGAAGAAAGTGGCGAGAAAAAAGGCGTCTATAAACATTTGATGACGGGTGTATCGCACATGTTGCCGTTGGTGGTTGCCGGTGGTTTATTAATCGCGATTTCCTTTATGTTTGGTATCGAAGCCTTCAAAGATGAAACAATTTTCCATGGTATTCCAAAAGCCTTAATGGATATCGGTGGCGGTGCAGCATTCCACTTGATGATTGCGGTATTTGCCGGATATGTGGCCTTTTCTATCGCAGACCGTCCGGGGCTTGCGGTAGGTCTCATTGGTGGTATGTTAGCCACCACCGCGGGCGCAGGAATTTTAGGTGGGATTATCGCGGGTTTCTTAGCGGGTTATGTGGTGAAAGGATTAAATGCAACCATTAAATTGCCGGCAAGTTTAACCTCCTTAAAACCGATTCTAATTCTACCGCTCTTTGGTACCTTGATTGTCGGCCTCGCCATGATTTATGTGATTAATCCTCCGGTTTCACAAATTATGACCACCTTAAGTGATTGGTTAAAATCCATGGGGGAAGTCAATGCGATGGTATTGGGTGCGATTATCGGTGCGATGATGTGTATTGATATGGGTGGTCCAGTAAACAAAGCGGCTTATACTTTCTCCGTGGGAATGTTAGCTTCTCAAGTTCATACACCAATGGCTGCCGCCATGGCAGCCGGTATGGTGCCACCAATTGGGATGGCGATTGCCACTTGGATTGCGCGCAGTAAATTTACCAGTAATCAACGTGATGCAGGTAAAGCATCCTTTGTCTTGGGGTTATGCTTTATCTCTGAAGGGGCGTTACCGTTTGTGGCTGCTGATCCATTGCGTGTGATTATTAGCTCGGTTATTGGTGGTGCAACTGCTGGGGCGGTTTCAATGACATTGAATATTTCTCTACAAGCACCACATGGTGGTTTATTTGTGATTCCGTTTGTTTCTGAACCATTACTCTACTTAGGTGCAATTGCAACAGGGGCATTATTAACCGGTGTGGTTTACGCGGTGATTAAGCCGAAGGCGACAGAATAATCAATTTTTTAATCAGAAAGTGCGGTAATTTTTAACCGCACTTTTCATTTATCAGGTATAATTACAATGATTTAGAGAGAAATTATGGATAAATACAATAAACTCCGCATTGAATGGGATTGTCGTCGAGGTATGCTTGAGTTGGATAAAATCATCATGCCTTTTTATAAAGCGCATTTTGACCAACTGACTGACGACAAAAAAGATATTTTTATTCGTTTACTCGCCGCCACGGATTTACAACTTTTTTCGTGGTTTTTTAATGGCAGTCAATCAGACGATGCTGAAGTGCAAGCGATGGTTGAATATATCCAAGATGTGCAGAAAACGAATGTCCGTTAATTTTTTTGAAATTTTTTATACAACAGGAACTTTTCAATTTTAACTCTGTCTGATAAAGCAACAATAGCTTGCTGTCTTGAATATATGAAGGCGTGTTAGACGTAGCATAGGAGATATATGGCTGAACAGCTAACAGATCAGGCTTTGGTAGAAAGAGTGCAGCAAGGTGATAAAAAAGCCTTTAATTTATTGGTTTCTCGTTATCAAAATAAAGTGGCCGGACTTTTAACCCGCTACATTTCTCATAACGACATTCCAGATGTTGTACAAGAATCCTTTATTAAGGCCTATCGTTCTATTGAATCCTTTCGGGGCGATAGTGCATTCTACACTTGGCTATATCGAATTGCCGTTAATACGGCAAAGAATTACTTAACGGCACAGGGGCGCCGTCCACCGAGCGAAGATATTTTGGCTGAAGATGCCGAAAGCTACGATGTGGGAACCCACCTACGTGATGTAGATACCCCTGAAAACGAAATGTTATCTAGCGAATTAGAAAAAGTGGTATTCGATACCATTCACAGTTTGCCAGAAGATTTAAGAACAGCGATTACCTTGCGTGAGCTTGAAGGGTTAAGTTACGAAGAAATCGCAGAAATAATGGATTGCCCAGTAGGCACTGTACGTTCTCGCATTTTCCGTGCTCGGGAAGTGATTGAGAACAAAATACAACCGCTTATGCAACGTTAAAATAAAGTCGGAGTTTATAAAATGCAAAAAGAGTTACTTTCAGCCTATATGGATGGGGAAGAAGTCAGTACCGAGTTGACGGAACAACTCTGTCAGGATAAAGATTTACAAGAGTCTTGGGCGGCATATCACGCAGTAAGATCGGTTATGCGTAAAGAGTCACCAGTATTATTAGGTGCTAACTTTACGGCGAAAATGGCTGATTTAATTGAATTAGAAGAAGTAAAACACGTAGAGATTACTGTTTCTCAACCAACACCAGAAGAAGCTGACAGCTTACCATTCGTGCAAAAATTAAAAGCATTCTTTGCACCAATGACACAAATTGCGGTGGCGGCAGGTGTGTGTGTAGCGGCAGTAGTGGGTGTGCAATCATTTAATGCGAAAAGCACCTCGGTTACACCTGAAAACCCAGTTTTACAAACCTTACCATTTAACAGTTCAGTTCAAGAAGTAAGTTACAACGCTCCGACCAAAGATGTAGCCACTTCGGAACAGATTGAGCAAAAAAATCGCCGCATTAGTACGATGTTACAAAACTATGAATTACAGCGTCGTATGCATGCAGATAGCTTAAATGTGGGTCGCAACCAAGCGAAATAATTACAGCAATTAATCGATAATTCACCACCTTAGGCGTGGTGAATTTTTTTATGGATCAATTGATTTATTTATGAAGAAAACGTTTCTCAAATTAACCGCACTTTTAGGCTTATTCCTGTTGCCTTTTACGGCATTTGCAGAAGAGCCAATTCAGTCATTAAATAAAATGTCGCAAGCCATGCGAAATTTAAATTATGAGATTGCTTTTGTGCAAACTACACCAACGAATATGGACTCGTTCCGTTATCGCCATATTAAGCAAGGGCAAAAAGTGTATGCACAGTTGGTGACATTAGATGGTGAACAGCAAGAAATCATCCAGCGCGGTAATTTAGTCAGCTATTTCCAGCCGGGTTCACGTGCTTTCACGATTAACAGTGGTGAGATTGTGGATGCACTTCCGGCAGTGATTCGCACTGATTTTAGTAAGCTGAGTCAGAATTATGATTTTATTAAGCTTGGAAAAGACCGAATTGCAGGTCGATTTGTCGATACCATTCGTATTGTGCCAAAAGATGATTTTCGCTATCAATATCTTGTTTTCTTAGATGAAGAAAATAGTTTGTTATTGCGTGGCGATATGCTTGATCGAGAAGGCAAGTTATTGGATCAATTCCGTGTGGTGACGTTATATATCGATGATCGCCTACGTGGTTTAACGGATTACCTTAATAAGGTGTCAGTGCCGCCACTTTTAAATGAAGGGAAGCAAGAGTCATCCCTTTCAATTAATTGGAAAACAGATTGGTTACCACAAGGTTTTGATTTAGTTCGCCAGAATCAAGATGTGATAGATGGTGAAGTGATTGAAAGTGCGTTATTTAGTGATGGTCTTTTCACTTTCACGCTTTATGTTAATAAAGCCGACAACACCGCTGCAAAAGAAAATACGTGGAAACAAGGGGCTTATACGATTTACAGTGAAGTCATGGGCGATAAAGAAATTACCTTTATCGGACAGCTTCCAATTGCCGCAGCTAAGCGAATTGTGCAAGGCGTAACATTCCTAAAATAATTCACTAGAAGTGAAAAGTTGCTATTTTGTGTCCCCTTGCTATACTTTCTTTACCTAATGGATTTTGATAGCTAAACCCCGTCCTACGGGGTTTTGTTTTATCAAGTGCGGTCATTTTTCTTAAGGTTTTTACAATGAATAATCCCCTTCCTCTTCTTGGCATCACGGGTTACAGCGGTAGTGGCAAAACCACATTGCTGGAAAAATTGCTTCCTCAATTAATTAAAAAAGGCTTACGTGTTTCAGTGATTAAACACAGCCATCATAACGCTCATGTGGATAAAGAGGGCAAAGATAGTTGGCGAATGAAAGAGGCGGGTTCTGCACAAGTTATTATGGCTTGTGATACTCGTTGGGCATTAATGACAGAAACGCCTCAAGAGCCAGTTTCGCTAGCCTATTTAAGTCAACAATTTGATCATCATTTAACGGATTTAGTGTTAGTGGAAGGATTTAAACAAGAACCTATTCCAAAGATTCTGTTGCATCGACGAGAGATGATAAAACCTTTGCCGGAATTAGATGAAAACGTGTTGGCTTTAGCAACGGATTATTCGCTTGAAACTGACCGCACTTTATTAGATATTAATCAAATTGAACAGATCGCTGAGTTTATTTATCAATGGTGGAAAAAGACGCAGTAATAGAAAGTCGGCACTATAAAGGGCTGGCTTGGGTGGCTTCCATGGCTTTGTTTATGCAAAGCTTGGATGCGACTATTTTAAATACTGCCTTACCAACCATTGCTACAGATCTGCAGACCCCTGTCTTTGAAATGCAAATGGCGATTATCGCCTATTCTCTTGCCGTTGCCTTATTTATTCCTTTAACGGCTTGGGCAGCAGCGAAATTTGGTACACTCACTGTTTTCCGCTCTGCTGTTTTTACCTTTGTATTAGGCTCGGTAGCTTGTGCGATGTCAACCTCTCTCGAGACCCTTGTGCTCTCACGAATTATCCAAGGTGTTGGCGGAGCATTTATGATGCCTGTCGCTCGCCTTTCGATTATTCAAACCGTACCGAAAAACCAATTGATTAATGCCTGGAGTTTAATGGCGACAGCGGGATTGATTGGCCCGATTCTTGGTCCGATTTTAGGTGGTTGGCTTGTTGTACATACTTCATGGCATTGGATTTTCTTAATCAATATTCCTATTGGCATGTTAGGCTTTTGGGCGGCGGCTAAAGTGATGGGAAATCATAAAGGAAATGCAAGTAAATTAGACTGTACAGGCTTTTTACTCTTTGCGTTTGGTCTAGTTGGTTTAACGCTCGGGCTTGACTTACTCGGTGAAAGTCATAGTGATCGCATAACCACATACAGTGTATTAGCGATTGGCATGGCATTATTGATGGCTTATTATTTTTATGCGAAAGGTAATGAACGCGCCATTTTGCCGCTATCCCTTTTCAATACAAGGACATTCCGATTAGGTATTGCAGCCAATATCTTCACCCGTCTTTCCGGTTCGGCTGTGCCATTCTTATTGTCATTAATGTTCCAACTTTCCTTTGGCTATTCAGCTGAAGTGTCAGGCTGGTTACTTGCACCTATTGCACTAATGTCCGTCGTATTTAAATGCTTTATTGGGCATATTTTAAATATCTTAGGTTATAAAACGACATTAATTTTATCGTCACTTTTAATGGCTGGCTCAACGGTTTCTATGTCATGGCTTGATTCCTCATCATCAACGACGTGGATAATATGTAATCTGATGTGGTACGGTGCCTGTATGTCGATGATTTTTAGCTCAATTAATACACTTACCGTTGGCGATCTATCACAGGAACAAGGCGGTGTCGGCTCGACGGTATTGAGCATTGTGCAACAAGTGGGTATTGGTTTTGGTATCGCCGTAGCATCCATTATTTTAACGTTATATCGTCAATTCATTGGTAACGAAGGCGAAGCATTACAACATGCTTTCAGTTACACATTTCTGACCACTTCTGTTTTTGCGATCGCATTAGTTTGGATATTGAGCTATTTGCATAAAACAGACGGGGATCATTTGCGGAAAAAACGCTGATATTGAATATCTTAGTTTAATTTGTTATAAGAAAGATCATTTTCTTATTTTGTAAAAGTTTGATTTACTTATATCTTAAGTAAAAATTTTATATTTATGTTTAGGTGTTCCACCCGATTAAAGAAGGAAAACTTATGAAATTAAAAGCGACATTAACACTTGTTGCAGCGAGTTTGTTTTTAGCTGCTTGTGATCAATCTGGTTCTGCTGCAAAAGAAACTGCGAAAACAGAAACCGCAAAACCTTCAGGCAATAACACGTTTGTGTACTGTACGGCGAAAGCACCACTTAGCTTTAGCCCGGCATTGGTAATGGAAGGTACATCTTACAATGCGAGTTCACAACAAGTGTATAACCGTTTGGTTGAATTCAAAAAAGGTTCAACTGACCTTGAGCCAGGCTTGGCTGAAAGCTGGGAGATCAGTGATGATGGTTTAACTTATACGTTCCATTTGCGTAAAGGGGTGAAATTCCATACCACAAAAGAATTTACGCCAACACGTGATTTTAATGCGGATGATGTAGTCTTTTCTTTCCAACGTCAGTTAGATCCTAACCACCCTTACCACAACGTATCGAAAGGGACTTATCCGTATTTCAAAGCGATGAAATTCCCAGATTTATTAAAATCAGTTGAGAAAGTGGATGACAACACCGTTCGTATCACCTTGAATAAAAAAGATGCGACTTTCTTAGCAAGCTTGGGTATGGATTTTATCTCTATTTATTCCGCTGAATATGCAGATGCGATGTTGAAAGCGGGTAAACCAGAAACGATCGATAACAAACCAGTGGGTACAGGTCCGTTTATTTTTGTGGATTACAAAACTGACCAAGCGGCACAATATGTAGCAAATGAAACCTATTGGAAAGGTCGCACACCACTTGATCGCTTAGTCATCAGCATCGTGCCAGATGCGACGACGCGTTATGCGAAGTTACAAGCAGGTTCTTGTGATTTAATTCTCTTCCCGAACGTGGCGGATTTAGCCAAAATGAAGACCGATCCGAAAGTACAGCTTTTGGAACAAAAAGGTTTGAACGTGGCATATATCGCATTCAATACGGAAAAAGCACCGTTTGATAACGCGAAAGTACGCCAAGCATTGAACTATGCTGTAGATAAAAAAGCGATTATTGAAGCGGTTTATCAAGGTGCAGGCACTGCAGCGAAAAACCCACTACCGCCAACAATTTGGAGTTATAACGACGAAATCCAAGATTATCCGTATGATCCAGAGAAAGCGAAACAGCTTTTAGCGGAAGCAGGTTATCCAAATGGTTTTGAGACGGACTTCTGGATTCAACCGGTGGTACGTGCGTCTAACCCAAATCCAAAACGTATGGCTGAACTTGTAATGGCAGACTGGGCGAAAGTGGGTGTAAAAGCAAATCCAGTAACGTTTGAATGGGCAGACTATCAAAAACGTGCCAAAGCAGGCGAATTAACGGCAGGTATCTTCGGTTGGTCAGGTGATAACGGTGATCCGGATAACTTCCTTTCTCCGTTACTTGCAAGTGCTAACGCGGGCAACTCAAACTTTGCACGTTTCAAAAATGCAGAATTTGATGCCTTATTAGATAAAGCGATAGGCTTAAACAATAAAGATGAGCGTGCGGCACTTTATAAACAAGCACAAGTGATTTTCCATGAGCAAGCGCCATGGATTCCAGTTGCACACTCAGTTGGTTTTGCACCACTTAGCCCTCGCGTAAAAGGTTACGTACAAAGCCCATTCGGCTACGATGCGTTTTATGGCGTGAGTGTTGATGGTAAATAATTAACGGACTATACTAGCCCTTGCAGTTGCAAGGGCTTTTTGTTTTCAAGCAAAAGGAGAAAGAAAATGGACTTACATGATATTCGTGAGGATTATTGCAAACAGGCGCTTTCTCAGCATGATTGCGATCCCAATCCAATCAAACAATTTGAAAAATGGCTCAACGAAGCGATTACGGCTAAAGTCAATGAGCCAACAGGTGTTAATGTGGCGACAGTCAATGAAGACGGCCGACCAACAAGTCGAATGGTACTGTTAAAAGAAGTGAACGACCAAGGTTTTGTCTTTTTCACAAATTATCACAGCCGAAAAGGTCGCGCCATAGAACATAATCCTTTCGTCGCCCTGACATTCTTTTGGCCAGAATTAGAACGTTCTGTTCGTATTGAGGGCAAAGCCGAAAAAATCTCGCCTGAAAAATCAGATGAATATTTTGCCACTCGCCCTTACACCAGCCGAATTGGCGCTTGGGCCAGTGAGCAAAGTGCGGTCATTTCTAGTCACAAATCTTTATTAGCGAAAGCGGCACTGATTGCAGCAAAACACCCATTAAATGTCCCTCGCCCACCACATTGGGGAGGCTATCTTGTGATTCCTGATCGCATCGAATTCTGGCAAGGTCGCCCAAGCCGCTTACATGACAGAATTTGTTATTTATTCAATGACGGAAAATGGGAAAGAGAGCGCTTATCACCGTAAGTTTCTTAAAAATATCCTAAAAAAACAACCGCACTTTGATTTTTCAACCAAAGTGCGGTTTATTTTTACGTTATTTTTATTTACCGATGATTTCTGCTAAATCAACTTTGCGGTTTTCGTAACGAGAACGGGTACAAGCATCGGCAGTGGCGATAGCAGCACGGGCAGCTTCACCGGTGAGTAATTTTACAAATTCCTCAGTTGGTTCCATTCCATGAAGAATATCGTTTAAATAACGCATTTCTTTTTTCATAATAGAACTCAACCAGAGCGGTGTGCGTTTGCCCGGTTTACCATATTGAATCGCGCCGTCCATTTCTGTGCTGTTGTAAATACGAGTACGGTCATCATCTTCTTCTTGGGTTTCGTGAATGAGGAAATAGGTGTCTTTTCCATCTACACGAAGGGTGCCTTTGGTATTGTACATATCAAGTTTGATTGCGCCTTTTTCCCCTTGAATTAATACATAATGTTCACCCCAACGGAAAGCCGAACCCCATTCTAAAACAGCGAAGCGATTATCCTCGTATTCCATGGTGACAAAAATCATATCGTCTTCATCACCAAATTTTTCGCCTTTGTGGGCAACATTGGCGGCTGCCATGGTAACGGTTTTTGGCATACCGCCCATAATGAATTGTACGCAGTCTAATTCGTGAATATGGTGGTATAAGTGGCCGCCAGATTTTTCACGAATTTTTTTCCATGAAATAGTCGGTTGTTGTTCTTCCCAGCCGTTACGTGCGGTGTGGCAATAAAGCACTTTACCGATCACGCCTTGATTGATTAATTCTTTGGCATGGTGAACACCGTTAAAGAAGTTCATCACATGGCCAGCCATAAAGGTAACACCATTTTCTTCGCAAGCGCGCACCATGTCGTCACAGTCTTGATAACTTAAGGCGATTGGTTTTTCACAGAAAACGTGTTTTTTGTTTTTCGCTGCAAGGATGACCGGTTCTTTGTGTAAGTAGTTTGGTGTAGCCACAATCACGCAATCCACATCAGGTGAAGTGACTAATTCTTCAAGCGATTTTGCCGCTACGCATTGTAATTCTTGAGCAATGGTTTCACCATTTTCAGGGTCGTATACCATGGTAATCTGTGCATCATCAAATTCATTCATGAAACGGGCTAAATCCGCACCAAAATAGCCAACGCCAACAACACCATATCGCATCATAATAAACTCCTTATTTTTTCACTGAGATTTGTTTTTCCGTTACCATGGATTGCTTCGCTGCTTCTGCAACTTCGATGGCTTCAGTTAAACATAGACTTAATGGGCTGGTTTTTCCTTGCGTTAAGTGCGCCACCACGCTTTGTACTTCAATTTCAGCTGCTCGGCTTAACCAAAGTTGGCAAGGTGCGTGGGTGACATTATATTGCTGGGTGCCTTTTGCACTTTCGCGTAAAGATAAATCAGCCTCAAATTCATCAAATAAATCAACGTGTTCTATTTTTCCATCTAGATAATTAAATGTGACACTTGAGGTAAAGAAATTGACTTCAATCACACCATTTTCACCATGAATTTGAATGCCCCATTGGTGTAATCGATAAGCAGTGCCCATTTCGAGTGAACCTAATACGCCATTTTTAAAACGTAATAGCAACTGCAACACATCGCGGCTGTCTGGTGTATCGTGATGCGCTTGATTAGCGGCCTGAGCAAAGACCGCCTCAATATCGCCTAATAACCAACAGAGTAAATCCAGTTCATGAATGAGGTGGAAAAGCTCACCACCCGTAAGATTGGCATCTAATTTCCACCATTCTTTGTTTGGTAGGTTTTCAATCCAACGCTGACGCATGGCTCGTGCGACCGTAATTCTGCCTAATTTTCCTTGTTCTAAAGCCGCTTTGACTTTCAACATGCCAGGTAACGTACGCTCTAAATGGCCCACAAAAATGACTTTACCTTTTTCTTCGGCAAGACGGCGTAAATGTTGGCCTTGAGAAGCGCTTAAGGTAAAAGGTGTTTCAATAAAGACATGACAGCCTGCATTTAACGCTAAGATAGCTGGGGAATAATGAGCATAGTTTGGGGTGGCGATAACCACTAAATCCGGTTTAGTTTCTGCCAACATTTCTTCCACACTAAAAAAGGCTTGGCTGCCGTATTGATCTGCGAGTTTTTGTGCAAGAGAAGGATTGATATCGGTCACTGCAATTAAGTTTGCTTGAGCTTTATCAAATGCGGAAGCGAGTTGAACGCCAAAAAAGCCGCAGCCGATTAAGGCAATGTTTAATCCATTAGTTTGCATCATGCCCTCCTTGTTGTAAGCGTTGGCGAATACTTTGGAAATATTGCAAGATTGCGCGTTGCATACGCACCAAATCATGTGCTTCCACGGCATCAATTAATTCACGATGTTGCATGGCTAATTTTTCAGGCGAAAGTATTGGTGGTGGTAAGCCTTTTTCTACTTGCTGATAAATTTGCCAAAACGCATCTAAATATTGAATCAGTAATGGGTTATTTAATGGTTCATAAAGTTTTAAATGAATGTGGTATTCATCTTTAGGTGAAAATTTTTGCTCACGGGCATTTTTTTCCATATTGGCCACCGATTTTTGCAAAAGTGCGGTCTGTTCTTGGCTAATTTTTCCCAACACCATCGGAGCAAAACCGTATTCCAAAATTTCCCGAATATCCAAAATATTAATCAGCTGATTATGATCATTATGTAAATTCAGTTGGGTGTGAAAGCTTAATCCGCGAATCATTGGCACCAGAGATGATTCGCTCACAAAGGTACCCACACCATGGCGAATATCTAAAATGTGTAGCGCCTCTAAAGATTTAATGGCTTCACGTAAACTGGAACGGCTCACACCAAGCTGTTCAATCAACTCATTTTCTGTTGGCATCAAATCGCCGGATTTGAGATTTTGTTTAATGATGAGCGATTTGATTTTATCCTGCAAAACGAGACTTGCTTCTTTTTTACTTGTTTTTTTCATTTCTGTTCTCATTTTCTAATCTATTTTCTGAATTTGTGATCCAGCTCTCATTCTCTCTAATTGACATAAGACATCATACGTCTTATCTTTATTTATGCAAGCAGAAATTAGCAGTGATTTTAAATTCTGTGATCTATACCACAAAATTCTCAAATACAAGGAAGGGAGGTTGTTATGACAACATCATTACCATGGTATAAAGAAGTCAGTCCTACGCAAAAGAAAGCGTTATTTGCGGCTTGGTTAGGTTATGTTTTTGATGGCTTCGATTATATGCTTATCACTTACGTGCTTTTGGATATTCAAAAAGAATTCGCCATGAGTACAACGGAAACATCCACATTATTACTTGCGGCCTTCGTTGCGCGTCCATTAGGTGGGGCGATTTTTGGTAGTTTTGCCGATAAATATGGTCGTCGTTTGGCGATGATTGTTTCCATTATTACGTATTCCGTCGGCACATTCTTATGCGGCTTATCTACCAGTTATATTTGGCTTTTCATCTTCCGTATGATTGTCGGTATGGGGATGGCAGGTGAATATGCGTGTTCTTCCTCTTATGCCATTGAAAGCTGGCCACAACATTTGCGTACAAAAGCCAGTGCATTTTTAGTGAGCGGTTTCTCCATTGGTAATATTCTTGCTTCTCAAGTGATCCCTTGGGTTGCACAAGCTTATGGTTGGCGTGTGGCTTTCTTTATTGGTTTAGTCCCTGTCGCTTTAGTGCTCTATGTTCGTCGCCATGCCCCTGAAAGTGAAGAATGGGCTCAAGCGAAAGCAGCGGGTAAAGTGAATAAAGTTCCACTTACTGACTTATTCACTAAAAAACAATTACCAATTACCTTAATTATTTTCTTAGTTTGCTATTCAATTTTCTCCGTAAACTGGCCGGTAGTAGGTTTACTTCCACTTTACCTCAAAGAAAATGGCTATGCTGAAAATGTGAAATCACTGATGTTCTGGGCAGGCTTTGGTATCCTCATCGGTACCTTAATTGCAGGCTTTATTGGGGATAAATTGGGTGAGAAGAAAACCTTTGTATATAGCTTATTGTTATCACTTTTCTTCCTCTTCCCAGTATTCTATTTGCCAGAAAATAATGTATTAGCACTTGGTGCGTTGCTCTTCTTCTTACTTGCAACTAACTTAGGAATTGCCGGTTTAGTACCAAAATATATGGCGACTTTCTTCCCGGCTGAAATGCGAAGCACAGGTATCGGTTTCATCTATAACTTCGCTGCGATCGGTGGAGGGGTGTCTCCTGTGATTGCCGCCAAACTTAGCGAAAGAGTAGGACTTGGTTCAGCCCTTGTGTATGTCACCTTATTCTGGACAATTGTCCTTGTTGCTCTCGTTGGATTAAGATTACCAGAACGTATTCAAGCTCGTATGCAACAATAAAAAACGAAAGCAAAACAGACCGCACTTTTAGGTGCGGTTTGTTGTTTATACAAAAATAGTTTGAAGCTTGTCACAAATTTGTTAAAAATATGTTTCAATTTTTCCGGTTAAATGCTAATTAATAATCTCCCCTATCGTTTTGTAGGAGATTTATATGCAAACTCAACAAACCTTTCTCTCTAAATATAAAAGTCTCATTATTCTTGCCTTAGACTTTGTCTTCATGTTGGTGTTAATTAAAATACTGCCGTTTTCTGCTCAAGAGAATCGCGGGCTAGCCTTGCTGATTTTTATTGGTATTTTATGGTTAACGGAAGCCTTTAATATTACCGTGACATCCCTTATGGTGCCTGTTGTAGCCATAGGATTAGGCTTGATTAATACGCAAAAAGCCCTTGCACCATTCTCCACGCCAATTATTTATATGTTCTTTGGGGGATTTGTGGTGGCTGCGGTGCTGCAAATTCAGAACCTAGACAAGATTATTGCGAATTACATTATTCGTTTGGCTAAAGGGAACTTAAAGCTTTCTATTACCTACCTTTTCACCGTAACTACATTCCTTTCTATGTGGATTAACAACACCGCTGTGGCGGCGATGATGTTACCGCTCACGATGGGCATGTTAAAAGGTATCAATGCAGAGAAAAACCATCGGTTGTACGCCTTTGTATTGTTAGGCATGGCATTTAGCGCCAGTATCGGTGGTATAGGTACATTGGTCGGAAGTGCGCCGAATGCCATTTTGGCGTCTCAAATTCAGGTGACCTTCACGGAATGGTTAGGTTACGGTTTCCCGGTGATGATATTGCTTGTACCTTCAATGATTTTTTCTTTATGGGTGATTTTACGTCCAGACTTTTCTGTGGATTTTAATCCATCACTTGAGAAAGTCAGCTTTAATCGAAAAAATATCATTACGTTACTGATCTTCATCGGTATGGCGATTATGTTGCTGTTCAGTTCCCTCTTGAATCCGTGGATTAGTGCTTTCCTTGAATTACCGAAAAAAATCGAAAACTTTGATACGGTAATTGCGCTATGCGTTGTGATCTTTATTTGTGTTTCAGGTGTCGCGAGTTGGAAAGAAATTCAAGATCGTGTTGAATGGGGCGTGCTCGTTTTATTCGGTGGTGGTTTAACACTCAGTATCGTGATGAAAGATTCTGGCGCCAGTAAGATTATGGCGGATACTATCGTTCAGTTTGTGCAAACCAAACCACTTTGGGTACTTTGCTTTGTCATGACGGCATTTATTATTTTCTTAACGGAATTTACATCGAATACCGCCAGTGCTGCGTTGATTATGCCAATTGTGATTTCAGTGGCACAATCCATGAATTTACCGCCTATCGCTTTAGCCGCAATTATCGCTTGTGGGGCAAGTTGTGCATTTATGTTGCCAATCGCCACACCGCCTAATGCTATCGTGTTCGCAACAGGAAATGTGAAACAACTCGATATGGCCAAAGTCGGTTTGATTCTCAATCTATTCTGTATCGCCATCATCGGCAGCATGACTTATTTTGTTTGGTTGTAAATGTGGTTAAAACTGACCGCACTTTATTAGCCTATAAAAGTAAACCGCAC
>ENA-OWLI01000063-OWLI01000063.1-metagenome-genome-assembly--contig:-NODE-63-length-20559-cov-5.249951_pt1 | contig 20559 bp, 20 predicted proteins | sample MGYA00245346_ERZ651096 | MGnify/ENA primary metagenome ERZ651096 (study PRJEB26857, sample SAMEA4031766) | metagenome | biome: human; feature: oral; material: saliva | place: Philippines | collected 2014 | study...
TAATACTCTTCGAAAATCTCTTCAAACCGCGTCAACGTCGCCTTGCCGTAGGTATATGTTACTGACTTCGTCAGTCTTATCTACAACCTCAAAACAGTGTTTTGAGCTGACTTCGTCAGTCTTATCTACAACCTCAAAGCAGTGCTTTGAGCAACCTGCGGCTAGTTTCCTAGTTTGCTCTTTGATTTTCATTGAGTATAAGAAAAAATCAGTCCCCTAAAGGAGTAGATTATGAAGTTATTGTCTATCGCCATCCCTAGCTATAATGCTACAGCTTATCTTCATTATTGTGTGGAGTCGCTAGTGATTGGTGGTGAGCAAGTTGAGATTTTGATTATCAATGATGGGTCTCAGGACCAGACTCAGGAAATAGCTGAGCGTTTAGCCAGCAAGTATCCTAGCATTGTTAGAGCCATCTATCAGGAAAATAAAGGCCATGGTGGTGCGGTCAATCGCGGCCTGGCAGAGGCTTCTGGGCGCTATTTTAAAGTAGTTGATAGTGATGACTGGGTAGATACTCGTGCCTACTTGAAAATTTTGGAAACCTTGCAGGAACTAGAGAGTGAGGGGCAGGAAGTTGATGCCTTTGTGACTAATTTTGTATATGAAAAGGAAGGTCAGTCTCGTAAGAAGAGTATGAGTTATGAGTCAGTCTTGCCTGTCCAGCAGATTTTTGGCTGGGACCAGGTCGGAAATTTCTCAAAAGGTCAGTATATCATGATGCACTCGCTGATTTATCGGACAGATTTGTTGCGAGCGAGTCAGTTCCAACTGCCTGAGCATACCTTTTATGTCGATAATCTCTTTGTCTTTACCCCCCTTCAGCAGGTCAAGACCATGTACTATCTGCCTGTCGATTTCTATCGTTATTTGATTGGGCGTGAGGACCAGTCTGTCAATGAGCAAGTGATGATTAAGCGTATTGACCAGCAACTCAAGGTCAATCGACTCTTGGTAGACCAGCTTGACTTGTCCAAAGTGAGTCATCCCAAAATGCGAGAATATCTGTTGAATCACATTGAAATCACGACGGTGATTTCCAGTGCCCTACTCAACCGAGCAGGCACAGCAGAGCATCTTGCCAAAAAACGGGAGCTGTGGACCTATATTCAGCAGGAAAATCCAGAGGTCTTTCAGGCTATCCGTAAGACTATGTTGAGCCGTTTGACCAAACATTCGGTCTTGCCAGCTCGCAAACTTTCCAATGTCGTCTATCAAATCACCAAATCTGTTTATGGATTTAATTAATATAAGTATTTTATAAGAGGGATTTAAGAAAAATTTTAACTTTTTCTTAATCCTTTTTAATTTTAGGAGATTATACTAGAGTCATCAAATAAAGAAAAACTCTAAGGAGAATCCTATGAAATTCAATCCAAATCAAAGATATACTCGTTGGTCTATTCGCCGTCTTAGTGTCGGTGTTGCCTCAGTTGTTGTAGCCAGTGGCTTCTTTGTCCTAGTTGGTCAACCAAGTTCTGTACGTGCCGATGTAGTCAATCCAACCCCTGCTCAAGTTGTGCCAGACGCAACTTCGGTGAGTGAAAAGAGTGACTTACCAGTAGAACTTCTCAAAGAAGCAGTCGATACAGCTCTTCCTTCAGAACAGACAGACTCAACACCTAAAGCAAGCTTGGAAGCTACAAACTCTCCAGAAAAAGCAGATGCAGGTGCTAAAGATCAAGTGGTAGCGCCAAAAGAAGAAGTGCAAGCAAAACCAGAATCTAAGAAAGAAACAGAAGATGCGCTTAAACCTGCGACAAATCCTGCGCCTACAGTTTCTGGACAAGACCGTGAAGCAAGTGAAGCTCAACCAGCAACCACCCCAGCTGAAGTGCAAAAAGGCGTAGCCGACAACACCAAAGATACAGTAGACGTCCCAGCTACTTACTTGGACAAAGCCAACTTCCCTGGTCCATTCACAGCTGGTGTCAACCAAGTTATTCCTTACGAGTTCTTCGCCGGTGACGGTATGTTAACTCGTCTTATCTTGAAAGCTTCTGATAAAGCCCCATGGTCAGACAATGGTTCAGCTAAAAATCCCGCTCTTCCACCAGTAGAAAAATTGGGCAAAGGCCTCTACTTCTACGAAGTGGATTTGGCAGGCACCCAAGGTAAATCAGATAAAGAGCTTCTAGACCTCTTGAAACAAAACGGTACTCAAAGCTATAAAGCAACTATCAAAGTGTACGGTGCGAAGGACGGCAAGGCCGATTTGAGCAATCTCGTAGCAACAAAAGAATTGGATGTCAACTTGAATGGCCTAACCACTCCAGCTGAAGTTCAAAAAGGCGTGGCTGACAACACGAAAGACACAGTAGACGTTCCAGCCACTTACTTGGATAAAGCTAACTTCCCAGGTCCATTCACAGCTGGTGTTAACCAAGTCATTCCATACGAATTCTTCGCTGGTGACGGTATGTTGACTCGCCTTATCCTGAAAGCTTCAGATAAGGCCCCATGGTCAGACAACGGCTCAGCTAAAAACCCCGCTCTTCCACCAGTAGAGAAATTGGGCAAAGGCCTTTACTTCTATGAAGTAGATTTGGCAGGAACTCAGGGCAAATCTGATAAAGAACTACTTGACCTCTTGAAACAAAACGGTACTCAAAGCTATAAAGCTACCATCAAAGTGTACGGTGCTAAAGATGGCAAGGCTGATTTGAGCAATCTTGTAGCGACAAAAGATTTGACAGTGAACTTGCATGGACATCAGTCTCTGATTCCGATGCAGTCAGGTTTCGTCCCATCTTCTAATGGTTCAGCTATGCCGACTCCAATGATGAATAGTCATCAAGATGCATCTAATATGAAAGCTCAAATGCCAAGTGCCAATCAAGATGAGATGAAATCTAAAATGCCAGCTGCTAGCCAGGATAAGATGATGCCTAACAAAGAGCATGATAAAACTATGAATGCTAGCCAACCAATGGCAACTTCAAGTATGAAGCAAGACCAAGTCGCAGCAACCTCAAGCAAAATGTCTGATGAAGGCAAGATGGCGTCTACTAACAAGGTGTCAAGTCCAATGATGGCTGATCACATGAAAGACCAAAAAGACATGCTTCCATATACTGGTGAAGCCCAAACATCAATGGCTACTCTTGGATTCTTTGGACTCGCCTTAGCTGGACTGCTAGGTGGCCTCGGTTTGAAAGCTAAAAAAGAGGAAAATGACTAGTCTAGCTACAGACTTTCTATCTAGGATTTGAAAATCCAGATATCGATTAGAATGTTCGTAAAGAGATAAAAATAGTGTTATACTATTGTGGTATAGCACTGTTTTTTTCAAAGGAGAGACAGATGGGAAAGACAATTTTACTCGTTGACGACGAGGTAGAAATCACAGATATTCATCAACGCTATCTGGTTCAGGCAGGATATCAGGTTTTGGTGGCCCATGATGGAGTAGAGGCCTTGGAAATCTTCAAGCGAAAAGCGATTGATTTGATTATTACAGATATCATGATGCCTCGGATGGATGGTTATGATTTGATTAGCGAGGTCCAGTATCAATCTCCGGATCAGCCTTTTCTCTTTATCACGGCTAAGACTAGCGAGCAGGACAAGATTTATGGCCTGAGCTTAGGGGCAGATGACTTTATTGCCAAGCCCTTTAGCCCTCGTGAGCTGGTTTTGCGTGTCCACAATATCTTGCGTCGCCTTCATCGTGGATGTGAGACAGAGGTCGTCAGTCTCGGGGATTTACGGATGAATCACGGTAGCCATGAGATCCAAGTCGGAGATGTGGCGCTTGATTTGACAGTCAAATCCTTCGAACTTCTATGGCTTTTAGCCAGCAATCCAGAGCGGGTTTTCTCTAAGACAGACCTCTATGAAAAGGTCTGGAAGGAAGACTATGTGGATGACACTAATACCTTGAATGTTCATATTCATGCTCTTCGACAGGAGTTGGCTAAACATGCCAGTGCAGAAACACCAACCATCAAAACCGTTTGGGGTTTGGGCTACAAAATTGAGAAAGCACGAGGTAGTCAATGAAGTTAAAAAGTTATATTTTAGTGGGATATGTCATTTCAACACTCCTAACGATTATCGTGGTCTTTTGGGCTATCCAGCGAATGTTAATTGAAGAAAGAGAAATTTATTTCCTAGTGGGTATGACTCTTGTGGCTAGTTTTATCGGTGCTGGGATTAGTCTCTTTCTCCTATCGCCTGTCTTTACTTCATTGGGCAAACTCAAGGAACATGCTAAGCGGGTAGCAGATAAGGACTTTCCATCAAATCTGGAGGTTCAAGGCCCTGTAGAATTTCAGCAATTAGGCCAAGCTTTCAATGAAATGTCCCATGATTTGCAGGCTACCTTTGATTCCTTGGAAGAAAGCGAACGAGAAAAGGGCTTGATGATTGCTCAACTTTCGCATGATATCAAGACCCCCATCACTTCGATCCAAGCGACGGTAGAAGGGATTTTGGATGGGGTTATCAAGGAAGGAGAACAGGACCATTATCTAGCAACCATTGGGCGCCAGACAGAAAGACTCAATAAACTGGTTGAGGAATTAAATTTTTTGACCCTAAACACGGCTAAAAATCAGGTGGAAACGACCAGCAAAGACAGCATTTTTCTTGATCAGCTCTTGATTGAGTGCATGAGTGAATTTCAGTTCTTGATTGAGCAGGAGGAGCGAGATGTCCATTTGCAGGTAATTCCAGAGTCTGCCCGGATTGAGGGAGATTATGCCAAACTTTCTCGTATCTTGGTGAATCTGGTCAATAACGCTTTTAAATACTCAGCTCCAGGAACCAAGCTGGAAGTGGTAGCTAAGCTGGAAAATAACCAGCTTTCAATCAGTGTGACTGATGAGGGACAGGGGATTGCCCCAGAGGATTTGGAGAATATTTTCAAACGCCTTTATCGTGTAGAAACTTCTCGTAACATGAAAACAGGTGGTCATGGATTAGGACTTGCGATTGCGCGTGAATTGGCCCATCAATTGGGTGGGGAAATCACCGTTACTAGCCAGTACGGTCTAGGAAGTACCTTTACCCTCCTTCTTAACCTCTCTGGCAATGAAAATAAAGCTTAAAACCCCTTTACAAATCTAGCCATTCATGGTAGAATGGATTTTGTGCGAAATATCAGCAGGAAAGCATGAAGCTCGTCAACAGGTGTCTTATGATAAGTAACCTTGGCTGTTTAGGCGAAGGGCATCTGCACGAATCAGGGCTTTCTAAGTGACTATTTCCACCGAAATATTATTTATATCAGGAGGACATTCACATGTCACGTTATACAGGACCATCTTGGAAACAAGCTCGTCGCCTTGGCCTTTCACTTACAGGTACAGGTAAAGAATTGGCACGTCGTAACTACGTACCAGGACAACACGGACCAAACAACCGTTCTAAATTGTCAGAATACGGTTTGCAATTGGCTGAAAAACAAAAACTTCGTTTCACTTACGGTGTAGGTGAAAAACAATTCCGTAACTTGTTCGTACAAGCTACAAAAATCAAAGGCGGAATCCTAGGTTTCAACTTCATGCTTCTTTTGGAACGTCGTTTGGATAACGTTGTTTACCGTCTTGGTCTTGCGACTACTCGTCGTCAAGCTCGTCAATTCGTAAACCACGGTCACATCCTTGTTGACGGAAAACGCGTTGATATCCCATCATACCGCGTAACTCCAGGTCAAGTGATCTCAGTTCGTGAGAAATCATTGAAAGTTCCAGCAATCCTTGAAGCAGTAGAAGCTACTCTTGGACGTCCAGCATTCGTATCATTCGACGCTGAAAAATTGGAAGGTTCATTGACTCGCTTGCCAGAACGCGACGAAATCAACCCAGAAATCAACGAAGCACTTGTCGTTGAATTCTACAACAAAATGCTTTAATTTTAAGAAATATCTTACAGAAAGCCTACAACAGTGGGCTTTTTGCTTTGTCTTAAAACGTTGATTTCTGGGTTTGTCCCCCTTTTTGTCCCCCTTCACAAAGAACTTACAGCTTTCTCATAAAATGAGACGGCTGTTTTTGCTTTTTCTTTGGAGAGATGACTGTAAGTGTCCATAGTCATAGCTAGTGTAGAATGACCTAGACGGTGTTGTAATTCTTTATATGGTATTCCAGAGTTTAGCAAAAGACTAGCGTGTGTGTGTCTAAAACCGTGGAATCCAATATTAGGTACACCAGCATGTTTGAAACGTGTGTTTAAACGAGTTGATAGTGTTTTATTGTTTGGGTATTTATGAATAAAATCTGAGAATACAACAGTTTCAGTTCGACCAAGTTTCCAAGCTTCTTGCCTTTGTCTTTTTTGATACACTTTTAAGACCTCTATAGTTTGTGGGTCAATATCAATTGTGCGATAACTTGCCTCAGACTTTGGGCTGTTAATCTCACCTAAATGATTTAGTGTCTTTGTAATGCTAATGGTTGCATTCTCTAGGTCAATATCGAACCAGCTAAGCGCCAGAGCTTCATTGATACGATAATCGATTTCTATATACCAAAAATACCTATCGAGTAACTATAAAGTCAGCGCGAATCAAATACTTTCGCTTCTTTCTTGTGGTAAGTTGAATTAATAAAATAATTATGATATTCTTTTTCTATAAGGAAAAAATTAAAATGATTATAAGATAGTTTATTTAGAAAATTAGTCAAAATTTTTTCTAATTAATTTAGAAATCATTAACAAGGGGGATATTATGACTGAAAGAATAATACATCAAGCTGATCTTCGAGCTATCGAGAACAACTTGCGCTCTATCCATGAAGGATTACAAACAATTGATGCTAGAGTTGATGTAGCAAACGAAAATCTTCAAATCGTGTACGATGAAATCGGTAATTTAGCACAAGAATTTCATGAGTTTGTGAATATCCAACAAAAAGCTAATAGATTAGGACAAGCTGAAACTCGACTGGTAAAAATCCGTCAAGAAATTGAGAAGAAATACGGACATTATGATATTGTTCGTCGTACTACCACAGGGATTTTACAAGCTGATGATTTAGGAATTGTCAAAAAAGAAACAATCAGCACTGCTACAGAAGAACTAATGATATCAACTCCAGGTTACTGGCTTGCTCCATGCTTGGTTGCATTAGCGGCATGGATAAATGATCAACCCGAGTTAGCTGAAAAAGCAGTCAAGGAAGGGATTAAACGAAACGATGAAAAAACCTCCCTTTTCTTTGCCTTAATTTGTAGAAGAGCTAACAGAAAGAACGCATGCCTTAAGTGGACTCAACGTTATCTAGCTAATCAAGATGAAGAAAATCTTGACAGAAATTCTATTATTATCTTAGATGCTTTTGCGAGTGGACTCTTGGGAGCTGATACCGAAGGAGTCATCTCACGTCAAATGAATGAATGGCTCAGTCGACTTGAAGAAAAACCTGGTTTTACTGAACGGCAAACAGAACAATGGTCCGAGGCCATTAACTTAAAAAGAAGCGAACTAGATGAAGATTTATACCCTAACCTAAGAAAATATAGTAATAGTTGGCCTGTTCTAGAGAATATTTTAGAAGGTGCTCATCTTCATGAACAAATGTTAAACTATTTAACTGATATTTTTGAGAGGAAAGGGTCTACAGAAAGCGTCAAAGAACAATTAGATGATATTCTAGATACACTTGTGACTGATTTTGATAACGAGGAATTAGCTCTTCGAAAACAAGAAAAATTCGAGCAGTTTGTGGTTGACTTCGGAGGAGATGACAATCGTGCTCATCAAAACATGAGTATTGAAGTGACTGCGTTTGAAACCCATAAAGATTTCACCCAGTTGCTTACCGATGCAGCAATGAAACCCGAATCTTCTCACTCAAGTATATCTACCCAAAAATTTGCACTGGCTCTTTCTCGTGATTGGGTAACAAACGCTTATAATGATGTTACTGCAAAAAATCGTATGAAGATTCCTTACGAAATTGAAATTAATGTAGATACTTTTAACGATAAATCAACAGATGGCCAAAACGAAAGCGAGTTGGTTGAAAAATTTGATTCTCAGATTGACTCTGAAAAAGAACAAACTTTGGCAAACTACTTCCCAAGTTTATTTGATAAATTCCTTTTGTATGGTGGTATAGCTATCGGAGTAATCGGTTTAATGATGATGATTTCTGGTAATGTTTTCTTAGGTTTAATAGCTATTATAGCAGGGATTTTTATGGTTCTTAAGCATAAATCTAATATTGAAAACATTGAAACAAGTCGCAAGAAAATTGAAGAACAGTACGAGGATAAGAGAGTTAATGGTGAACAAATTATAAGAGCTATTCTGGCTGAAATTGTAGACTTTAGAATTGAATTTGCAGAGAAAGATGCTGAAAGTACTAAAGTCCTTGATTTCCTCGAACAAATAAGACCTGAACAATATGTAAACAAGTTGGCATCATCTAATAGAAAGATTAAAATTTGAGGAGGTAATTGACATGGATGAACAATATAAAGGCAATAGTAAGCTATCATCTAATAACACCACTCCATTTAAGAGCATTAATACTGAGGAGGATTTTAGTGAAGAACCTATGAGCGTGTTTGCTGAGGGACTTCCTTCATGGGATATTGTGCCTCCACAATTGCTAGTCAGAAGGAAACGGCAAAAATAATGAATAAACCACAAACATATTCAGAATGGGTAAATGTCTTAACTGTTTTTAAAAACAAAGATGATGATGAAACAGTTTTAAAAATGATGAAATCTGGGACTATCGAATGGCAATACGGTGTAGCAGAACGTTTCTCTACAAAGTTAATTGACGCTGTTAATTACCGTATGAATGTAGCTTCAGATAAGTTTCAAAAAGATTTACTAAAATCCCAAGGATACGAGGGAGCTATCATTCAATCAATTCTTTCGTTGAGAAAAGAAATGGCGTTCTTAGCTGAAGCAATCAATCTTCCTGCAATTCCAGATAAAGAGCGACAACACTACTTAAATCTCGTTATAGAACAAGCTAATAGTATGCAGAAATCTTTAGAAGAATCTGCAAAACAGGACCGAAGTGGGAAAATGTCAAGTATTATTAGAAATCATAAAATTAATTCTTTTTTAAATAAAGGTGAACAGTAAATGAGCGATATAGTAAAAAGTAAAGAACTTCTTACAAGATATTCACTTGCAAGAATCCCTTTTATTGCTATCAATACCATTGAGCCAAGTAGAACATTAGATATGTTAAAGGAAATATCTGAAGAATTACAACTTCCATTTAATGTACATACTCTCACCAAAGGTGTGTATGATCTTAGTTCTGGTAAGAATATTAACGAAGATAAATCTGTTTATGGTGCAATAGATTACATGACGGACCAAATGCAAAAGAAACAATACCAAACTATCGTACTGACAGAGGTTCCGGATCTTAGTAATGAAAATAGCGATTCTAAACAAGTCTTAGCACTGGTCAATTTAGCCAATGAAACTGGAGGCGTTGTAATCGTTTTCACTAATACCTCTATTTGGAATCAACTTCAACGGCAAGGTATGACAGTAAAAATTGATTTACCTAACGAAGAGGAAATGTATTCGATAATTCAAGAATACATTGACGACTATCGAAATGATATACAGATTGAATGGGACAACTCCGATATTCGAGAAGCTGCTGCAGCTCTTAATGGGGTAACTAGAATCGAGGCGGAGAACGTTATCGCTGCTTTGATTGCAAATAAGTGCATAAGAAAATCTGATTTAGATGAGATAAGATTTGCAAAAGATCGTCTATTCTCTGATATCTCTGGTCTAGAAAAAATCGTTGTAGATGATTCTGTAAAGGATGTCGGAGGGCTTTAAGGATTAAGGAAGTGGCTTAATGAAAAGAAAGAACTGCTAACTCCCGAAAAGAAAGATATGTTACGTGAGAAAGGTTTGCAACCACCTAGAGGAATACTCCTAGTAGGTGTCCCTGGATGCGGAAAATCTTTATCTGCTAAATCAATTTCCGCTAACTGGAAACTTCCATTATATCGTTTAGATTTTGCAACGGTTCAAGGAAGTTATGTAGGTCAGTCTGAACAGCAACTCAAAGATGCTTTAACTACCGCTGAGAATGTATCTCCGTGTATTTTATGGATTGATGAAATAGAAAAAGGGCTATCAGGAGCTACTGGTGGCGCTAATGATGGCGGCGTATCTACTCGTATGGTAGGTCAATTCTTATTCTGGATGCAAGAATGCAAAAAACAAGTTTTTGTAGTTGCAACAGCTAATGATGTGTCTATGCTTCCGTCAGAACTTCTCCGTAGAGGAAGATTTGATGAGTTATTCTTTGTTGATTTACCAACTGCAGATGAGCGCAAAGAAATACTTGCTTTGTATTTTAAAAAATACTTAAGTCTAGAATTTGAAGGAGATTTTGCTGATAATATCATTCAAATAAGTGATGGTTTCACCGGAGCGGACTTAGAATCGACAGTTAGAGATTTAGCATACCGATCTATCGCTAATAGCAATTTTATTCTCAATGAAGAGAATATCATGACTGCTTTCAATAATGTAGTCCCACTCTCTCAAACTAGCCCAGAAAAAATTGATGCTATTAGAGATTGGGGGAAAGAAAGAGCTGTTCCTGCATCTGGAAAACCAATCGGTGGAGAGGGACTTGTTCATAAACAGAGTGGACCTAAAACAAGAAAAGTACTTGTTTAATCAGTTCATTATTTGGACACGGTAACTGTAATCTCAGTTTCGTGTCCATTTTTATAATTCACTAAAGGAAGATCTTTTTTGAGAGTATTATTAAAAGGAATCTTAAATTGCAAAATATAACTTATAACACAATTAGGAGAAAAATAGATGCCTAAACCAATATTAAATTCATATCAATCCCAAAAACAAACACAAGCAAGCCATATCATGACTTCTAACTTAAAACAACCACAGATAGATAAGTTGAGTCTAGATAGGCTTCTAAGAAAATCACGGTCTAAAGAGTATATGGATGCTATTCATCAGCTAGATGCAGGTGGACATGTTCATAATAAAAAAGAAGTAAATGAAATTATTAATACAATTAAGTCGGAATTCCCAGATGTGGATATTAATGGAATTCTCCTAGGTTTTGTAGCAAAATGTTATTTAGGAGCACCTTACGAAGCGCACACCCTAGACTTGGTTGGAGAAATCATTGAGCATTATAAACGAGGAGAGACATTACCTGGTGGACTCGATAAAGCCAAAAGCATTGCTTTACATGGAGGATATGATTTTATCGAAGTTTATACAGATTGTTGTCGAGCAATTAGCTCAAATGGTTCCGTATCAGTTATAAAAGATTAATTATGTATAGAACAGTAACATATGGTATACAGAGAACTTCATAAATAATTGGTAATTAACTTAAAAGGACGCTATTAGCTAACAGGAAAAATTCATTTCGATATTAAAACGACTACTGTATTATCTTTGTAATATAGTAAAATTATCAGGAAACGCTTGGAATAATTAATTTGTTTTTCTCTATATAATAATTAGTGGTATGAAAGTATAGCTGTATAGTAGGACATAAAATATCTATTACCAACGCGCTATTTAGCTAGTGGGGGGCGACACTCGGCGGTTTCGCCTATTCTCTTTTATAACTAAGAATTTGAGAACCATTTTGTCTCAGATTCTTTTGTTAATGGTTATGGACAAGCCAGGTGGAATATTTGTTCCCAATCCAAAGGGCAAAGAGGAGATTGATGATGACGATGCCTGAACCCACCAATGAAAATAGGGAAAATTCGCTAGTCGAAATTTGCCACAAATGCACGATATTTGTAATCAAATAAGCACTGACAGGAAAACAAATGGTAGAAGTAATCAGAGCAGGGATATACTTGCGAAGAAGGATTGATTGTCCGATATGGAGCAAGAGATGAAGCGCAAAGGCTACAAATCTCCTTAACCAAACTAATTCGAGAACTCTAGATTGAGTAAAATACGCTAATAAAGTGATGGATAAGACAAGGAAAAATTCTTCAAAAACAGCGAGGGCAAATCCCTCTGTTGTCATTTCTTTATGAATCTTGAGAATAGTTGGAGCCTTTTGGGACAGTAAGGTTTCGTTGAGACGGATCCAAGGGACAAGACCGATAATTTCTTCCATATCGTGAAAGATAAAAAGTAGAGGAAACATCCAAAGATAAAATGCCATAAATCTCTCCTGAAAAGTTATAGACTGCCAGCCAATCAAGCAAAAAACGCCCAGTAAGGCGTTTTGGGTTAGGTATGCTTACTTCACTTCTGTAAAGGTTGTTAATGTTATTTCAGCACCCTTTAAACGCCGTTATATCAACGTTTTTAGATTGTTCTATAGAAAATGTAGTCATAAATGTAGTCATTTTGCTATGCTGTCAATTTTGCAATTTCTTTGAGGTAGATATCCACTGCTTCTGCCTTCTTTTTTGGTGCCAATTCAGCATAGGTATCCATCGTCGTTTTAATCGACTTATGCCCCATTCTTATCTGGAGCTCTTTCCAGTTCGCACCAGCATTCAGCATTAAAGAAGCATGTGTATGACGGAAAAGGTGAAAACCATAGTTTGGTAGTCCCAACTCAGTCAAACGCTTTTTAAGCGTTGCACGTTCATTTCTGTCACACATATAGTTCCCGTAAATTGTCGGGAAAATTAAATCCACAGGTGGTAAATCATGACTCACAAAATAATTACTCATCTCAGCATGAAATGCTTTTAAGTTTTTTAAAACTTGTCTTGGAACAGCCACTCTTCTGTTACCAGAGTCAGTTTTAGCACTATGTTTACAAATCACCTCTCCCTTAATTCCTAGTTTTTTATTTCCAGCTTTCCACATCAGAGTCTTATTTACGATGATTTCATTAGAATCAAAATCAAGATCATGAATTGATAAAGCAAGAAGCTCATTGATTCGAAGCGCAGAAGCTAGTAACGTGTCACAGATAACCTTAAATCTTCGGTTAGCCCGTGTATCAGGAAGAGTATTAAGATAGTTCAACCAAGTAGCTAAATCCTTTCCGTGTAATACCATAATTCTCTCTTTAACCATTTTGGGTTTTGGAGGGATTTTTACAGTTCGAGCAGGATTATGAGAAAGTTCAAAATTCGTAATCCCGTAATCGAAAATATCACTTAGTTTATAAATAACTGCACCGAAATCTTTTGCGTGGCCCTTCTTGGATTTCTTCACGCCAGATTCAACAGACTCTTTAGATTGTTGGGCTAGTTTATTAACCCAAATCTGAATATCTGCAGATTTTATTTCTTCAGGCCTATATTCTCCAAACTTAGGAATCAGATAGGTATCAAGATAACTTCGAACACGGTTGATAGTATTCTGAGAAGTAACCCAGGTCACAAAACTCACAAACCAAGCTTCAGCCAACTCTTTAAAATTACTAACCAACAAGGTTTCTTTTATAGTTGATCCCTTCTCTTCGAACTCTATCCGAGCTTGAATAATTTTTCTATCAAGACTCCGTAACGTTTTAGCTGTTATTGATGATGTAACCTTTTTACCAGTCTTAACATCTACACCAATATATACACCACGTTGCGTATAGCTAACAGTCCCGTTACTCTTGGTAGTTTTAATGACTTTTCGATTGTTGTGAATGATAGTTTCCTTCTGCATAGTAGCCTTTCACGTTCGGATATATAAAAGGCTAAAATAACAACCTCACATTATTCTATGTGATACTACTATTTTAGCACATTTTTTGGAATCACTGTGTTAAATAGTTCAACACATCCTCCATTCTATAGTAGACTGTACGTGTTCCCTCAATTGGTGGTTCTAAGCGTCTAAGCCCTGTCTTTTCCCAATTTTTTAACGTATTTGGTGAAATCTGCAGGAGTGTCAATAATTCTTTTTGTGTACATATTCCGTATCTGGAGTGGCTATCTAGTTTGTTTTGAATTAACGCAACTAAACATTGAAGTAACCTTTCAATTTCGAGTAGTTTCATACTGTCATTAGAATTCAACGTTCCATCTCCTCATTTTTCTTTAGTTTATTATTTTTTTTATGAATTGATTTAGACTTCTCAAGCTCTTCGAGTTGCTTTTCATATTGCATGTACCTACGAGAGTCTAACAATTTAGCAAAAAAGTATGTTTTTTGCACGATAAATTTCAATAGGTGAGGATCATTTGTTCGTGCATAATTTACCAAACTTCCAAACTCAACAAAATTCATTGTATCGATGATATCGATAACTTGTGCTAAAAATTCATCAGAGTTATTTTCAACGATAAACTCTTCAAGATTGAATCCACATCCTGATTCAATATCATTAATGTCGTATTGTGCTTTCTCTGGATTTTCTGCATGTGTAAGATAATGATACATACCTTTAGATGACATGACGATTTGAACATGAGATGGTGTGTTGAGATTAGAAGTTAATAGCTCTGAGACTTGTGAGTAACTTTTCAGTGAGTCGAAGAATAGTACCCCATGTCTATGTGGTTTTTTTAATTCCCCAGTTTTTTCATTTACATCTTTATCATGTACGGGACTAAGTATGTAGGGAATACATAGACTTTCTAGTATTGCTTTATAATTGGTTACAACACTATCTAAATAGATTATAAATGTCCATTTGTTTGAACGTTGATTTTTCATTAATTCTACCTTCGTGATGATTGTTCATTGATCATTGATAGTAATGGGGGACCGTCGTAGTAGGCCCCCATTACATCATAGATTAGGCTGTGAAAAATAGAGTGTTCTTGACTTTCACTACGTGAGTCAAACACTCTATTTTTCATCGTTTAGTGCCAACATACCATAATTGATTTTTTATTCTAGTTGGTGATGAAAAATAGTAATCGCTATTATAATTAGAGATTTCTTCTTTTATATGTGCTTCCATTTCTCTAAATATTTTTTGAGCTTGTTGACTTTTTGGATACTTTAAAAACACAATGATACGATTCTGTTGTACATCGATAGTACATTTGCTTACAGCTTTATTAAACGTTTTAATTGTATAGTTAGACTGAGGATTAATTTTGGAGTTTGTAGATGAATTTTGAATCAATTCGTACTGTCTTAAAAATTGGCGAAGTTTTATTGTTTGCCTTATCGAATGAACATAGTTAAGAATTGAGTCTGTTGCGTATCTTTTCGCCAATTCAATACTGATAATAATGGATAGTAAAATTCCAAATAATAAACTAACAAGAATGACCAGATCAGCAATTAAATATAGATATTTATGTGTTTGTTCAACTGTGTCTGAAGAAAATATTTCTTTGTAAAAAAGATTTGCTAATAGTCGAAAAATAAAATTCAAGATTAGGTAAAAAATACTGTAGATAAATAGATATCGTGTAAGGTTATACGTCTTTTGAAAGAATGTTTTCTGCATTATAGAACCCCTTTTTTAGTGAAGAAAGTAGGGCAAAGTAAGGGTAATACTTGATATGGATGCTCATTGTCAATGATTTGAATTAGTCCAGTTCCCTTTCCAATTGGAATAACAATACCCTCTGGATTTAGGTCTGGGAATAGAAATTGAGTTGTTTTTTGATTGATGTTGCCAATCTGGATGACAACGTTCATTTGCTCTCTTACAGAAACAGGAATTGTATTATGATCGAACCGTTGACTAACCAATAGGAGATGGACTCTTGTGGCTCTCCCAAGTAGAGCGATTTGTGATATCAGGGAGAAAAAAGATTCTTTAATTGTTTTATTAACAGACTCAGTTAGTGCTAGTACTTCATCAATTACAATAGTAAGGTGTTTAAATTTATGATCTGGATTATCGTAAAGGATTTCTTGACGTTGCTGAATCACAGATAGGCATGAACTGAGACTTTCGTTGATTTCTGATACAAAATCGGATTTGGAACGATTTTTTTGAGGGTGAATAACAGGTAAACTGTGTTCACGTGCCCACCTGGATGGTGTATCAAATTTGGGATCTACAATGATTAAGTCTGAAAAATTTTTCAATATGCTTAGAAAATATGTTAATGCATACGATTTTCCGGAGCCACTATTACCAGCAATTGCAAATGAGGTGACTTTGTTATAATCCAGAGTTAGATTCTGCATGATAGGAATAATGCTCTCATGTTGAGCCGATGCAAATTGCTCCAGATCAGGAATGATTAATCTTTCAGAAATTCCAATTTTCCATGGGAAAAACAGAGCACGTTGCACATGGATATCATCTGTATCTAGCGCGATAAAATAGGCAGAATTTTGTTTTAGTAATGTATAGCGGGGGTACAGAGTAGCGTTAGCTATCAGGAAAATTTTCTGATAAAGTTCATCATCGATGATATAGCCAGCAGGTAACCTTGGAATAAATTGAAAACCATCTTCCTTAATTTTGATGTCGAAACTATTGGTATAGCTAGTTTCTCCCTGCATGATTGCTCCGAGTCCCATATTGAGACTCTGGAGCAGATACTGGGCAAGTTCCCTATTATTCATCATTTAACCTCTTTAATAGAAGTTGCTCGAAAGTAAACATTGTAGCCTACCTCACATGCTTCCAAGCTTTCAAATGAAACAATTGATAGGTATGGGGGGAGTGTAATTTCGGTGTCAAATTTAACTTGGAATGGAGCAAGTCCCTTTTGAATGAACCAGGCTTTGTATGCATTTACTTCCCCTGTTGGCTGGCCATCTTCAAATTTCATTTGTGGCTCGCATTCTGTGCTGATGCATTGAACTGGTTGCTTCTCGTCGATGTACTGTTTGGCGATTGTAGCTGAGTAACCACCTTTTCTAATTTTTGCTTTCATTTTTTTACTATTTACCTTTCTTTCGGTTGCAGGCTGTGTAGGATTTAGACAATTTGCTCCTTTTTAGTCATGAGCTAGACTCTTGTTAGGTCATAATTTTTTACCTCCTTATCTATAAGGAGAAAAATTTTGAGATTTTGGTAATTTCTATGAAAAAAATTTTAGAAATATTTCCCGAGTTCTTCGTTTAAGAAATTGAGAGTAGCTTCGTAATGCTTTTGAATAGTTTTGTGACTCTTAAAAGAAGTTTCTTTAGTCAGTTGAGTAGCAGAAGTCCCATGGAGCACGATCTCTAATAAAATATGAAGTTCCTCTTCTGGGAGTTTAGATAGAGCATTGAATAGGAGCTCATTTCGCTCTTTAATAAGTAAATGTTCAATGGGGTTATAGGTGTTATCTGGATATAAATCTATTAATTCGATGTTTCTACCTTTATTCGAAAGGACTGCATCTAAACTTGTCACTCCGTAATAACGTTCTTTGCGTTCAAGGTTATCCATTGCTTGACTGAGCAGTTTATCAACTTCGCTCCAATTGTCACTCTTAACAGCATTTGCAATCTTGCGTTCACGTTTATCTTCGACTTTGTTAGTCATAAAGTTTCCTTTCCGTCCTAGGACGGAACAGAAACACAGTCGTTTGCCGAATTGAGTATGAAAAAATTCACACCAAAGAAACGGCGAAACAGTTGACACGGTCTACACCTAATGGTGTGACTATGTTCTGAGTTTCAATCCGTCCTTTGATGCGCATCAATATAGGACTATAAAAATGATTTTGTTAAGATTTTCATCTTATGTTTACATTGTAGTTGATAGTAATCACTTTTCCCATGACCTGTTAGTTCATGTGTTTTAGGGCGACTGTTAAGGGATTTTTATAGTATAAAGTTCAAATTATGGGCTAATTCTGTGATAAAACATGAACTCCTAGTTCATAAAACACGTAACTTTTTTTCAAAAACTTTTTTCACGTGATATAATAGTGATAAGAATTATTTGATTAGGAGAAACGATGTGATAGAGTCTAATAACACAGTACAGCACACCATAGAAGGTAGTCTCTACCTTTTTTCAACATGCAAAAAAACACCTTCACTGACTAAGAATGGAGGTGATTTTTAATGGCCAAAAAAATAGTTTCTAAAGAGACGACCCTAGAGCAGATTCTTTTTAATTGCCGTAATGCTTTGCGTGGAGCAGGCGGAACAGAAAAAAATCGTGATGCTGTTATTGGTTTGGTCTTTATAAAGTTTGCTAGCGATAAATTTGAAAATCGTCGTCAGGAAATTAGTCGTGAATATGCTAACAAACCTGAACTGGTGAAGATTTTAGCCGAGAAGAAAGACTCGTATACGTCGCAAAACGTATTCTATCTTGAACCAGAGAGTCGCTGGTCTTATCTTGTTCAAGAATCAAGCTCCAATGATATAGCTATTAAAATTGATACAGCTATGGCAACAATTGAAAAGGATAATCCCTCTCTAGAAGGTGCTCTTTTATCAAATTTTTATGCTGGTTTAGGTGCTGAGATTAGAACTTTAAAGAACTTGATTGATGAAATCAATAAGATTGACCAAAACAAGTTCCGTGAAGAAGACTTAATTGGACGAGTCTATGAATACTTCATGCAATCTTATGCAGTTGCGAGTACCAAAGAAGAGGGGGAGTTTTATACCCCACCTTCAGCAGTTAAATTGATTGCAGAACTGATTGAGCCATATTCTGGAAGAGTTTACGACCCAGCCTGTGGTTCAGGGGGAATGTTTGTTCAGTCTATGAAGTTTATCGAACAACATCATGGAAATAAGAAAAATATTTCTATCATTGGTCAAGAAAAGAACCCTGACACCCGTCGCTTGGCAAAAATGAACCTTGCGATTCGAGGGATTTCATATAATCTTGGGAATAAGCCTTATGGCGAAAGTTCAACTTTTACTGATGATCAGCATAAGGACATGAAGGTTGATTATATCATGGCTAATCCACCTTTTAACTTGAAGGATTGGCGTGGGGAAATGGAATTGCTAAATGATGCTCGTTGGGAAGGTTATAAAATTCCACCTGCTTCCAATGCCAACTATGCTTGGATTTTGCACATGTTGTCTAAATTAGACGTGATGGATGGGATTGCAGGATTTCTTCTGGCAAACGGTGCTTTGAATGCAGATGGTGTTGAGTATGAAATCCGTAAACAGCTCATCGAAAATGATAAAGTAGAGGCTATTATCGTCTTGCCTCGTGATATGTTTTACACCGTGGATTTGTCATGTACTCTTTGGATAATTAACAATAATAAAAAAAGTAGCAAAAAAAACGGTAGAGTACTACGAAATCGAGAAGAAGAGATTCTATTTTGTGATTTAAGACAATGGAATCAGAATATTGCACAATATACTATTCCTGGTTCAAAAACAACTCGTAAGAAAAAAGTAATCTTGACAGATGAACAAATTTCTAAAGTAAAATCGATTTATCAATCGTGGCAAACAGGCGAGGGTTATGAAGATGTAGCTGAATTATGCAAATCAGCAAGTCTTGAGGAGATTCGCGAAGCTAACTACTCACTTGCACCTTCAAAATATGTTGAATTTATTGACCATGACCTAGAAATTGATTATGAGAAAGAAATGGCTCGTATTCAAGCTGAAATGAAAGAAGTTTTGATGCTAGAAAAAGCCTCGCAAGCTAGCCTAGAAGAAGCCTTTAAGGGGATAGGGTATGAAGTATAAGTTGTTAAGGTTGATAGAGCCAATAGATGACAGGAATTCTGATGAAGAATATAGTTTATCAGATGTAAAGGGTATCTCTATTCAAAAAGTTTTTATAGAGACGAAAGCGAAAATGGATGGTGTGTCATTGAAACCGTATAAATTAGTCAAACCTGATTCGTTTGCTTATGTTACAGTCACATCACGAAATGGAGAGAAAATCACCCTTGCCTATAACGATACGGAGGATACCTACATTGTTTCGTCATCATATATTGTTTTTAAGGTAAAAGAACCAGAATTATTGTCCTCAGAATTCCTTTTTATGTACTTCAATCGTCCAGGGTTTGACCGTTTTGCACGTTACAATTCATGGGGTTCAGCACGTGAAACTTTCTCATGGGATGATATGTGTGATATTGAAATTGACCTTCCACCTCTATATATTCAAGAAAAGTATGTGGCAATTTATAAAGCCATGCTAGCCAATCAAAAAGCCTATGAGAACGGCTTGGAAGATTTGAAACTTACTTGCGACGGTTATTTTGATAAATTAAAGAAAGACCGTTCGTTGTATAAGAAGCTAGGTAATTTTATTGAAAAAAATGAGTTACGTAACATTGATAAAAAATTGAATAAAGAACATGTGAGAGGGATTTCTAATAAGAAGGAGTTTATTCTCACAAAAGCAGATATATCTAAAACTGACCTGTCAAAATTTTTGGTTATTCCTGAAAATTTCTTCGCATATAATAGTCGAACTGATGGACGGGATATGTTAGTGCTAGCTATAAATAAACTTGATGAACCAGTAATTGTCACATGGAACTATAATTCATTCAATATAATAGACAATAAGCTTAAGGAACTCAATCCAGACTTCTTATTTGCCTTTTTCAAAAGAGCAGAATTTGATAGATTAGTGAGATTTATGTCTTGGGGTTCATCTCAGGAACTGTTTTCATGGGACAGCTTATGCGATGTTAAAATCCCAGTGCCTAATATAGAAATCCAAAATTCTATTGCTCAATTATATAACGTTTATCTTGAGCGCAAACAAATCAATGAAAGACTTAAACAGCAGATTAAGGATATTTGTCCTATTTTGATTGCTGGAGCGATAAAGGAGGCGAATGCTAATG
>ENA-OWLI01000066-OWLI01000066.1-metagenome-genome-assembly--contig:-NODE-66-length-20243-cov-9.521993_pt1 | contig 20243 bp, 15 predicted proteins | sample MGYA00245346_ERZ651096 | MGnify/ENA primary metagenome ERZ651096 (study PRJEB26857, sample SAMEA4031766) | metagenome | biome: human; feature: oral; material: saliva | place: Philippines | collected 2014 | study...
CCTATGTTACCCGTATTATTTATTATGAAATCACGCTAGATAAGCCCATTAAACCGCTGCGAATTGGCATGGCAAGCGACCTCCATTTAGGTAAATTATTTGGCGGGAAAGAATTGGATAAACTGGCTGATATTATGCAGCAAGAAAAGGTGGATATCATTTTACTGCCTGGCGATATTATGGACGATAACGTCAATGCCTATTTAGCCGAAAAAATGCAACCCCATCTGGCAAAACTCAAGGCTCCAATGGGGGTTTATGCCACACTAGGCAATCACGATTTATTTGGAGACCAAGATCGAATTGATCAGGAAATTCGCAAAGCAGGTATCACCGTGTTAAGAGATGAAACATTAACGTTAAACAATGAGTTGGTGCTTATTGGACGAAATGACAATCTTGCTCACGATAGACCGAGTACTGAGACGTTGTTAAAACAAGTGAATACGGACTTACCGACTATTCTATTGGATCACCGCCCAACAGATATTGAAAAACATGCTTCACTTCCGCTTGATATTCAAGTTTCAGGACATACACATAAAGGGCAAGTATTCCCCGCCAGTATAATCACAAAAATGATGTATCGTCTGGATTATGGTCATGAAAAAATTGGCAATCCACATGTTTTTGTCACTTCTGGTTATGGCTTCTGGGGCATTCCTATGCGATTAGGCTCTCAATCAGAAGTAATGATTATTGATGTGAAAGAGAAATGACAGATAAGACTTGTAAAAATAATAAGTTATATCTAAAATCAAAAACGACTTGTTATTTGTTAAGGAGTATTCATAAATGAAAAGACATTTCTTAATTTCAGTGTTATCTGTACTATTAATTTCAGCCTGTGGCTCTGGGGGCGGTGGTTCTGAAAATCCTAATCCTATAACTCCATCTCCAGAAATGCCCAAAGAAACCATCAGCAGTGAGGGAAAAAACTATATTGCTAATGTAAATTTTACATATCTCTCACAAAATCCTATTCAGTTTAATAATTCTGATAAACTTTCACAAATTACTGTTGAAGGAAAAACATTCGATCTTGTTGAAGTAAGTAAAGATGGAATAAGCCAAAGTGGTTGGTTACGTGTTATCGGTGGAAATATTCAAACAGGTCGAGATAATCTACCCGATCAAATTAGTAAAGTATCGGTTTATTCTTCAGATAACTTAGTGGTTGGATTACTTTCTTCCAATATTTCAAAGTGGCATGAGTATGCTTTTATTAATGGTAAATATACCGATGTACGCGATATGCCAAAAGGAAGTGCGACTTATTCTATTCTAGTGCCTATGTTTAGCCATACTAAACACACTGTTTCAGACTATTCAACTAGAGGAAAACTTAACGTCAATTTTGATAATAAAACTGTGAATGGTGCTATTGAAGTCAGTAACAGAGAAGAAAATAATAACACTCCTGAAACATTACAACTTAATGCAAAAATTAATGGCAGCTCATTTGCATCAGAAGAGCAAGATCCTGTTATTCTTAAAGGTGGCTTCTTTGGACCAAATGCAAATGAAATTGGTGGCATATTCAGAACAAAAGAAGTAAATAACAATAAGTCTCCTCACATAGGAGCATTCGCTGGTAAAAAAGACTAAATTAGATAAACAAAAGAGCGGTCAAAAATGACCGCTCTTTTATTATCAATGAAATCTTAAGAACACACCACTTTCACCGCTAAGCCACCTTTCGATGTTTCGCGATATTTAGCATTCATGTCTTTACCTGTTTCATACATGGTTTCGATCACTTTATCCAAGGTTACGCGAGGGTTTGTGGTTCGACGTAATGCCATACGGCTAGCATTAATCGCTTTCACTGAAGCAATTGCGTTACGCTCAATACAAGGCACCTGTACTTGTCCACCAACAGGATCGCAAGTTAAGCCTAGATTGTGTTCCATCGCAATTTCAGCTGCAATACACACTTGTACGGGCGTACCACCTAGGATTTCAGTTAAACCCGCTGCAGCCATTGAACATGCCACACCCACTTCACCTTGGCAGCCCACTTCTGCACCAGAAATAGACGCATTCATCTTATAAAGTGAACCAATCATACCTGCAGTCAATAAGTAGCGTTCAATTACATCCTGTGTTAAAGGTCCGACGAATTTTTCGTAATAAGAAAGCACAGCTGGAACAATACCACAAGCACCATTAGTTGGTGCAGTCACGACACGTCCACCCGCAGCATTCTCTTCGTTTACGGCAAGGGCAAACATATTCACCCAGTCGATGACATGCATTGGATCATTTGCAAGACGATTACTATTGGCTTGCAAGAGACGATAAAGTGACGGTGCACGACGCACCACTTTTAATGGGCCAGGTAACACGCCTTCTGTATTGACACCATGCTCAATACAATCCTTCATGGTTTTCCAAACATTATGTAAATGCGCTTCAACCTCTTTTTTATCACGTAATGCTAACTCATTTCTCATCATTACCGTAGAAAGCATTAAGCCATTTTCCTGACAATGTTTCAAAATATCTTCAGCATATTGATAAGGATACGGCACGGCCACAGGATTCTCTTCCTCTTGACCAAAATGTGCTTCATCTACGATAAAACCACCACCGATAGAATAATAGGTTTGACGGTAAAGCACATTACGCTCAGCATCTAATGCGGTAATTGTCATGCCGTTTTCATGCAATGATAAAAAGGAATTATGGAATACCATATTGGCATCCCAATCGAAATTAACCGTTTTTTTACCCTGTGCAATCGACAATTTTTTGGTTTGTTTAACCTGTTCGATAAAGGTTGGGATTAAATCAATGTCTACATCGTGCGGTAGATAACCGGCTAATCCCATGATGATCGCAATATCGGTATTATGACCAAGCCCTGTCATTGAGAGAGAGCCATACACATCCACATGCAAGGTCGAGACCGCATCAAATTTACCTTGCTCGATTAAATCGTCAATAAACTGTTTACCCGCTTTCATCGGGCCGACAGTATGGGAGCTGGATGGCCCAACCCCCACTTTAAACATATCAAATACACTAATCATATTATTTCAATCCTAAGCTAAACTAAAAAGCCGCTTATAATAATCCATATACGACCGCAGAGATAGCAATTAATCCCATTACTGTTACAAATACATTACTAAAACGACCTTGATAACGTTTCATCGCTGGAACATTGCGGATAGCATACATTGGCATAATGAAAAGGATCATCGCAATAATTGGGCCGCCAAGCGATTCAATTAAGCCTAAAATACTTGGGTTAATGATTGCTACGCCCCATAAAGTGAGTAAGAAGAAGACTGCAGTACCGTAATTTAATTTTTTACGATTTACACTTTCACCTTTCATTTTGAGGTATAAACCTTCTAAACCCTCACGAGCCCCTAAATAATGGCCAAAGAATGAACTCGTAATCGCTAAGAAAGCCACTAATGGTGCAAAATAAGAAATGTATGGATTATCAAATTTGTTTGCGAGATAAGACAATATACTGATATTTTGTGCTTTTGCCTCTAATAACTCTGCCGGTGTTAAACTTAATACACAACTAAACACAAAGAACATCACGAAGAAAAGTAATACGGTTGAAGTCCCTTTTTCTGTGCGACCAATGTGATATTCCGTTGTATTAAAATCTTTATATTCACGTTGTTGAGAAAGTGTGAAAGAAGAAATTGCCGGAGAATGGTTAAAAGAGAAGACCAACACGGGAATAGTTAACCACAATGTCGTCACAAAACCACTCGCTGTAGGAAGCTCATAAAGCATTGATGCATTCCATTGAGGAATGAGGTAAATAGATAATGCGAATAGAATCAATACCAATGGGTAAACCAATAATTCAGTGATTTTTAACATCACTTTTTCACTGAACAACATGACCGAAATCAAGATCGCAATCAATACAAAAGAAAGAATGACACGATTTGGTGAAGCCATACCTAATTGGTTTACAATAAAAGAATCGACGGTATTGGTGATCCCGTTTCCATAAATCAATAAAATCGGGAAGATCGCAAAGAAGTACAATAAAGTAATTAATTTACCCGCTGTTGCACCAAAATGCTCTTCTACAACTTCAGTAATATCACTGCCTGGTTTAGAAGAAGATAAAACGAAATAAGCCAAACCACGATGCGCAAAATACGTCATCGGCCCGACTAAAATCGCCATCACAACCAATGGCCAGAAACCGCCCATCCCTGCATTAATTGGTAAAAATAATACCCCTGCGCCCACCGCAGTACCAAATAAATTTAACACCCAAGCGACATCAAATTTATTCCATTTTTTGTTAATTGTCGTGCTCATAAATCACCCTCTAAAGTTAAAATTATAAAATCGTTTATTTAATGATTATTCATTCATTAAATTAGTGGCGGCATTATGATGAGGAAAAAAATGAAGCGCAAAGCACAAAATAAGAAACTGTGACCGGGCTAACAGTTTTATCTACGTTTTTTGCATAAATATTTATCTAGATCAAAAAAGTGCGGAGAGAAATTTCAATGAATTTAAAGGTATGAGAAAACATGAATAGAATTTAAATTAACTAAGAAAAGCAAAAAGCCGCTAAATTTCTTTAGCGGCTTCTTAAAATTTGGCTCCTCCTGCGGGACTCGAACCTGCGACATATGGATTAACAGTCCACCGTTCTACCGACTGAACTAAGGAGGAAATGGTGCCTCGAGGCGGAATCGAACCACCGACACGGGGATTTTCAATCCCCTGCTCTACCGACTGAGCTATCGAGGCGTTATCGTTATTGGCTACTGCCTGACAACGGAGCGTATTAAACTATTTTTTCGGGTATCGGTCAACAACTAAATTCAAAAAAAGTGAAAAATTTAGTGTGTTTGAATGGTTAATAACCAAAACGTCTATAAAAAGAACGTATTTTGAAAAACTCAATTAAAAATAACCGCACTTTATAGAAAAAATAATGCCCGAGAGAAACGTCTTTCGGGCATGGTATTTAATTACTGAAATTATCGTCTTACACGGAATTTCTTCTGAGCCGCATCCACTTTCAACAAGTAGTTTCTTGCTTGTGAGGATGGGTGTGCGGTCGTTAAGATACGATATACTTGTTCAGGATACATCTGGTTGATCTTATAGATTGCCTCATCTTTATCACTATCAAACACTCGCAATACCGCACCTGCTCCACTGTTATAAGCCGAAATCATCGCAAAGCGTTTAGAGGTTGGATTGGTGATACCGTCTAAATATTGATTTTGTAGAATCCATAAATAAGCCACACCTGCATCAATATTGTTTGCTGGATCATATAAGTAACGTGTTGATGGCTGTCCACCTTTACCTTTCATCGCAAATACATCGCGACCTGCTGTGCTTGGTACCACTTGCATTAAACCGATTGCATTCGCATAACTGATCGCATACGGGTTGAAGCTAGATTCTGTTTGCATAATACCTAAAATCAAGCTTTCATCAATGCCATAGCGTTCTGCCGCTTTACGGACTAATGGAATATATTTTTGTGCACGCACTTCAACGTGATTCGCAATCATTGAGATCACCACAAATTGCACAGTGTTACCATTTTGTAAACGGCGAGTTTGCAATTTATTTTGGATTAAATAGGTGGCGAAGTTGCTTGCAATCACTTGGTTAGCAATTTGTTGGCCATTATTGTCTACCACCTGTCCTAATAAGAAAGGACGTGTACTAATCGGCACATCACCGGAAGCAAATAAGTCGATCCCTTTCGCATCCGAGCCCATCAATAAAGTATGGACAATCGCATTATGTAAGCGATTAAGATCTTGCTGAGTTTCAACAATAATTGTACCTTCGTCAAAGCTTACGTGGCTACGCGTATAGAAAGAGTCCGTATATTTAACATAGTCTTTGCGGCTTGCGACTAACAGCTCATTCACCCCCCAAATACGATCGATATTGTGAGAGAATTGACCCGTTAAAATATCTAAACCTTGCGTGTCTTTTGCAAACACTTCGTCATAATTAACGCCACGTCGATGGCTTGGCGAGTCGCTACACGCATATAAAAGCGGAATTAGCGCCAATAATAAATACTTTTTCATAATCTTTTGTTATTTAGATGGAGGAACGTAACCTTCAATATGCACATCTTTGCCTTCAAATAAGAAATTCACCATTTCTTCTTCTAATAATTTACGATGTTCGGCATTCATCATATTGAGTTTTTTCTCGTTCACTAACATGGTTTGCTTTTTGATCCATTCGCCCCATGCTTGTTTACTAATTGAATTAAAAATACGTTTACCTAATTCACCGGGATACAGTTGAAAATCCAACCCTTCCGCATCTTGTTTCAAATATTCGCAAAAAACGGTTCTAGCCATAATAATTCCTTACAAATTGCGTTAATAAATTTTTCACAGGCTGAGCTAACCCGATCTGTTCAGGTGACGTTGGATCATACCAATATTTGACCGCACTTAATAGACCAGATTGAGATTCTTTTCCTTTTTCTGACAATTTTTTCCAATCTGAACGATCGCTATCTTCAAATTTTCGATCGACTTCAACATAAATAGGATGGATATCTAAATGAAAATGACTAAACGTATGACGGAAAGTCACCCATTCTTGATACTCGGTAATCCCTTGTTCTTTCAGAAAATTCAGCAATATTTGTTTATCATCAAACTGAGGGAAGCAATACAAGCCTCCCCATAAGCCTTTGCTTTCACGCTGTTCCAACCAGACTTTTCCTTGATGAGATAAAATCAAAAAATAGCGCTGCTTTTCCGGCAACGATTTTTTCGGTTTCTTTCCAGGAAATTCTGTCCACTTTTCGAGTTTATTGGCTAAACAATCCTTACTTAGAGGACAAAGATCGCATTTAGGTTTTGTTCGAGTACAAATAGCCGAACCGATATCCATCATCGCTTGATTAAATTCAGCGACTCTCGTTGTTGGTGTAACCTGTTCGCTCAACTGCCATAATTGATTTTCGACTTTCTTCTCACCAGGCCAACCTTCTACAGCAAAATAACGAGAAAGGACGCGTTTTACATTGCCGTCTAAAATCGGATAAGGTTGATTTTGCACAGAAGATAAAATTGCCCCTGCCGTTGATCGTCCCACGCCCGTTAATGCCCAAACTTGCTCAAATTGTGTTGGAAATTCGCCTTGATATTCATCTCTAATGGTTTGAGCGGCTTGATGTAAATTTCTTGCACGTGCGTAATAACCGAGTCCCGTCCACAGATGTAACACTTCATCTTGGGAAGCATTAGCAAGTGCAGTCACATTGGGAAAGGTTTTAATGAAACGTTCAAAATAAGGAATAACGGTAGAAACTTGGGTTTGTTGTAACATCACTTCGGAAAGCCAAACACCATAAAGGGTTTTATTTTGTTGCCAAGGCAAATTTTTCCGCCCAAACTTTTCATACCATTGTAGAACTGAATGGGCAAAAGGGGCATCAACAGAGGATTGGGCTAACATAACTTTCCTAAAGTGCGGTCAAAAATAAGCAAAAATTTTGCGATGATTTTATCACTAAAGCACACCACTTGATCAATTTGATTTTTTCAGTATAATTCGCAGTCTATTTGGTGCCGGATTGTCGGCGATTATTAACTCACGCGGTGTAAGTGGAAAGCATTTATAGCGGCGTGGCTTCAATTTGAGGTTTTCTATGAAACAAGGTATTCATCCAGAATATAAAGAGATCACTGCAACTTGTTCTTGCGGTAACGTGATCAAAACTCGTTCAACTTTAGGCAAAGACATCAACCTTGATGTGTGCGGTAGCTGCCACCCATTCTACACTGGTAAACAACGTGTTGTTGATACTGGTGGTCGTGTTGAACGCTTTAACAGCCGTTTCAAAATCCCAGGTACAAAATAATTTGAATCTGTGTGAAGAACCCTGCCTATGCAGGGTTTTTTATTATCTAAAATTCACTATTTTTTAATATTCGATAAACACAAAAGTGCGGTCAAAATTGACCGCACTTTAATTCCCTGTTAAGCAATTAGAGATTTATTTAAAAGGTATAATTAACATTTAAACGAATGTCTCGACCGGGTTCAGGCAAGGTTGATACACCCGCACGTTGGCTGTGGCTTCGATAATATTTGTTAAATGCATTATCGAGGGCTAGATTAACATTAATATTCTCAACCGGTTTCCATGTAATATAGAAATCACTTACCCCATATCCTGGACGTTTAGTGGTTGTTGCACCACCGCCACGATTATTCGTTGTTGAGTCATAACTGGTATGCTGTACGAAACGACCTTTCCAGCCAATTTCAATATCAGGCTGAGTGAAGCGATAAGATACACCTGTTGTCCATGTACGTCCAATTGGGATTGCTGTCACAGTACTATCTACCGTTCTGCCATCTAATTCTGGTTTACTATAAGCCACGCCTGCACGTAATGTTAAACCTTCATATTTATAAGCTGCACCGACTTCGTACCCATGATTTCTTAATTTACCTGCATTTTGAATTTCATAAAAACCCGAGCTTACTTGTGTAAATGCGTGTGTATCTTTTACCGTTTGCCAGAAATAGCTTCCATTTAAAGAGAAATTATCGGCAAGTTTATAATTGAAACCCACTTCTGCGTTACGTGATTTCTCCGGTTTAATATTTGATGCGATTGAGTAAACAGCTGCCTTACCTCGAGTGGCGCCTGAAGATAGCATTATTTCATGGAAACGAGGGCTTCGTGTTGCATAGTTTAAGCTCGCATTAAAGCTTAGATCATTATTCACTTCATAAATTAAACCAACACTTGGGTTTACGCTGCCCTTGTGAGATTTTTTACCATTCATTGCTCGGAAATCAAAATGATCATAACGTAATCCGGTTGTTAAGGTAAAAGCGCCTAAGCCCCAAATACCTTCTGTATAAACACCGACATCACGTTTCTTTTGGGTTTTCATTTGAACACCGTTTTGTACGGTTAGCGAATTAGGTTTACCTTCTTGATCACGGTAATTAACACCATATTTAATGAGATGAGATTGACCGATTGCACTTTCTAAATTTAAGTTTGCACCATTAGCAATTAAGCGTGTTTTTGAATTCTCACTTGGTTCTTTACGATTGAGCACAGAATGATATACATTAGCTTTAGCATTTGTTACAAAGCCCATGTCCTTACCATTCCACTCTACGTTTGTTGTATCGTTTTGTGTAATACGATAGCGAGGAGAATTATTTGCTTCATTATTGTCTTGCGCAAAATCAAACTCTTCACGAAGTGCACGAACACCATAATGACGTTCTTGACGATGACTGACTTCGATTCTGTGGTTTTCATTGACATCAAAACCAAGCTTAGCTAATAAGCCACGCTGTCCTAATGCACTATTTTTTACTTTATACCCATTACCGTCTTTATAATCACGTTCAGTCACAAAATTAGCAGAAATTAATGCATCTAATGGACCAGCTTTAGAATAAACGGTCGCACCTTTAGACCAACCACTATTTGAACTCACACCTGCGTGAACTTTGAAACCAATATCTTGCCCCTCTTTGAGCAAATCTTTTGCACTCACTGTTTCTGCAACAATCGCACCGCTTGTTGCCCCAATCCCAGCACTGGCTGACCCCGTCCCTTTTTGCACATCAACACGTTTCAATAAAGACGGATCAAACATGAAACGACCTTGGTGATGGAATAATTGTGCATCGGTATAGGCACCATCAATTTTCACATCAACTTGATCTTGTCCCATTCCACGAATCGTAAACCATTGTGATGTACCACGACCACCACCAAAATTAATTGCTGGCTCATCTTTTAATAAACCTTTTAATTCAGTCTCTGTGCTACGCTCCATTGTTTTTGTCGTAATCACATTGGTTTTACTTTTTGCGCCGCTATTTTCAGAAACAACATTGATCACATCTAATTGTTCTTCAGCTTGGACATTCGCTGCAATAAACACAGCAAGTGGCAATAAGGCAAAATTTGCTTTCTTCATGAGTACCCCCTAATAAAATTAAAATGATAATGATTATTGTTTATTTTTGCATATTAAGTCAAGATATCTTTGCGTTTTTGTTGTCCAAGTTAATTACACACAAAAAAAAGCCCTGTATAAACAGGGCTTCAATCATCTATTCTTAATTAGAAAGTGTATTTTACCGTTGCGTAATAGGCACGACCCGGTTCGTTGTAAGTATGGGCATTGTAATTTGTACTGCTTGATGAACGATAAATGCGTTTATCAAATAAGTTACTTACACCAACACGAATGCTGATTGTATCTTTCCAATTATAACCCGCACTTAATCCCCAAATTGCATAGCTACCAATATCTTCTGAGCCAGCAAGCTGATTAACGTATGCGTTGTTACCATTTTCCATACGGTTTTCCGGATTTTTACGGGATTTTTGTTTACCGTATTGCGTATAAGTTAACATTGCATCCAAACTATCTGTAATTTGATAACTTAAGCTGGAATTCAAGGTGTATTTCGGTACGATAGAAAGCGGGTTACCCGTATCTTTATTTTTGGTTTTATGCATATAAGTGAAGTTATTCACCCAGTTTAATTTATCTTGGATTAATGGTAATGTTAGATTGCCTTCAAAACCTTCAATCACTGCGCGGTTTGCATTACCCCATTTATACACATAGTTACCTAAGTTGGTTAAACCGATAAATTCACCATCAGATACGATTTTATTACGATAATCATTACGGAAGTAAGCCACAGAAGCAAGAAGTCCGTTTTTATCATATTCAATTCCGATTTCTTTATTCCAGCTGGTTTCCGGTTTAATGTCGCTATTACCTTGGAAATAACAAGTTTTATTATTTGGTACATTCGTTGGACAACCTTGACCTAAGGTAAATAGCAAGTAATTTGGGTTAGTTTGATAAAGGTTCGGTGCTTTATAAGCTCTTGCAATCCCACCTTTAATTCTCCAATCATCGTTGAGGCTTTGTAAGAAGTTTAATCCACCGCTTACATTAGAACCAGAATAACTGTTGTAATCATAACGTAAAGATGGCGTTAAAATCGTAGATTGGGTTGCTGAAATGTTATCTTCAATAAATACAGCCCATTCCGTTTGACTACTATGACCACCTCGTACATTTGAGATACCGGTTGGTAGGCTTTCTTTCAAATCATAAACCACTTTATTACCTACGCGTCGTCCGCCGAGTAACTGCGTCATAGAAGCATCATCATCTAAACTGCTGTGCACACCTTCAAAACCAACTGTCAGCATATGATCTACGCCCAAGGTAAATGGGATATAGAATTCAGAACTAAAACGCGTATTTTTAAGAATAGCATCGCTAAAAGCTGATGTGCTCGAATAACTGCCCTCTGGACCACCCGCTAAATATTCTGGTAAACGGCTGTTTTTAGTTTTATCAAAAGTAATATAGGTTTTATTGTCGAAATGATCGAATTTACCTTCATAGGTTAAAGCATAGTTCTGACGATATAAACGAGCGGTTTCAGCTTTGCTTTCTGCCAACGTTTTGGTTTCAGGATAGTTTTTATTATTGTAAAGCCCTGATGAGCTATTTTGTGTATCACCGTTATAAATATTACCTTGGCGACTAAAACCAGAATCCAAGGTTAATTTATTTTTCTCATTGATATTCCACACTAAACGGCCATTAATATCTTTATTACGAACACCTTCACGACCAGCAATCGCAGGATCACCATTAATACCGACTTCATCCGCTTGAGTTTTGTTCCAGTTACCATATAAACGGAATTGCAATACATCTTTAATTAACGCACCGCTTAGATTAAAACCGACACGGTTCGTTGCGCCTTCATCGCTGTCTTCTGGTTGGTTGGTGTAATAACTTAAGCTACCGTGTAAATCATTGGTAACCGGTTTAGTGATAATATTAACCACCCCACCCATTGCACCTGAGCCATAACGAGCAGCCGAAGGGCCACGTAATACTTCAATTTTTTCAATCGCTTCAACTGGCACCCAGTTGCTGTCGCCACGAGAGTTACGTTCACCACGCACCCCATAACGTTCTGCATTACGAGAGGTGACTGGTTTACCATCCACTAAAATCAATGTATTTTCTGGTCCCATACCACGAATATCAATTTGACGTTTATTTCCGCGTTGTCCTGTAGATGAGTTACCCGTCAAATTCACACCTGGCATGGTACGTAATACTTCAGAAATATCATTTGTCGCTGGACGTTTCTCTAAATCTTTTGCTGTCACAAGAGAAGAACCAAGTGATTGTTTTACCTGATCTTCCGCTGTCACTTTAATTTCCTCAAGTTTCTCTTCTGCATAAGAATAGTTTGAAAAAAGGGCGATGGTTAACGCACTTAATGCGAAGAATGATGTTGTTTTTAAATGATTGGATTTATACATTGAAATGCTCTCCTGGCATATGTGGAATAAATAATGCCCGAGAATTCTAGTACAATATAATTTTACTGTAAATAACAATTCTTATCATTTTTATTGATTTTTAATAAAATATCTCATTTTTTGACCGCACTTTCTTGCAATCCCAATTAATTCTAGTATCATTCACGGCTCGCTAATTTGGCGGATTTATTTCTCATGTCGGGTTCCCTACCCCCGATTAACTAACTAAAAAGGTCTTAAAATGAAAATTAATACCCCGATCTTCAATGATCAACAAAAACGTTTTGCTTTAATTTTATTAAGCTTATTTCATATCTTCATCATCACAGCCAGTAACTATTTCGTTCAAATTCCCTTTGAAATCAATTTAAAATTGACTGCACTTGGTTTTGCTGATGATTTTTCATTCCACAGCACATGGGGCACACTCACGTTCCCATTCATTTTCTTAGCCACCGATTTAACGGTGCGTGTATTTGGGGCAAAAGAAGCACGGTGGATCATTTTTATTGTGATGTTCCCCGCGCTTATCGTGAGTTACATTGTTTCAGTGGTTTTTTCTGACGGACAATATCAAGGCTTAGGTGCATTAAGTGAATTCAATATGTTTGTTTTCCGTATTGCATTTGCGAGTTTCTGTGCTTATGTTTTCGGTCAATTATTAGATGTGTTAGTCTTCAACCGCTTACGCCAATTAAAAACTTGGTGGATTGCCCCGAGTAGCTCAATGATATTTGGCTCTCTAGCTGACACTTTTGTGTTCTTTGCCGTAGCGTTCTATCAAAGTAGCGACCCTTTCATGGCAGAACATTGGTTTAGCCTTGGATTTGTTGATTACTTATTTAAATTATTTGTTGGCATTGTCTTATTTGTACCTGCTTACGGTGTGGTACTCAGCATGATTTTGCACAAACTTCAATCACTCGCGAATTCCCGACAATTCGCTTAACTTAAGGAAATAAAATGGCTGAAACGCTTTCTCTTAGAGCCAAAATAGAACAAAGCCCAATGGGTGCCTATCAATGGATGATTGTGGCAATGGCCGCTATCATGAATTTACTTGATGGCTTTGATGTACTCGCCCTTGCCTTTACTGCAACAGCCATTCGAAACGAATTTGGTTTAACCGGGATTGAGTTAGGTTATTTATTAAGTGCCGGCTTATTTGGTATGGCTGCGGGCTCGCTTTTCCTCGCCCCACTCGCCGATAAAATCGGTCGTCGTCCTCTGTTATTGATGGCGGTATTATTATCCACTATCGGGATGTTAGGCTCAGCGTTTATTTCACAATATCAATGGCTCGGTTTCTGGCGAGTCATCACCGGTCTTGGTGTCGGCGGTATTTTAGTGGGCACAAACGTGATCACCAGTGAATATTCCTCTCGCAAATGGCGTAGCTTTGCGATCAGTTTCTATGCTGCAGGTTTTGGTATCGGTGCGGTATTAGGTGGTATGTTCGCCGTGATGTTGCAAGGTGAATATGGCTGGCGTTCCGTGTTTTTAGCGGGAGCTATCTTGACCGGTTTACTTTTAATCGTTTTATTTATTTGGTTACCGGAATCCATTGACTTCCTCACATCTAAACAACCTAAAAATGCAGAAGTGCGGTTAAATTTAATCGCAAAAAGAATAGGTTTAGCCGGTGATTGGAAACTTCCAGAAAAAACAGAAAAAGTTAAAACTAAATTACCGATTAGCCAATTATTCAGCGAAAAATACTTACATTCTACTCTGTTAATTTGGATAGCTTTCTTCGCCATCATGTTCAGCTTCTATTTTATTAGCTCATGGACACCCGCCTTATTAAAAGAAGCAGGCATGACAACAGAACAAAGTGTAAGCGTAGGGATGATGATCTCATTAGGCGGTACTTGTGGCGCCCTAATCTATGGCTTACTGGCTAGCCGTTGGACGGCACGTGGTGTGCTAATTTTATTCACCGTGTTATCCTCCGCAGCAACCATCATCTTTATCTTATCCTCGTCTGTTTTATGGATTGCGATGGTATTCGGTATTTTAGTTGGTGCGCTCATGAATGGCTGTATCAGCGGTCTTTATACCTTAAATCCACTTACTTATGATGCGGATATTCGTAGCACCGGTGTGGGTTGGTCAATTGGTATCGGTCGTATTGGTGCGATTCTTGCCCCTACGATTGCGGGTCAATTATTAGATATGGGTTGGGATAAACAGAGTTTATATGTTGGCGTTGGCTTCGTTATGCTGATCTCAACAGTCGCACTCTTTTTCTTAAAAAGCCGCTCAGAAATTAAAGCATAATCTTAAAAAAATATAGCAAAAGGCGTGATAAACACGCCTTTTTTATTGACTTAATAAAGTGCTCATCCCTAACCTTCAGATCAGAAAGATTCTCAGGTTATTTTATGTAACATTTTCTTCTAAAAATCCTTTGTGATCCAGCTTGAATTTCAACGCATTATAGTGTTAAATCTGCATACATTATAAGGTTATAAAAAATATAAAAATAAGTTGTAGGAATTTATGTGCCAATTACTCGGAATGAACTGTAATACACCGACGGATATTGTCTTTTCTTTTGAAGGATTCCGTCGTCGTGCTGGTCTTACCGACTGCCATTCAGATGGCTTCGGTATCGCTTTTTTTGAAGGTCGTGGTGTGCGTATCTTTCGCGATAACCACGCTGCATCACAATCCCCTATTGCGGATTGTGTAAAACAATACAACATTAAATCGCTCAATGTGATTGCTCACATTCGCAAAGCAACGCAAGGCGGTGTCACCATTGAAAATACCCATCCCTTTATTCGTGAAATTTGGGGACAAAACTGGGTGTTTGCTCACAACGGTAATTTAAAAGACTTACCGGATATGTCTGAAAGTTTCTGCCAACCTATTGGCTCAACTGATTCAGAAACGGCATTTTGTTATATGGCGGAATATTTGAAAAATCGCTTCCGACGTAAACCGTCTGAAATGGAAATTTTTGAAGCCATTCAAGACATTACTAAAGAGCTTTCACAAAAAGGCACCTTTAACTTCATTCTTTCAAACGGAGAATGGATGATTGCCCACTGCTCAACCAATTTGCATTACTTAACGCGTAAAGCGCCTTTTGGTAAAGCGCATCGCATTGATGATGATGGCGTCATCGATTTTAATGATTACGCAAAAGATGGCGATAAAGTCACGATCATTACGACCTTCCCACTCACCAAAGATGAACCTTGGGTCAAAATGGAGCATGGTGGTTTTGTTTTCTTCAAAGAAGGGGACAAAATTGCTGAGGTCGTCGGTGTGGCTAAAGAAATGGAAGATGATGGTACATTAGGCAATCGTGCAGCAGCCTAATAACAAATTACAATAAAAAGTGCGGTCAAAAACATCAGAGATTTTGACCGCACTTTCTTTATCTGCAATTAACGCATTGTTACAAATTCTTCTGAACCTGTTGGGTGAATCGCCACTGTATTATCAAAATCTGCTTTAGTTGCCCCCATTTTGATTGCTACAGCAAACCCTTGAATCATTTCATCTACACCGAAACCAATGCCGTGTAAGCCCACGATTTTCTCTTCTTTGCCGACACAAACTAATTTCATTCGGCAAGGTTGGCGATGTTCAGTGACCGCGGTGTACATTGCTGTGAAAGAGGATTTATACACTTTCACATTTTCTTCGCCATATTGCTCAATCGCTTGCGGTTCAGTTAAACCTACTGTACCAATTGGCGGATGGCTGAATACGACAGTTGGTACAAGATTGTAATCCAAATGCTCATTTGGTTTGTTATTGAATAAACGCTCAGACAAACGACGACCTGCCGCCACGGCAACCGGTGTTAATTCAATACCACCTTCGATAATATCACCTACCGCATAAATGCCAGGTACGTTTGTATTTTGATATTTATCGACAATAATTTGTCCGCGTGAGTTGGTTTTCACACCTGTTACTTCAAGATTAATCACATCTGTTGCCGGTTCACGACCAATCGCCCAAATTAACGTATCCACTGTGGTTTCACGACCATCTTGTAATTTCAAGGTAAGCGAACCATCGGTATTTTTCACGACTTCTTCAGGCAATGCTTTGGTATGTAATTGGATCCCATCTTGTGCTAACACTTCAACTAAGGTTTCGACAATCAATGGATCTTGATTACGCAATGGGGCATGTTGGCGCACAAATAAATGGGTTTCGCTACCTAAGCTATTTAAAACACCCGCTAATTCAACGGCAATATAACCCGCACCGACCACTGCGACACGTTTTGGTAATTCATTTAAAGCAAATACACCATTTGAATCAATCCCGTATTCTGCCCCTTTTACCGCAGGAATACTTGGGCGACCACCCGTCGCAATTAAGATATGATCGGCAGTCACTAATTCTGTTGAACCATCTGCATAGCTCACTTCAATGGTTTTCGCATCTTTAAAACGTGCAAAACCATTGAGAACGTCCACATTATTTTTCGCTAACACATTATTGTAAGAGGTATGAATACGACCGATGTAAGCTTGACGACTCTCAACTAATTTCGCGTAATCAAACTTTTTCACTTCTATATCAAAACCATAAGCGGGTGCATAGCGATTAATCGCTTCTGCAACTTGTGCGCCATAGAACATCACTTTTTTCGGTACACAACCTACGTTCACACAAGTACCACCGAGATGTTTCGCTTCGATAATCGCACATTTTTTGCCGTAGCTTGCCGCACGGTTAATTGAAGCAATCCCGCCAGAACCGCCACCGATCGCAATATAATCATAATGTTTAGTCATTGTAATGATCCTTTTTTACTCATTGGAATTGTGTTCTATTGTGCCTAAAAGTGAATAAGAAAGCTATAAATTGATGTAATTGGAATTGTCTATATGCGAGAAAAAGTGCGGTTATTTTTCGCATAATTTTCAGCAAGTAAAATGTATTTTCGCTATAATGCCCTTCACCTATAAAGAGAAATCAATTTGAATGAATAATAAACATAAGAGATAGAAAAATGCCTCAAAGAACTGATAAAAAAACAATCTGTTTGAATATGATTGTCAAAAATGAATCTGCTATCATCCGAGATACATTAGAGAACATAATGGCTCATGTTCCATTAGATTATTATGTCATTAGTGATACAGGATCAGACGACAACACTGCAGACATTATCAAACAATTCTTTGATGAAAAAGGTATTCAAGGCGAAATTCATCACGATGAATGGGTTAACTTTGCCCATAATCGAAACTGTGCACTACAACATGCACAAGGAAAAACAGATTACGTATTAATCTTCGATGCCGATGATCGTTTTGAAGGAAACTTTGTATTGCCTGAAGAACTAACGAGCGATCGCTATTATTTCCGCATGGCAAATAGTGTAACGGGTGCGAATGTTTATTTCCGTACACTTATGTTCCGCAACGATGATTCATTTTACTGGCGTGGCGTATTACATGAATTTGTGGAACAACGTAAAAAAACCGTTGTGGAACAAAAAATCTTTGGTGATTATTATGTAATTAGTGGTCGATTTGGGGCGCGTAGCAACAATCCACAAAAATATTTCCAAGATGCTCAAGTGTTAGAAAAAGCATTCTACTCACCTGAAGATGAAGATCTTAAAGATCGCTATGCCTTTTATACTGCACAATCTTATCGTGATGCAAATATGCCTGAAAAGGCTATTGAGTGGTATGCCAAACGTGCAAATTTAGGGGGCTGGTATGAAGAAGTTTATTATTCGCTTCTCCAAATTGCTCTATTAAAAATTGAATTAAATGCCCCATTAGATGAAGTGCAAAATCTTTTACTCGCTGCTTATGAATATCGCCCACAACGCGCAGAAAGCCTTTATCATTTGGCGTGCCAATTACGCTTCCACGATAAAATCAAACTCGCTTATATTTATGCAACTGCAGCAGTAAGCATTCCTTTAAATAAAGATATTCTCTTTGTGGATCACGCTGTTTATGAATGGAAAGCCAAAGATGAACTTGCGGTTAGTGCGTATTGGGTTGGTAACTATCAGCTTTGCCATGATCTCTGCTTAGAATTATTAGCCAATCCAACTATTCCAGAAAGAGATAAACAACGTTTCCAAGAAAACTTGAGATTTGCAAAAGAGCATCTTTAAAAATATTAGTCGTTCAATGCAAGGTAAATAGAGATGAATAAAAAACTGGTTGGCTTAAGTATGGTTCGTAATGAAAGTGATATTATTGAAACTTTCATTCGACATAATTTAACCTTATTAGATGAACTTCATATTGTTGATCACAATAGCAGTGATAATACGCGTGAAATTCTCACACATCTAAAACAAGAGGAATTACCAATTCATATCTATCATTACAATGAACTTGAATTTGCCCCTGAGCGTGTATTAAACCATATGATGCAGCATATTCTCAATAATGATGCTAACATTGATTATATTTTTCCACTTGATGCTGATGAGCTAATTTATTGTCCATCTCGTGAAACATTGCATTATTTTCTCTCACTTATTCCTCAGGAGCGTGTTGGAATGTACACCTGGCGAGGCTATCTACCAAGCTCTACAGAGTATGATCCAGATTTCATTTGCCACTTCACCGATCAACGAAAAGAAGAAATACTCACTCCTAAAGTGATTATTCCTCGTGCTATTGCTGAAACTTGTATATTAACGATTGGTAGCCATTACATGATAGACCGTGATGGTAAAGAAATTAAAAGCACCGTTTTTATCGAACCCAATAACCAACAATTCTATTATTGGTTTATTGAGAGATTTCAAGCGGAATTTATTACCACTAATGACTTATGGTTAGGTCACTACCCTATCCGATCTACCACACAACAAATCAAGAAAGTGCTTGAAAAATCTATCACCATGGTGATAGAAAAGAAAGGTTGCCGCGATTTAGCTTGGGAGAATCAGTTACGTGATTTACTCGCTCATAATCTGGACATATCTCTTGATGAGCTTCGCCTTATTGCCTATAACTATCGTGCATCTGATGCGGAACATATACAAATTGCACGTAAACATCCATTACGTGCCACAAAATTGGCATTAAAATATCAACATCTCATAAACAATGATCCACTTCCTATACTTGGAAAGCTCATCCTCGACCTAGCTGAAAAATTGCGCTAGTTATCTAGTACAGCCCCAAATTTTATTCGGTCGCATGATAAGATAAGACCAATCTAGATGGCGAAAAAACCAATATTTTTCACGCTCAAATAATTCAGGCATTTGATTAAGCCAAGGTTTACATTCTGCCGTATAATGAATAACGATTGGTATCCTATCAAGATTAACCGATTTAACACCACATTGTTGCTTAATATTTTCTATATATTTCACTTGAGCATTCTCAGCAAAACCATAATATTTTGCTTTTTCTCTTAAAACTATATTCAAAATACATTGATCTCCGTACAACACTTGATCAGTATATTCTTTGGCGGTTTCCAGTAAAATATCAACTATCTTCTCATTTCGCCATTTCTCGCAATCAATAAGTAATACACCACTATTAAAATAATTTCTAGAAACGGATTCATCTAAATAAGGGAATGGAAATGTTTGCATCGTGCAATAATCCTTCACAACACCAACAGGTGCGCCATTAAGATCGCTATAATAAAAATCAGATAATGACCCATTCACAATAATATCGGCATCTAAATATAAAACGCGCGCTTGATTAATCAATTTAGGGATCATCAGACGATAATAACTACTCGATGAAGAGATATGTTCTAGCGTCTTATAATCTTTAAAAATATCGTCAGAAATACGAATAGAAAATAGGTTATAACCCATTTTCTCTAATTTAAATTGAATACCCTCAAACCATTCTTGTGGAATATCATTGTGTAAGACATAAAAGTTTACATTCTTATTATAGTA
>ENA-OWLI01000068-OWLI01000068.1-metagenome-genome-assembly--contig:-NODE-68-length-19709-cov-6.541773_pt1 | contig 19709 bp, 24 predicted proteins | sample MGYA00245346_ERZ651096 | MGnify/ENA primary metagenome ERZ651096 (study PRJEB26857, sample SAMEA4031766) | metagenome | biome: human; feature: oral; material: saliva | place: Philippines | collected 2014 | study...
TTATCTACTTTTTTACTATTGTTTTTAACTAAGAATTAGAAAGTTTATTAAGTTTGGTTGATTTAGATAGTTAGGCTTATACAGGCATTTTGTATAAGTTTAATTAGCTATATTGGCTAGACCTATACCTCTTAATTAGGATAGGATAGTAATCGTAAATACGATATAAAACTATCCTATCTAAGGTATAGATCCTATTAAGATTCCTTGGTATTTAGGCTTTTAGTGTTTGCTTTGTAATTGGTGCGGCTGTTGTCGTTGATGTTGGTTTGGTTTTAATCTAGGCTTTTCTGGCTAATGTAAAAATGTATGCGCTGTTAGCAGTGTGTTGAGCTTCTTTTTAAGAGGTGAGATGCTATTGTTATCGTTCGATCATGTCTGCGACAAGTCTGAGAAATGGCTTCCCTCCAGCTTTTCGGCTCGTAAGAGTTGAACCTGTGTAGTAATGCACCAGGGCGAACAGGCGGTACCTCGTCTGGCTTAGTAGGCGGGTAGGTTAGTGGAAACACTAGCTTACGGCACGAACTGTAGGGAGGTGCGTTATATCCCAAGAGAGTCCGCTATACGGTCTATCCGGTTCGGCTAGGTGGGGTTTCAGCTAGAAGAAGTCTGTTTCTCGTATCCCTTTGGATGTTGTTTCCGCAAGGAGATGATGTTCACTGCGTAATCCAAAAGATTCTTGATTATCTGTTTAGGTGTTCATGTCTTTTTGATTTGGATATTTGAATTGATTTTCGAGAGTCTTTTGAGCTTACGAGTTCCTTTTGGAGCTGGGTATCGAGAGATAGGCGGCTTTTAGTCGTCACTTTACTTGGTCGAGCTGTGCGGTTGCTATGCAAGGTCAGGACTTGAGGGTGCGCGTGCATTCTCTGCAGGGACTGTTGGGCGCTTCGGTGCAGACGGGACTTGTCAGAAGGCTTAGGTTGAAACTAAACTGATGTTAACGGCTAACGCTGTGCTGATGCAAGGTGAATACTGAAGGTCTTTATACCGAGGAGGGCGGATGGCGAAAGCTTGAAGTTCATTCTTGGGCCGGCTACTGTTGATCCTGCCTCGTCGTCGAAAGACGGCGGGGTAGGGGAGGTGGTCGGTAGTGGTGGAAACGAAATATGCTGAATTTAAATCAAAAAAAACACTACTACCTTTTTAGGGTAGTAGTGTTTAGTTTAATGTTATTCACTTAAGAGTTTCTTCAAGAGAAACTGACGTTTATTTAAATGTTCTGTAGCGCATTCTTCACGATTATCAGTCGTAAAGATCTCACCATCGATACTGACGAGACAATATTGGGTATTCACTTTAAAGCAAGGACGTTCTTTACTGAAGTAAAGTTCACCATTTACTTTTAGTGAATCGTAAAAGTCTTCTTCACAAGTGATGATGATTTCGTGATCGCCATTTTCATTACATTCCGAATCTAAAGTTACATCTTTAAAGAATCGAAACATCTTCAACGCAGCTATTGTAACATCCAGTTTCTTGTAGTATTTAGCCATCTCTTCAGAGCTATTCATTTTATCACGATCTAAACGTTTGACACAAACATTTAAACATTCGCCGAATACATCGTACATTTTAATTTCCTTTATTAGTTAGGGTTAGGATTCTGATAAACGACTAAGTGTAATCTTAGTCTTGATATTGACCAGCATACCGAAGATGTCTATTGCTAGTTTCTTATCGGTATGTCTTGGACCAAATCTTTTAATATTGACTTCTTCAGTAGTGGAAATATCTACGTCACCACATGCGGTAAATGTAACACAACATTTTACTTCATCAATACCATGACGTGTAAAGATACGTTCTAATTTAGAACGCTCTTCTAACAATTCATCCAATTCATTTTCGTTTACTTTAGCAATGTTCTTAAACATTATTTCAAGAAACTTATTGATGGATTTATCCAAATTGGTATTGGGACCCACTACCTCTTTAGAATTCGTTTTACTGTAAGATGCTAATTTTACAACATCTAAAATTTTAACGTCTGTAGTGGTATCGTTATTTAACAAATCATTTAACATGATTAGAATCCTTTAGTTATCGAAATACAAGGCTACTTGAAGAATCATCAAGCAGAATATCAATGTTACTGATATTACTACAGCGATCGCAATACATGTTTCTTCGTGTTTCATCTTCTTATTCCATTTTCGAGTTTGACGTTGGAGAGTTTTACAGAAATCATTACAATTTCTTCTATAGAAAATTCTAGAAAAGATCCTGACAATGATTTATACAGAATACCATCATGATAGAATTCCTTATATGGAAGTTTATCAATAAGTTTATCCATTTTTTGTCGTGTATCGACGAGGTGTCGAATACTTCCACAACAATATAACTTTTCTACTTCTGGAACATCTGAGATGATATCCCAACGTTCCCCATTTTTAAACTTGTTACGATATTCTGTTAACAAGATATAAACAGAACTATGATACAGTTCAATATATTGTTTTAGACGATCGATTACTTCTTCTTTTTCTTCGTTTGTTTGAAGAACAGTTGTATCTATGTTTTTAACCACAGACACCAAGAATTTTAATACGAAGAATACAATGATAAAACCGATGATGAGTTTCATTTAGTTTTCCTTTACAAAGTTAGATTAATAAAAATCCTTTCTTAGAACAGAAAGGTTCAATCTAATGATATATATTTGTTTTATTTTAAATATTGAATGGAATTTTAAAAATGGAAGAAGTTGAAGATAAAGAGAAAAAGAAGATAGAGAAATATCTCGAAGAACAAAAACCTAAGGTAAGAAACAATGCTGAAATTATAAAAGCACCTGAAGACTATCCTTACATGTTGCATGGTTCTATCGATCCAGGTATTAAGAAATTTACACCTAGACTGTCTGAACGATATGCTAAAGGTATGGAAGACCGTACTGTAATGCGTGTACATGTGTCTGAATCGATAGTAGGTTGTATTTTTGCTATGGATGAATTAGTCGATATCATGATAGCTAATACTACTGAAGAGGAATCCGAAGTGTTTAGAGGTGGTTGGTATATCTACGCAATTCCTTACAAGTATGCTCTTAAACCTAATAATGTATTAGTATACGATTCTGTACGTACTTCAGAGACTTGGTTGGTACCTTATTCTAAAGAGACTAAAGAATATAAAGGTGAAATTATTGCTAAAGTATTTATTGAATCCATGCATGTAGTAAATATGGGTATAAATAAAAATAAAGATACTCTTAGAAAATACGTCACAACTTACATTCTTGAGGTATTAGATAAGACAGTTAAGATTGATCAACTGTCTAATAAACAATACGGTAAAGGTTTATATAAAGTAGAGATTGTTCGTACTAATGATAAAGGTCTTTATGTTTATTATAACGTTGGTAAAGACAACGTACGTGTAATCAAACTAGACAAGAATAAATACATGAATAAAAAGAAAGAAATGGCACCTAACCTGTTTACAGGAAAGAAAACTTTTTTAAATTGGTAGGTAATATATGAAAAGTTAATCAAGTGCTTTGCTTTTCAACCTCCTTTCACAGTATGACTTCTTACACGAATGTAAGAATAGTCAATGTCGTTATTTCTTAGTCCTTTTTAACGTTTAGATAATCGAAAGATGAACTTGTAATTAATTGACGACCAAACAATAATCGGAACTAGATTTCGTTCATTGTTTCTCCAAATAATCTTGTGTAAATAAACCACACGGTTAGTTTCCTCCTTTATGTAGTTACTAGACTCCTCCTATCCGTTAATTCGGATAGGAGGATATAGTTTTTTTTCTGTATTTGATTATAAATTGAGAAGAACTTCTCATTTTTATTTTTTAAAACTTAAAAAGGAAATTAATCATGGCTAATGAAGTAACCGTAACGGTAACCCGTGCACTTGCTCGAGCTAAAATCATTAAAGACCGTCTGGATGCATTGAGATCAGAATGTTTTGTAGGTTATGTTCGTTCAACTGAAAAAGACGGTGAAGTTGCTCTGAAATATAAACGTAATTCTCAAGCAAATATTGATGAATACAAATCTTTGACTAAAGAATACGTAGCGATTAAAACCGCTATCCACAAATTTAACGATACTAAGACTGTAACTGTTTTAGGTTTACCTGAAATGACTGTAGCTGCAATCTTAGTAGAGAAAACAATCTTGCAAGATCGTCGTGCTATCTTGAATACTATTCGCGACCAATATACAGATGCACTGCATCAACAACAACGTGCTAATTCCGTTATCGATAATGATGTAAGTACTTATCTGGCTAATCAAGAAAAACAATTTGGTGAAAATACAGGCAGTAAAGAAGCCATTGAACAATTGGTTAAAACTTATCGTGAAGCTAGAGAAAAAGAACGTTCTTTGGATATCGTATCTGGTTTTAATCATGCTGAATTTATTGAAAAAGAATCTGAATTCATCAATACATTTATGACTGAAATTGACACAATCTTGTCAGAAATCAATGCAACCAATACAATTACCTATTCTTACTAAGGAATAAATTTTAGAGTTTACTCTTTTATTTGAGAGGAATAGTTTCTACTTTTTAATCTAGATTGAGTTATTGCCGATGTTTTAGCTTTCATGATAATTTACCTTTTTTGATCGATTAGTAGAGCTATTCCTACTCATTTATTCTATATGAGTAAGTTTTACACGGAGGGATTGGAGAGTGGTTAAATCCAGTGGACTGTAAATCCACCCCGAAAGGTTCGTAGGTTCAAATCCTACTCCCTCCACCAGTTTTTGAAATACGCTAATCGCTTATCGAATTCTAATAAAGCGAAGAACCTTGACGTCTTAGAGGTATGCTCAGCAAGTAAAACTTGAGAAGGCCTCGCCAATAACCGATATGGAATCGATTTATACACTATTATCACGAACTATATACTCGTGAGTAATTCCCACTTAGTTGTGGGTTTTTCATCCTTAAAGTTATAAATCTATAAAGTTGAAAGTTATAAAGTTTAAACTTTTAAATAGGTTCTTAATGGAAGAACCGATCTAAAGTTTTAAATGGTAAAGTAATAAACCAGAAAATCTCTATAAAATCCTGCAATACAGGTATAACAGGCATTCGCCCTCTTAGATCCTGCAGGCTGATATTTCGGTTAGCGTATTTCCCCACTTTTACTAACTAATAAAAATCCAGGTTAGTTAGGGAAAGAAGCGATCACAAAGTAAGTCTTTCGACCCCTTTTCAACTTACGAGATCACTTCACTGGTATACCTATGTATTCTTTGTATTGTACTACTTGTTTTGTGGTGTAAAGCAGTGTAATGCGTGAGAAAGTCCTTTCATGTGGGATTGTAGCGCAGTATATAGAATCAAGGTATCGTGTTGGTAAGACAACTAAAAATCCATCTAGGTAAGTTACTGTTCGTTCTTACTGCCTTTCTAACGAATAGTAAACAAACTTTCCTCAATAGGAAACATCTAGACTGTTGTGATTAGTTCCAGTAGTTTTTCATTTTTGCCTACTGGTTCTGATTACAATGGTGTGCATGTTTTTATTTCTTTCGTTCATTTTTATCCTTAGTATTACTCACTATCCTTTTCGGATAGTGAGTATTTTTTTTTTGCCGTATTTAAATCAAAAAAAAACACCCCTTATTAAAAGAGGTGTTTTCTGTCTTTATTTTAAGTCACTACCATCCGTTTTGGAATTAGGAATTACTTGGTATAATGGAATCCTTAATTCTTTACAGATAGCAATGATTGTACCAATATCCATTCCTCCACGATAAGGTGGTTTTAGACGAATAGATAAATAACTTCTAGGTAATTTTAGTTGACTAGAAAGATTTTCTAGAGAAATATTTCTAACCGTTATTTCTTTATACAAACGATAACGGATAATTTTCTCATGTCTAGTCATTGGACTTACTACAATACGCATTATATCCTCACTAACTTAAACGATACAGTACTTTATAGCGTTCGCTTACGAATAATACACTTACAATCTTAGAGAGTTCAAAAATCGTCTTAATGGTTTCTTCATCTTTAAAGTCATCTGCTTTAACAGAAACAATAAAGTGCCCACTTAACCAAACCTGATCAATACTGATAGCGGATAGTTTAGATAACTCAATACATTCGTGGAAGTTATTAGGAAGGTATAATGCTTCTCGAATATCCACTTTGTATTTACCAATAGATTCTAAGATAGAGATTAATTTATCAATTTCATCAGGATCTCTCAGTACAAAGTGTTCTGCCATTTTATTAGAAAAGCTAATCACTAAACCTACATTTTTAATATTTACTAATCGAATACGATAACGTTCACGAACAGAGTGATTAGGGATTACGAATAATACCTGGTTAGAAAACATTTTACGAATATCTTTAATACCATCCTTGACCAATTCGTAAGTTGCTTTTTCTAAAGTAATGTCTTTTAACTTAACATTATTGAAACTGGTTTTAACAGCCATTTTACTATCCTTTATTAGTTGGTTTAAAAAGAATTACATTCAAGTTAATGATATAGGTTTAAAACATAATAAAACATCTCCTCTGTCTATTTAGACAGAGGAGTGTATACTAAGTAATAAGATTTTCCCAATCAAGTTTAATACTATCTTTAGCGGATGTATGCATACCTTTCATGGAGATCAACATGATCTTAGAACCAGGAAGAGCATTTACAGATGCAATACCATTAGGATAGTTAGAGATGTTAGGACCAGCACAGTGTTCACAATAACTATTGTTTTTGTTTACACACATACGTGGAGAACGCATGATTACTTCTTTACCAGCTAAAGAAGCAATATTACCTTCTGTAATTTTAATAGAAGTACCATTCTGAATAAAGTAGTAATCTAAATACTTCTCATTCTTTTTAGTATCTTCATCAAATTGAACAGGTTCTCCGTATTTAGTACCACATTCCTTACCATCTACTTTTAAGTTAGCTGCAGAACGTACTGCATTCTTAACGTCTACACCACCTTCTTGAGTTTCGAGACCACGACCAATAGAACCAGAATAAGCGTCATTTACATAAGCCGGCAAGTTCTTAAGATCTACACCTTTATTAAGAGGACGATTAATATAGGTAGGTTCTTTATTATCATCTAGACCTTTAGCAAAACCAAATTGATAATACAGACGTTTACGAGCATCATTAAAGATCTTACCAGAAATAGCAAAACCCATAAAGTCATCGTCTTTAAGGTAATCTTTATCGATTTTCTTCAACTCATCATCAATCATTGTTTGAATAATCGGATCGTCTAATTTATCCTTGTATTCTTCAAACAATTCTTTTTTACGTTTCTCTACGGCAGGATTAGAAACAATAGCTTTCTTAGTTACAGATGGCACAACTGTTTGAGTAAAGTTAGATAAGTAAATAGCATTTTCAGCAAATTTTAAATATTCCTCTGTAAATACTTCACCTTCTACTTCATCATTTTTTACATCGTCTTTAGAACGTTTCCATTTACGAATAAATAATTTCTCAACATCACTAGGGAAGAATCGTTTATTAATGTAGGGTACTTTTCCTTGGAATGGATCTACTACTAATAAGTAGTTCTGCAATAGGTTACCTACAGTGGTGCGAATCTCATCCCATTCTGGAAAGATAAAACCTTTTGGTACAGTAATGAATTCTTTAAAATCAAATAAAGGTTTTGAAGTATCTACAGCACCATCAATATATTCTTTTGTATTTGTATCCGCGTTAAGATAGTAATAACCATTGCTATCAGCACGAACTAAATAATGTTCTTTATCATCAGTACGAAAAATAGATAAACAACTCTTTACCCAGAATGCATCTTTGTACCACTCGTTCTTCATTCCGGTTAACCAGAATTCATGTTTATTCATTTACACACCTCTTGTTTTAATTTGTATATCTTGAACTGCTCGTACAATGATGTCGTAAGAGTTTGGATCGAAGATATAATTATTTAGATGAGATTCCACTGCAAGAACTGGATTATCCGTACCATCATTAGACATCAAAGCAAACAAATACAGATTATAAGCCATTTCTTTTAAATCCATTTCGAATACTTCTTTACCGTAAATGGATAAGTAGTTTTTAAAATTAATACCTAAATCAACACCATCACGAATCAGTTGGATTGCGTAGAAACTATCGTCATTAACAGCTTTTGTGAATTCTTTAATGTTGTTAGAAGCACGAATTAAGTCAAATTCTTGTTTCTCTTCTATCTTAACCATCTCTTTACCACGTAATGTATTAACCAAACGTTCACGAGTAAAGTTAGAAATCTTTTCGATGGTTTGGTTGAATTCTGATTCGTCAATTAACAAACCACCTACTACTGACAATAATTCGTAAAATGTAATCACATTGTCTTTATCAGCTTCTAAGATAGATAATGAAAATTCTATTTGTTCATTATTCTCTATATTGATCGCTTCTGAATAAATACGATAAAGTGTAATGGGATCGTGTACAAAATCTTCAGAACAGATAAAACCAATTTCACCTAACAATTCAATAAATTGATTACGAATGAAATCTCTAATACGTAAAGTAATTTCATTTACAGTAACATCGTCGTTACTACCACGAATAATGATTTCTAAATTATCCGTCCAGTCTTCGTGAATACCATCGATAAAATCGATGGCTTCTTTATATTCTTTTGCTTCCTCCATAGTCCAATAATCATCTATGAAGTTTAAAATAAGATTAGCCATAAGTGCTTGTTCCTATATTGGGTAATTTAATACAGAGTTAACTATATATGTGATGATTTCTATTTTCATAGCTATGGAAACATTAATAGAAATAATCTAAAGAATATTCTTTTTAAACAATCCGATCCACAACCCATTAGCTAATGGAGAATTTATTAAAATGACTAAATTGGACAACCGTATCGGTTTACATACTGGTATTCCTAGTTTTGACAAGCTGACTATTGAAAATAAAGGTTTGAATCTTAATGCTGATGTCAAAACAAAATTTAAAAAGGCAAAACGACAAAAGGTACTGGACATTGATCCAAATCGACCCTATGTTAAAGCACGCGATGGTGAAGCTAAAGTTATTGAGCGCGTTGCTCGAATTCCTGAAGAATTTAAAGATCGCTTTACCCAAGAAGAATGGGATGCTTTGAATGACTATACTTTTGAGTCTTTGGAATCAACTTATAAAACAATTAAGATGATGATCGAAGCACCTACAAAAGCACTTAACGAATTACTGACTCAAGATAAGAAATTCTTACCTTACATCCAAGAAAAAGAAAAACTGACTACAATGGTTGCCATGAACACAACCGATACTCGTAGTTTGGTTCGTGAGTTGAATTCTATTCGTAAACTTTACGAGAAATTTATTGGTGAAGATGGTAAAGTGAAACCAGAAGTTCCTGAACTGGAACCCTATATCATTGAGAAGATCATTGATATTAAAGCACGTTACTTGGTATGTTCTAATCGTGTTCGTGCAATCACAGAACCTTTGACTAAACACATTTCAGATTTCTTTACTGCAATGAAATTTGGCTACTATCTTGATCACAAAGAAGAAGCACCTGATGATGTGAAAAAGTTCTTTGCAGAATACTTACATCATTACACCAATACCACTCCTCCTACACAAGAGACTAATAAGGAAACTAGCCATGTCAATGAATAACGATATTAACGAAATCAAACAAGAAGATGTTGTTCCTTCTGAACAATCAGAAGGCGTACTGCATCTTAACGATACTGTAGAAGTGTCTGAAACTACTCTGGCTCCATCTATTCTTACTGAAGAAGATGATGTTTCTGAATTTAAACCTAAAGAAGAAACCGAAGAAAGCAAAGCTAATGATTACGAACATCTTGATCAAGATCTTCCTACATTAGCTACTTACGATACAGAAACTAAAAAAGAAGAACCTAAACAAAAAGAGAAAGTAGATCCTAAAAAAGAGTTTCTTAAGAAACTTAGCGCCATTGTGCGTAATGACAAAGATGATCTGAAACTCTGGGTTCCTTCTGTAAAAGTAGTGGATGAAAAAATTAATCCAGCTTCTAAGAACATTTTGTTGGATCCTAAGCATCGTATCTTGATGGATATTAAAGAAGTAGATTATACCGATCCTAAACAAGCAGAAGATCTCATTAAGTCTATTTCTATTCCAGCGGATTCGCCAGATGGTATGGTTCGCTACTTAGTAGAAAATCCATCTAACTTGGATGAAACAAATGCCACTTTGTTGATTCAGTCTATGTCCGATTCTCGTGAGTTGATCTCTAACGATTATCGAATGACTGAAAAGATGATGAATGATGAAGATGTAGAACTGACTCAAGTAATCGGTATCACTGCAGATCCATCTCAACGCATTCGTTCTCGTCGTGCAACTATTCCTAATAGTGGTGGTAACCTTACTGGTCTTAAAGCTAAAGCAGCGATCATGGACTCTTTGGGTCTGTCTACCTACTTTACTTTGGTACTGCCTCATTCAGGTTTGGTTGCTATTATTTCTCCACCAGTAGCTTCTGAGATTATTGACTTCCAATACGTTTTGGATACGGCTAAAATTAATGTTGGTCGTACTATCGGTGGTTCTAACTACGGTACAGCAACATGGTATATCAATGATAAATTGGTAGATCTGTTTATTAGTAAGATTTCTTACATTAACTTGAAAGATTCTTCTCCAGAGAATATCCGTGCATTGTTGGATCCGATGGATATTCCTACTATTGCTTGGGGTCTTGCTTGTACCATGTATCCAGATGGTTATATCTTTAACCGTACTGCTCTTTTGGACAATGGTAAGGCTGAACACGTAATGGGTCGTATCTGGTTGCCTGATATGGCAATCTACGCTAACTCTCGTTTGTCAGTACGTCAGAAACAACATCTGATTAAAGCAGAAAGCGTAGCATCTTCTAATGAAGAAATCGAATCCTATCGTCGTGACTGGAAGAAAGAAGAAGATGTTGAGAAATTCGAACGTCTAATCTTCTCTCGTAAGATTGAGAAACGTGAAGGTACTTTCATTCAAGAAACGTATATCGAACTGGGTCAAAGCGACATGGCTCGATATGTTGAACATGGTTCAGACTGGGATGTCTATATCAAAGATGCTATCTCAGAAACATTGTCCATGACTTCTGATGAAAACATCCGTTCTCGTTATTTGTCTGATAAGATTCAGGCTACTGCATTGCGTGAGTATTCTCACTTCATCCGTAAAATTCGAATCAATAAATACTTCGAAGATACAGGTAAGTCTGAATCACTGAGCAGTACAATCGATTCTCCTGAAACATTGATCGAGATCTTGAATGAGATTTCTAGTAATCAAGAGATTCGTAACAAATTGATTGAAGCGGTTGTAGAGTACATTAATAAGAATGTGAAAGTTGTTTATGGTGTGCCTACTATTTCTGAATTTGAAGAGAAACACAATTCTTCTCCAGTGAGCAATAAGATCGTTCCAATTAATACTGTAATTGCTTTTTTTACGCTGACCGCTCGGATTTATCAAACACTCGCGACCAGATAAGCAATAGTGTTTCTACAATAGTAGAGGGATCCATCAGGGATCCCCTATTTGGTATTTCTCAAGTTAGACGGGATGAAGTTTTCCCAGAAACTAAAGATACGGAAGAAGGTGAAGAAACCGTAACGATTAATGTAAATAATGAAGACTTCTTACGAGTAATCGTAAGTGGTGAAGCCAAACCCATTAAAGACGATGGTGAGAAGCATTTATCTTTGTTATCTTTGCATGATGCTTGTTATGGTTTAGATCACTATTCAGAATGTAGTATTGAGAAAGCTGATGGTTCTTTAGTACCTCCTCATGAGTCGTTGAGACCAATGACCATGAAGAAACCATATGACTTGTTTGGTGAAGGTAGTTACTTAAGTATTCTATCTGATGAGTTTGTGATTTACGATATTTATCCTAATACCGGTTTGACTTTGAGAGAGTGGTTAAACATGACTAGAGTAGAACAGAAAATCATTAAGAAATCTGTAGATCGTAAAAAGAAATTACAAACAACCCTTAATCAAGAAGCCAACAACGAAATGGAAAGAGCCATTAACGAAACCAAAAAATAAATCTGACGTGGTTTTTTAGTAAAAAAAATAAGTTACATTATATGCGGAATTAATTTCGCACATCTTCTAGTTTGAAAATTAACCATTGGCTAAATGCCTTTTAGATTGCTTAGTTTGAGCAATGCCGGACTGATTACGGGTATATCTTATTCACACAGTCCATTACTCCTTAAAAGCCTAAATACCACTCTACTCCTCACGGGGTAGAGTGGGTATAGGTTTTATCTTAATTCATTATTTGGCATTACGATAAAAGAAGCTAAATCTTTCATTAGGGTAGGCGCTACATGAAAGAAGTTAGTTTTAGTTAAACGACATACTGCGTACACAACACCAATAGGAATATTAAGATTTCTTGACTCTGAGAAATATCCTAAAAGAGTATTGTGATTAACACCAATGTGTTTAGCTACATCTTTAATAGTAACTTTATTGTCTTTCATTACGTTCTTTAAGTTTCTCCGTAACTCCTGATTCATTACCGATATTTGATTATCAGTGGATTTGCTTAGTTTCATTTTGATTACTCTCTTGTCGTTTCTTACACTCGTGCTTGATCATGTCTTTAATTAATCCATAACCCTCACGAATACTAAAATACTTCATATCAGGATCGTCTTTATAGTTTCGATTACCTAAACGCGAAATAGTCAAACGACAACCTTTTTGAAATAAACCAACATCAATATACTGCAAAAGAATATTTGTTTGTTCCAAATACTTCTTAGAAATATTAATGGCATTTAATTCCAAAGAGTTTACAAAGTACAAAGATTCTTTACCTTCTACTGCTTGTTGATAAAGATTCTTACAAATCTCAGTCATGCCTTTAAGCGTTTCTTTAAGCATGTTGTTGTTAATATCGATAAGCATTTGATCATCGGGATCTTCTGCTTTCACTTCTTTTTCAGCAAGTTCTAACAATACCTTAGTCAGGTAGATGTTTTCTGTTAAGAAAGCAAAGTCAGAAATTGCACTTTCTTTCTTTGTACCAGTATAGAAAAGTTCAATATTCTTTTTGATCTGGCTAATCAGGTCTTCTCGATTTTTAGGATCGATAGGTTGGGTTTCTTGCTCATTTAGAATATCTGTTGCAATAGAACCAGATACACTACCTCGATGGATAACATCCAAACCTGTAGAAGTCTTGTTAAATACCATCATGTTATTTGGATTGATGGTACTTCCTGTTTTTAATTTTCGTTGGCGTAAGTTTTCTTTACGCTTTTTAGCTTTAGCGGCTTTTCGCTTATCATTACTAGACATAGTGTTTTCCTTTTTAAAGTTAGATTAAAATAAGATTAAATTTAAAATCCTATTACACTTAAATGATATAGATTTAAAATAAAACAAAAAGAAACTCTACTACTCCCGTTAAGGAGTAGTAGAGCTGTTAATGTAAAGGGATATATGAAAACAAATAAGAATGTCATGGGACTAAAGACCACCGTCCGGTAAATAATCCCGCACAGATTACTCTATAAGGAATAACCTGTACGTGACTATCTAATATAATCACCAATGGAACAAACATACTTAGGAGTAAAGAAATAGCCTGACCTACCCGAAAGATCAAATAGATACTTCTTCATATCTAGATATCGTCTGTATTTTTCTTATTAAGCGTTTCGAGATGATGATACTTTATTCTCATCTTCGCAATACGTTTATTAGCCTTGTATTTTTTAGAAGGATCAAGATCCTTTAAAATACGGCTATAGTGTTTTTGGGTAATGGATTCATTTAATTCCGAAATGTGACGATTAGTAAATGGTTTCATTGATAAAAGAGTAAGTAAGATTTTATATAATAAAATAATACCTAGTCAGTTATTTAAGATAAAACCAAGGACTTGTATCGATTTCCATTTGATCCTGACCAGGCACTAGCTCAGCAAGGACAAATTGACCATCTCCTAAATATTCTTCTACTGTTAAGTAGTAGTATAATGTAGGAACATGACCAAATACTTTTATGATTTCATCCCCGCTCATAAGTTCATGTATATTGATTAAAAATTGATACATGCAATCGATATAAGTATTACAAATAGTAACCGTTTTATCGTGATTGAGGTAGGTTTCATTAATAAGTTTTTGATATAGAGTTTCTGAAGTTAACTGAATACTCATGTCATCTTTACACATTGGGATATGTGTATCGATTTGGTTATAATGACGATTAACCTCACGAGTACTTACAGTTAACAACAATTCATTAATAACTTGTTTATGGTTAATGATAAACTGATTGGCAGTTAGGGCATCTACTACTCTGAATAAAGGCCCCATGTTTACCAATAAACGTATTCTTTTTAGGTTCATTTTTAATCTCGTGTCAGTACCGTATAGATTGTACCGAATAAAATGTTTAATTGTTTTTGATTTAGACTAGGATCACTTTCTTGTTTAAAGAATACTCTCTTAGTCGTTTTTAGCTTAACGATATTCAACTCTATAAGGTATCCAAATAATTTTCCAAAGAATATCCGAATAATCTCTTCATCTATTCTAATAGGAGTTCCAGAAACTTTTAAAGCAAATTCTAAAACCGAATAATCTACTAGTTCCTTAAGAGAAGTGATATTGGATAAGTTATATTCAGGAAGAATATCCAGAATGAAATTAAGAGATGGTAAACCAGTATTCTTTATAGCCAAAGAACTGGTCACATTGAATATCTCAGAAAGATCAAGATAATGAGATTGACCAATCTCCCATGTAGGAAGATTGGTCTGATCTAAATGTCCAATTAAATAGTTATTGTCTTGCATACGATGTCATACTCCACTCTAGTATTAATCATAATGTCATTAATATAGTTTGTAGGCAATGCTATTCTTCTGTTGTGTCTAGGATAATACGAATATGGATCAACAGTCCTAGGGATGATTTCCGGTTCTAGTTTAGGATTTTGTAAAATGTAATTAAATATTTTCGGAAAAAGATTAGCAAGATAATTTACATACCTTAAAAAGAATAAAGATGTAAATACTGCTTCATCTTCTTCCAGACCATATTTTAATGTAACTACATTATTTTTATTATCCATGACGCAATTAGCATATCCGCTATTTTCTTCATCATCAACACGGAATAGATATTCATCATCTACCATCAAGTCTTCTGGATTATAATCAAAATAATCATTGAAGAAAGAATCCCATAAACGTATCATGGTTTCCTTAACAATCATCTCGTTAATAGGAATACTCGCAAAATAAACGTCTTTATATTTAATGGTAATTGAATTTAGAAGACTAAAGGAAACTTGATCAAATACTTCTTCAGATATTGGTTTATTAGGATTATAATTAAAACAAGCAGGGTGGTTATGTCTATCTCTAAATGGATCTCTACCATACAGCATAATACATTCTTGATAGAGATCCATTATATTTAGATTAACCAGAAATTCAGTAGGTAAAACAAACTCTGATTTAGCTATTTGAAACATCTTATTCCTCTTTATCAAGGTATACGACGATATGGTCAGGATGAACAGACTCTTGACTTAAAGTAACTAAAGAAGTTTCTATACATCGAATAGAATAATCAATCAGTAATAGTCCATTCTTTTCTTTAATTTCTCGAATAAACAATCTTGCTAGAAAAGACAAGTGATCTTCTTCGGCACCTGTTTGTACATCATCCCAAATGAATACTTGTTCACCATCTGAATTAACAAATATTTTCTTTTGCTCTTCTTTAGGTAAATCTAAATAATTACGTACAAAGTTTTCAACGTATTCGTAATCATTGTCAATAACAAATCCACTTACTCCATTAATCATGATTTTGAATATTGTAGAAATAGGAATTTCAAATTCGTTTTCTAAATACTCTTTAGCTTCTTTAAATGATTTTTCTTCTTCTGGAGTTTTTGGTAATGACAAGATATCAATCATTACCAAGTTATTACTGATGTTATCCATGTTTAAAATCCTTATAGTTAGATATCTTCAATTTAATAGTATATGTTTATAATCTGGATAAAAGTTTACCTAAATAGTTAGATCCGCTCCAAAGCTTTTTATCTAATAAATGTTTATTGGATAAGTCCATGTTAATACCCAAAATAGCGGGGAAGTCATAACCGCAATAAGCAAAGAACACATCTTCTTCGTTTAAGTCGTCTAGATACTTTTTGAAATTAGCATCTGAATAGTAATGTGTTTTCTTACCCTCGATCATTTTCTCAATAATCAATCTTCTAAAATCAATATCGTCTTTTACAAAACCATATCGGTTAAAATAATCGATAAGAGCAGACTTAATACCAGAAATCATTTGTGATTCTGTTTTATATACTTCTGGAATGATGTCAAGATAATGAGCAATCCAGTCAATAATGAAACACATTACATTTGGGTATTTCTTCATGATTCCTTTAGGACTTAATAGGTTTAGATCGAATCTATAAGTAATTCCAAGAATGTGATCACCTTTAAAGAAAATGTGATTATTCATGAATCTTTCAGCACAACGATCTGGACGATGTTTGCTTTCGATACAGAATATAAATTCAACCCCACTGTCTTTTAATTCTTCAATGATTCTGTCTTCAATATCTATCCATTTTAGATTACCACAACCACAACCTAATGCAGGTAATCTCAATTGGGTAATCCAATGAAAACCTTCTGTTTTGTCGTAATCTTTTTCAAATGCTTTTAAACCTTCAATGATTAAGTCAATACATGAATCATCGTAAGGTGAAATCTTAGTAGGAATACTTACCAGTGTTTCTGTTGCAGTAGAGTATAAATGATATTTTCTTTTATTGATCTCATCATTCTTACATGCTTCTCTATACTGGTTGTACCACATTGGGCTTTTTTGTTTAAAGTATAATGCTAATCCTTTTCCAGCAATACCTTGAGTATTTACAGGAACGCAATATGCACTTTCTTTATCGTTGAACATGTCTTCTTCAATAATACGTACAGGCATTTCTATCATCCTTTTATTTAATTGTTCAGATGATAAAATAACTAAAAAAGAAAATACCCCTCCACCCATAAGGGCAGAGGAGTAATTCCTTTATTTGGGGAGATAGCGAGTAATTATATAGCGTTCACGATCAGGAAGATGTACTGAAGTAAAGACTTCAGCATGTTCTTCTTCTGGAATATATTTAGCCAGTACTTTTTCCATAGGGAAATAAGCAACTTCATCGCTCTCATTTTCAGGGACGATTTCTCGTAAGATGTTAGTGACGTGAATTTCATCAAAGTCTAGAATGTCCAGAGCTTGCTCGTAAACTTTCTGACCACCAATAATCCACACATCTCCATATTCTTTTTCTAATGCCTGAATTTTCTCAGCAAAAGCATCATCATTATCCAATTGGAAAATATGTTTAATGCTAGGATCATTGTATTCAGCATCGTTCAAGAAATAACGAGATGGGTTATTACTAATAATCACATTGATTCGGTCAGGCAATGGACGAGTAGGTAAACTCTCCCAAGTATTCCGACCCATAACAACCACTGAATTCTTGGTCTGTTCTTTAAAGTAGTTCAAGTCCTCAGGAAGATTCCAAGGAATACTATTATTAATACCAATAACATCATTACTGCTTTTACATACAATTATCTTTAGTGACATAGATGCCTCCAAGTTCTTTAGAGTAATACTCATTTTTCTTAATTGCTTTAAAAAGATTATCAATCTCTAAAGCAACATAGTGTAGCTCTGGTTTCGTTAATTCGATTCCTTCAACTACATCTACATAAGATCCAAGAGTAAACAAACCTTTTTTCCGATACAGTAATTGTACCTTATAATTAAGAATGATAAGGTAAGAACCACCATAACGAAATGGATTAAAAGAACGAGTAGTTTTAGTATCTATAATAGTAATAGGCATCGTGAAGCCACTAAACTTAGCACCACTTTCAAAACACTTAGCTAAAGAATGTATATCACCTATAAGTCTTTTAGCATTATCTGATAAACTTACTTTCATTTTTTATTTCCAATATTAACAACATCAGAAATAATAGATAGAAATTTCAGTTTATCATCTCTTACTTTATCTTGACGACTAACAAAGTATTTTGCTATATTTCTAGCACTTTCCATTAAACCATCAATGAATTTAAATTCTTTCTGTTCAGTTAAAGCAGAGAGAATATAGTGAGCGACTTTAGTAGAGGTATCATTATTTTCCATGTAAATAATAACTTCGTGATTAGCGAAGTGTTTACTATCCGCACTGTTGACTACAATCTCGTATCGATCTTCGTCCTTGGTAAACGAAATCGTAAAGAATAATTCTTTTCGCCGTTCTTCTGACAAATCTGCAGATCCTATGTCTTCAGGATAGTAGATATTAATACAGTAACAAAGAGAACGATCTTTATATTTCAAATGGTCTATGTTATAAATGCGTCTATTGGCTTTATTGCCATGGACATTATAAATACTACCTTTTTCCGCTTCTTCAAAATTAATATTATCAATAGTCAATTCACCAGTCTTTAAGAAAACAGCTTCTAAGAACTTCTTCAGTTCTGGTTCTAGTTCGTCTTGTACTTTTATTCTCAATTCACCTAACACAACAATTACTCCTTAAAATAAATCTAAGACTTCAAATCCACTTAGAGGTTCTACATCGAAACGTTCGTTTAATAAATCACACAAAGCTCTTGCCTGATTTATCACACTGGTACCAAACATATCAGAAACAGTATTATTACACTTTTCTACATTGTTTTTCAATTCAATCCATAACCAAGGTTTATTATCCAGATATTGTCTCCATAATTCCTTATAGAGACGATAGCTTTCCTCAATAGGCATTTCTCTTAAAGGTGGGTTTCCTTTTCCTTCTTCAATAGAAGAATATCCTTTAATAAAACATTGGAAATGATGCTCAATAGAGAGACCATCGTTTAAACGCGCGTAGAACGCGCTAAAACGCTTATCTCCCTTAGATGAGCATTCGTATCCACCAAATCTAGACCACGTGTATTTACTCATTATCGAGCCTTTACGACACCTTCTTGATGATGATACTTTCCTTGATAAGGATCATTGGTACGTTCATGGTGTTCTGCAAAGTAAATCGTACCAATACCACAACCTTCGTAGATCGTCAAAGCATGATTGGTTTGGTTATAAATCTCTAAAACCAATTGACCTTCCCATCCGGATTTCAAAACAGTAGGAGCCATATTCATTCCCAAACGAGCATAGCTACTTTTACAAAATAAGAAACCAGTGACATTTTCAGGAATACAGAATTTTTCCAAAGAATGAGCCAGTACAAATTGACCAGGATGGATTAACCAACACTTAACTTCTTTTTGAATGACATTACCCTTATAGTCTTTGTAGTTAACCAATTCTTTTTTGTACGGATCCATACGTGCAGTCAGTACGTTCTTAGTACCAAATGGATCTAAACGTACATCGACAATATCGGAATTTTGAATATAATCATCCGATATAAAGAATTCTACATCAGAACCTAAACGAATATCGTATCCATTTTGAGATAAACCATGAGAGATGTTTTTGGTTTCGTCGTTTACATAAACAATTTCTCTGCCTGGAGAAAAAGGTTTAATGAGTGGCTTTTCAGAGTTCAAAGAAGAACCGATGATTTGATTATCTGACAGATACATGTTAATT
>ENA-OWLI01000069-OWLI01000069.1-metagenome-genome-assembly--contig:-NODE-69-length-19534-cov-5.234766_pt1 | contig 19534 bp, 18 predicted proteins | sample MGYA00245346_ERZ651096 | MGnify/ENA primary metagenome ERZ651096 (study PRJEB26857, sample SAMEA4031766) | metagenome | biome: human; feature: oral; material: saliva | place: Philippines | collected 2014 | study...
CGCGTCGGAGCAGGGCCTTTCCCCACGGAGCTGTTCGATGAGACGGGAGACAAGCTCTGTGAGTTGGGACGCGAATTCGGCTCTGTGACGGGACGCAAACGCCGGTGCGGCTGGATAGACCTCGTAGCCTTGCGCTATACCATTATGTTGAATGGTGTGACCAAGCTGATCATGATGAAAAGCGATGTCATGGATCTTTTCCCCACGATCAAGGCTTGCGTGGCATACGAGATAGACGGCAAGGAGACACGCAATTTTCCCTTCCATCTGACAGAAGGGGTAACGCCCGTTTACAAGGAACTCCCCGGTTGGCAGCAGTCAATGACAAATGTGGTTTCCGAGGCTGATTTCCCCAAAGAATTTAGCGACTATATCGCCTTCTTGGAAAAAGAATTGGGAGTCGGTATCGCTATCGTTTCCGTTGGCCCCGACCGAGAGCAGACCATCATCCGGCAGGCATGATGACTTACGAAGAAGCTATCCGGTATCTCTTTACCGCTACCCCTGTCTTCCAACACCAAGGGAGCAGTGCATATAAACCCGGGCTCGGTACCGTAGAGACCATAGACCGCCTGCTGGGACATCCCCACAAGGCTTACCGAACGATACATGTGGCCGGTACTAACGGCAAAGGCTCTACCGCCTCTACACTGGCTGCTATCTTACAAGTTGCCGGTATGCGGGTAGGCTTGTTTACATCTCCTCATTTGGTGGATTTTCGCGAGCGTATTCGTGTAAACGGCATTTGCATTACAGAAGAATACGTAGTGGATTTCTGCGAGCGAACGCGTGAGATGGTGACAACGCTGCATCCCTCTTTCTTCGAACTGACTACGATGATGGCTTTCGACTATTTCCGGCACGCTCAGGTCGATATGGCACTCATCGAAGTGGGGATGGGAGGCCGTTTGGATAGTACCAATATCATTACTCCCATCCTGAGTATCATTACGAACATCGGCAAAGATCATGTGCAGTTCCTTGGGGATACGCCGGAGAAGATAGCTTTCGAAAAGGCCGGGATCATCAAGTCCGGAGTCCCCGTTGTGGTAGGCCGAGCCGAGGGAGGTGTGCGCCACGTCTTTCAGCACAAAGCCGATGAGGAAAGAGCGGATATTGTCTTTGCTCAAGAATCGGGCGTAATCATTTCCTCGACATCAGAGAACGGTTGCTATACATACCAAACACGGGACTATGGATCGGTTCGTGGCGAACTGAGCGGCTTGGCCCAGGAGGAGAACGCACGTACGATTCTCTGTGCCGTGGAGGTCCTTTCCAAACGATGCGGTCTGAATCTTTCTTCGGAACACGTCCGTGAAGGATTTGCCCACGTTACGGCAATGTCGGGACTGTTGGGCCGTTGGCAGCAGTTGGCTGAGCAACCGCGGATCGTATGCGATACCGGGCATAACGAAGATGGGTTTCGTCTGATTACCGAGCAACTGAGACGACAGACTTACCGACAGCTGCGTATCGTCTTCGGCATGGTCAATGACAAGGACATCACGGCCGTATTGGCTCTCTTGCCTCGGGAGGCCGTTTATTATTTCACCCGTGCTTCGGTCGACAGAGCCTTGCCGGAAGACGATCTGCGGCAGCAAGCTGCTGCTTTCGGCTTGGTCGGTAATACCTACTCTTCGGTTCGGGAGGCATTCGAAGCTGCCCGACGAGAGGCGCATGCGGATGATTTTATTTTCGTCGGAGGGAGCAATTTCATCGTGGCCGATTTGTTAGAAGAATTCAAATAACTAAGTAATCATATCAATAAAAAAACCTTTCAAAAAAATGACTGACGCAATCAAACAATCCCTCAGGGACAAGCCCGCAGTCCGATGGACAGCACTTATCTTAGTGGCTGCCACCATGTTTTTTGCCTACATGTTCGTGGATGTGCTTTCTCCTCTGAAAACACAGTTAGAGCAACAGGTCAATTGGAGTTCCACAGTCTTCGGCTCTTATGGCAGTAGCGAGTTCTTTATCAACGTTTTCTTCGGATTCCTCATATTGGCAGGGATCATCCTGGACCGCATGGGCGTGCGTTTCACTGCCATTTTATCCGGCAGTTTGATGCTTTTGGGTGCCCTTATTAAGGTATATGCCTTGAGTGAAGTCTTCAATGGCGGCGGCTTCGGCTACGATATGCTCAATTCCTTTTCTATGGGTTTCCCGCCATCTGCCAAGCTGGCCTGTGTCGGTTTTGCTATTTTCGGATGTGGCTGTGAAATGGCCGGCGTAACCGTTTCCCGTGCTATCGTGAAGTGGTTCCATGGCAAAGAGTTGGCTTTGGCCATGGGACTTGAGATGGCTATTGCCCGTTTGGGAGTCTTCGCCGTGTTCTGGACTTCACCTATCATTTCAAAGCAGTTCGAAGGTACGCTTCAGAGCGTTCAGGTACCGGTTATTTTCGTTACGGCACTCCTTTTCATCGGTTTGATTCTTTATGTTATCTACGGTATCCTCGATAAGAAGCTCGACCGCGAAGTGCAGGATGCAAACATGGAAGAGGAAGAGCCTTTCCGCTTCAAAGATCTCAAACAGGTGTTCGGCAATAGCATGTTCTGGATTGTTGCCCTCCTGTGCGTGCTTTACTATTCAGCCATTTTCCCCTTTCAGAAGTTTGCCACCGAGATGCTTCAGTCCAATATCGGTCTGACGGCCGAAGGAGCTGCCCGTATCTTCAGTATGTTCCCCTTGGGAGCCATGGTGCTGACGCCTTTCCTCGGCGCATTCTTGGATAAGGTCGGGAAAGGAGCCACCATGCTTATTGTCGGAGCAGTACTGATGTTTATCTGCCACCTGACATTCGCCATTTTCCCCTTTGAGAGCGGCACCACTTCTTCTCTTGCCATAGCCATTGCAGCTATCGTCGTACTGGGTATTTCTTTCTCTTTGGTACCTGCTGCTCTCTGGCCGTCGGTACCCAAGATTATTGACCCCAAAGTACTTGGCTCGGCTTATTCGGCCATTTTCTTTATTCAGAATATCGGCTTGATGGTTGTTCCCATCGTGATCGGAGCCATCCTCGACACCACGAATAAGGGTGTTGCAGCCGGCGAACCGAAGAACTATACTTTGGCAATGCTGGTTTTTGCTTCGTTCGGTATCCTCGCCTTTATCCTCGGTATTCTGCTGAAAGGTGCTGATGTGAAGAAAGGCTACGGACTCGAACTTCCCAATATCGAGAAATAGCTGTGTAAGACTATGTAAGATACACCGTCAGAACCGAGAGACCGGATTGCTCTGAAAGAGGGCAGTCGTAATCTACGAAAAAAAAATAGAGCTGTGCAGAAGGGAAATCCTCCCTATGCACAGCTCTATTTTTTCAGCACATGTCAAACTACTGGTAGTTTCAGAAAAATCCACTAGTAGTACATTCGAGAATATCTCGCAGAATTATCTAAAAGAAAATCAACTAGTTGTGTTTAATTATCAGGCAAATGGGTAACGGTTTGGAAATGAGCAAAGTGCTTTTGGTCGCCTGTTTTTGGATAAACAAAGAACGCTCGTTTTATTTCCTGCAAAGATACTCTTTTCGGGAGGGAAAACGAGCTTTTTGTCGTGATTTTCTTTTTGTTTTTTGTTTTTTTGCATTTTACATCCTCCGCCACCGTTTCTTTTTCCTCTTGGCTTCGTTGCGAATCCTGTGCTGAAAAGCGGTTTCGGCATAATCTTCTCCGTGGACTCGAAAATCCGGTAAACCTCCGGCAAAGGAGGCGATCCCCTCTGTCATACTGACGATGGTTTCTGCAAGAGCGTGTTCTTCAGCTATCGATTGAGTAGGCTGCTTCGGATTATAGACTGGAACAGCAGACTTTTCTGCATGCGGTGAAAGGAAAGAAAGCCCGAACTGTTTCAGCAGCGAGTGATACCCGAATTCCCGCCCAACCTCCGAAGCTTTGAAAATCTGCCCTTCGAAGTGAAATTTCAGACCGTAGGTTCGCCCGTTTTTGTTTTTCATCTGCTCTATCGATACACCTTGCCGGTTCAACTCATACCGGAAAGAAGCATAGCCGTTCATCCCGTTCCGCATGTATTTTTCCAGCAATCCGTAGGCAATTGAGCACAATCTCTCTTTGACGGCTTCTCTTGTCCTGCTTGTTCCGTGCCTGCGGTAACGTTTCTCTGCCGTCAGTTCTTTTGCTACGGTAAGACCGTACCTGCGACTCAGCTCTTCAGCCACCCGCACTGCTCTATTGCTTACAAATGTCGTATCGTAGACCGCCCCGTTCATATCCATCCGGTTGGCAATGATATGGATATGCAGATTATCCGTATCCTTATGTGTAACGGCAACAGCCTGATGTTCTTTCAACCCCATCGCTTGTATGAATTTCCAAACCAGATTCCGGAGTTTCATCCGACTCATCACCGGCTCATCTTTGGGAGCTATCCCGATTTCGATACGCAGGAATTTATTCCGACAACGGCTGTTGAACCCGTTTATCAGGCTCATTTCTTCATGTATTCCTCCGGCCGTGTCCCCGCAAAGATTATGGAACAGGAGTTTATCCTTCAGCTTTGTCTCCCGGAAGATATACTCCAATGCAGTTTTTCCGTGCGCAATGGCTCTACACTTGGCAATCATCCCGCTCTATATTCAGGAGATTATACACTTCATCCGGAATCCGGTGCCGCGGATGATAGAAACGCTTAAATGCCTCCAGCGAGATAAATGCAAGATTTTTGGTTACGGGCAGCCATGCAGGGTCTTTCTTTTTAATCAGGCTGGAGATGTGTGTAAAAAAATGAGCAACCCGTTGCAATACCCGGACCGCCTCCTGTTCGTTTCCGCTCCATGTCGGAACGGCGATGACCTCTCCCACAAGCAAGGCTTCCCTGCAAAACTCGGAGAGCTTCTTACCCGTCTGTTGCGCCTTCGCTTGTATCTTTGCTTTCTCTTCCACGGAACAACGTACCCGAAGAATCTGTGTTCTGTTCCTGCTCCTGTCTCTGTCTGAATGATCGGTTTTTCTTTTCATATGATTAGATTATACTATGTTTATACGTCGGTTTATATATGGTATTCCTCTACCGATGAGAACGAAGTGATTACGGCACCCTCCCCGAACAAACCGGTGAGGGGCAAGAGCAGTTTGTGGACACAAACTGACGTCTTGCACGTTTACCGATGATACATGATTCACAAAGTCTCGTTCTCCTGTTTATCCTTCATGGCTCGAAATGTCCGGTTGTCTGTTCATCCTGCTATTCCCTATGTTCCCGGAATACCCTATTTCACTTTATGAACGTCGTTCCGGGCAGGCTGTCCTCCCTCTGCATTCAGAGCTTTCGCCAGCGTTCGATGTCGTCTGTATATTCCTCCAAATGGTTCAAGGCAATACGCTCCAGAAAACTTGAAACGTTTGCTCCACGCTCACCCAGACGGCGAACGGTAAATTCCAGCCGTTCCCATGTGATACGGCTCAGGTAAACCGCTTTCCGGTCGATGATTTTATGGGGCGTTAGAAAGGCTTCCCGATAGCTCTCCAAGCTCTCTTGTTGTTGCTTGTGGATAATACGGTTCCGAATGCCTGGAATTACTTGTAGCTCCTCTTGTTCAGAATACACTGCTCTCATTGTTTCATTTTCCTCATTCAAAGGCTCAGAAGGCAATGCTTGCTCGGATATTGGAGAATACAGAGTAGTATCGATTTGCTTTGATTGCTCAGCCTGTTCTGTCTCTTGCTTGGCGGAGACTGCTTTACTGACATTTTTTGGGAGTACCTGTGTTTTTTCGGGTTCTTCGGGATGGTTCAAATAGAGAGACAAATCGAATTCTTCTTTCATAAGCTTATCTGATTTTACGTTTTACGTTCATGTTTTTTACTCTTGCGGTTAATTCTTTCTGCTCGTGGCTGAGAGCGACAAGATACTCGTTCAGGTCTTTGTGACGGAGATAGAGACGGCTCATATCTTCTGCCTCAATACCGGATGCCCAAAGTTCCCGGAGAGCCTGTCGCCCTGCCTCATCGTTGTCGAAGAAAGCCCGAACAGAGTCGATAGCATTCTCGTGAATATAGGCAACGGCTCGAGGGAGATTGCTGACGGAGTTCAGCACAAGGCTGGGAAAGGTTTCTTTCCCTTTTATCGTAAGATGGGAAAGGAAATCCACAAAGCCCTCGAAGAGGCAGAGTGCTTCAGAAGTATTCCCTTGAATGAGGCTTATATCCTTTGGGGCGATTGTCCCCTTGAATGTCTTGTCGTCCCGAAGCTCATACCCTCCTCCACGGTTGAGAAAACCGATGGCAGAATACTCTCGTCCATTTACTGCATAGTGAATATGACGGAGATAAGGGCTTGCAATGGCAAGGTCTATCTTGCGTACTTCTCGGAGATAGCTTTGCAGATGCAGGGGCAACTCTTTGCTGATGGAGAGGATACGCTTTGTACTTGTCATTTTGGGAGCTGTTACACGATGAAAGGAAGAGGGTGTGAGAGTTGTCTCTTCTCCTTCGGCAAGATGTGCCATGGCTTCGTAGGCACTGCAACCTCGCATCCGCATCACAAGGTCGATAATGCTTCCGCCTTTGCTTATTCCGTAATCGTGCCACAGGTTTTGCCGAAAGTCCACTTTCAGGCTGGCGTTGGGGTCTTCTCGGTAGGGTGCGTGATAAAGGGCGTAGCCGTTATAACTCTTTGCAGGCTCAATGCCGCAGGCGTGCAGATAGTCGACTATCGATATCGCCTTGATGGTGGGTAAGTCATAATATCTTGATTTCATAAGTCAATTCGATGATTATTGAATGAATAAATTGGAATTTCAAACGGTGAAAGAGAAAAGCAACTTCCTTGCGGAGGACGGACTTCCTCACACTTGTCGGCTGACAAAAAGCGAAAAGTATTTCTTTTTTTCTTTCACTGTATATCTCCTTTCACAATGAAAGAAGAAAGTATCTATGCCATTTCTTGTTCTCTTGGCTAAGTTGTTTTCTTTCATTGTTCGTACCTCCTTTGTTTGCTTGATTTTGGACTTTCATCCGAAAACGGATGGCTGAGGCAAGTTAGAGAAGTGCACAAGTAAAGCCAAGTTTTATGGCGTTGTTGCATCGAGGCACCGCATATTTCTTCGGAAAAAAGGAAGAATACCCCATATTTTCACCTCAAAAATCAGGGAACGACAAATGGAAGAACGGGAAACATCACCCGAATGGCTGTATCGGATTGCATGCAGATGCATGCCTTTGCCTTTTCAACGGAAACAGAGAGGCGGCGAGGAAAAATTTTAAAAAGACTTTCTTGGGGGAAAGATTTCCATCACCCAATAGAGCCACTTCATACCATTTCGAAGCCGGAAGTGTCCACTTAGGAGGAATAGGATAAATAGCATGTGTAGGTTCTTTATTTTCGCATTGAAAACGTATCTCATTTTCCCTCGGAAGGAATTCGGGGGAACAAAGAGAAACGACAGGGAACCCCTTACGGAAACAGCCTGATTTTACTTATACATTTGTCTGCGAGTTCCTGCTATTTCCCTTGATTTAATAGCGTCAGGAAACAGGGATTTCGACTGCGTACATTTCATCAAAAAGAGAAAAAACAACAATTAAAACGATATTGATATGAGATTTACCGCCATCGACACCTCCGCTTGGGAGGAACTGAAAAAGAGCATCGAGGAATTGGCGCTTTGTGTGAGAGAACATTTCGGAACGAAGCCCGAAGTCCCCGACCTGTTGCACAACGGGGACGTGTGCCGAATACTGAACATCAGCAAACGGACACTCCAGCATTATCGGGATACTTCCGTGCTGCCCTTTATCCAAATCGGGCACAAATGTTATTACAAACGTGAGGATGTGGAAACACTCTTCGAAAAGTCGAACCGAAAAATACAGTGACTATGGAACACGAAATCGTAAACAAAGAAACGCCCGAAATGAAACAACTCATCTCAGGCATCCAGGAAGTAAGCAAACGTATTCGGGAGATTGCCCAAACGCATCGCCCTCTATTCGGAGGAGAAATCTATCTCACAGGGCGAGAGGTCTGCGAACGCCTTTTCATCAGCCCTCGTACCTTGCAGGATTATCGTGACAAAGGCATTATTCCCTACACCCAAATTGCAGGAAAGATCCTCTACAAACTTTCTAACTTGGAGAAGCTCTTGGAAGAAAACTATAAGCCCTAAAATACATTATAAAAACTATGTGTTGGATAATTTTATAGGTTTCTTTCCGGGAAATAAATTATAAACATATCTTTGCAGGAAAGATATTCCCGAATGGATATTTGGAATAAGGAAAAGAGGTCAGAATGCATGTCAAGAATTCGGTCAAAGAATACAAAACCGGAATTGGCATTGCGCAAGGCTCTTTTTGCAAGAGGGTTTCGGTATCGTGTAAACGATAAAAAACTACCTGGGAAGCCTGATATTGTTTTACCAAAATATAAAACGGTAATCTTTATACATGGCTGTTTTTGGCATGGACACGAGGGTTGTAAATATGCCTACACTCCGAAAACAAATACAAAATTCTGGATTGATAAAATCACCTCAAATGCTGAAAGGGACAAGGTTAATGCCGAAAAACTTACGGCTTTGGGTTGGAATGTATTAACGGTTTGGGAGTGTGAAATAAGACATGCTCACAAACAGAACCTTACACCATTAATTGATAGAGTTGAGGCGGAAATACTCGTAAACATGACGAAGAAATTTCTATGAAGTTTTATCAAGGACGCGCAAACGAAATTTAATTATTGCTGAAAACTTGTTGAATATAAGGATTTAAAAGACTAATTTAAATAATCTTATCGCCAAATCTATTAGTTCCCAAGTACTTTTCAAAAACATAATCTATAGTTACATCTTTTTCAAAATGATGACGTAGCATTTTTACTCTTTCTTCATAGGGTATTCCTTCGATATCAGTCCATTTTCTAGGGAAACCTAATTCTTCTTCAATATCATCCAATGATTTCCCGCCTGCTGTGATACTATATACAAAATATTCTATAGGATCAATGATGTAGCCAAAGGTTTTAAAGCAATCACTAATAAGCTCTAGTAATAAAACAAAATATTTTTTACAAGCAGTAATAACATCATCTTTGGGAATTAGACCATCAATTTTTTCGTCTAAAGAATAGTCAAAAAAATATTGTACTTGTATTTGATTCTCTTCATTACGAAATATTCTTCCACTACTTAGTGGATAATATCCAACTTTTTGAGATAGATTTCGGACTTCTACAAAATACTTGGCTAAATCATTTTGTTTTAATATGTTTTGGTGTTGTTCATACCAATTTTTGAAATCAGGAATGCCCTTCATTGCAGCTTGCAATGAAAAAGTTATACTTCGCGAAGCACTTGTAAAAGCACTTAAATAAAATCTTGCGCCTAAAAAAAAAATCTTGATTGCGTGTTGATTCCTCTAATTTTGATAAGAAAAAGTCTGTTTCTTTTATTTTGTCTTCTACTATTCCAAAACTTCTCATTACACTTCAATTTTCTGTAAACCCGTGTTTTTTTAATTTTTCTAAATTCAGGTAGAACGTATATCTTTTACGGTCATCCAATGTTTTTCGTCCTTGTAAAACATCATTCATCACTTTCCACTTCCAATCTTCCAAAATACGCTTACGTCTGTCCCAATCAACCATTTTTCGAATTAATTCCAAAGTAATTTCGGTTGAAGCTGTATTATCGTTTTTACCATGGATAGTCTCTGTAATTGATTCTTCTTGTACTGCTAATCTATCAGCTTCTTCTAATAACTCTATATTGTGCTGGCAAACTTTCTCAAAAACTGCCATTGCTCTACTGCGGTCAGAATCATTAAAATTTCTGTTATTCTTGACTTTGTATGCCGCGTCGCTTGCTGCCGTCTGTTGATTAATCGACAAAAAACCAGAATCACGTCCCCACTTTTCAATCTTTTTCCACAAAGCAAATGGAATTGAGCGAATAATACCCTCTTCGTGTTGAGCTGTCTTCTCTTTATTTTCATTATCAGCTACTGTATTTCGTTTTGGTGGATTGGTTTCGTCTATCAGTTCGGTTTTTATATCATTGGTATTGAAAGTCCAAGAATAATTTTTGACTTGTTCCCAACACTCCTCTTTTTTAGCCCATTCAATGTAGTGTGTTACGGGAGAATTATCCAAAATGAACTGATTTACTTGTTTCATCAAATCATAAATACAATCGGACAATGCTTGCGATATTTTCTGATTTTTCCATATTTTAAACAAGTCTAATTTATCGTTTGTTAAAATATTTAATAACGACAGCGTATAAGGTACGACTACTTGTCGCAATTCACCAATGTTGTAATCGTTTAGCTTTGTTCCATAACGTTTTTCTGCAGTTTTAAACAAAATGCATTTTGCAATTGCATCTTCAAAATACACATTATTGATTTTCTTAATATTATCTGGAATGTTGTTATTGATAAACCTTGCATAGTTTTTTTCGTTTCCTCGCACTACAATATTTGGACTAATTACTAATTTCCTGCCGTCGTATATTTCTTGGTATGCATTTATATATTTTGCAAGTTCTACCTTGGAGAACATTTGATTTTTTGGGTATTTCAGGTCAAATGCTTTTTGGCGTGATTTGGTAAACCCTTCTCTGCTTCGCAAAGTTTTGTACTGTCCACGTGCACGTTCGAAAAACCAGCATGTCTGCATGTTGCTATCACTTGTTATTGGCGACAATATGTGACGAGATAGTTTTTCAAAAGCAACCAAAGCGGGATTATTCGCCGAAAAGTCAGCATCATTAACTTTGTTTTGAGTGTTGGCATAACGAGAAATGCGAGACACAATTTCACTGTATTGGTCAGGTTTTTCAATAATTGAAAATTTTACCTGTACAAAAATGTTTGAAATATCCGCTTTATCTTTCTTTGCGGTGTTGTATATTGAGGCAGTTGTCTGTCCTCCGTTTACAATTTGTAGATTACTGATTTTTCGTATATAACGATTGGTTTTGTCAAGCTCCAGATGGTCGGCAGTAGCGGCAATACCATTGTTGAATGCGAAGAACATATGTGGTTCTGTTTTAATAGTATCACGTATGCCTTTGTTTATTTTACCTGTGAATTGCAGAAATGAGCGTACATTTTGTTCTAACAACCGTGCCCCATATTTTTCATAAAGTTTTGCCAAACAAGTACCAGGGATGATTGCAATGTACGATTTATAATCGGGGTTATCAGTTGGAGCAGATAAACAGGGAATTTCAAATTTTTCACCTTCAAAATCCTCAAAATCAAGTTCGATTGGCACACGAGACTGTTCTGAAATTTTATACAGATAATTTGTATCAGTTACCCTGTAAAACATATTGTATCCGCAAACAGTTGCACTCTGCGGAAAATCGCCTTTGTATTCACCGTTAGTAAGGATTATAACATTTACCCGAACAAGATTGTCTTTTAGCTCTTGAAAATTAGCTAATGTATTGGCAAATTCAAAAATTGGCGACGATTCAGCAACTTCATTTGCATAGTCGTTGTAGATGGCTTTACGGAAAAAGTTTGTGATTCGCTTTGTGGCTGTTTCTATATCGGCTTTTGAAATGCTTTTTATTGCCTCGGAATTGTCAAAAATAGAGATAAATAAATCGACTGTTTCGTAATTGTCCGATATTGCGTAGGCATTTATTTTATGCTGATTGCGTGTGCCTAGTGCTTTTTCATCATAGGCAATGGCGGCATTTTCGGTTTCGCCTGCCTCTGCAAGCATTTCAACGGCAAGGCGTGTAAATGTCTGTTCTTGTGTATCGCCTTCTTCGCTACCTGCCTGCAACGAAACAATATCCGACAATAATGACTGATAGAATTTATTTATTTCATTCATGATTGTTTAAGTGTGTTGAATAGTTGATTTTCAGAAACTAAATACTCATCGCACATTGCAAGAATGATAGCGTATCTTACATCGCTTACACCACTGCGAAGTTCATTCTCTCTAATGCGAGGAAAATTATTTTCAACTTTGTAAAAATTCTCGCTGCGGATTTGGTAAAACTTGTCCTGATAAAACGGTTCATGTCTATCCAGATATCCGGCTTCAAACAATTTGGCATTAAAAAGCGACAAAGCAGGTGTGTCATTTTCGAGAAACTTACGAATTTCGGAAATTTTTTGGCAAAGCGTTTGTCCGTTACCGTTTGAAATCTCGACTGAAAGATGAAATAAAAATAGATTGTTGAGCAAGGTTTCGTCTAACTGCCTTTCTCCGTTGATGGTTACTGTCTGCGGATTATTGGTTGAGGTAGTTTTGACTTCCACTGCCCAACTATTGTCCTGAAAATCGCGTAATGCCTTATCAACACCAACCCAAGTGTTAAGCACACTATTGTGTCTGTTATTGAATTGTGCTAAAAATTTTCTCAAAAAATGTAATTCACCGAAAAGTCCTTGTTGCTCATCAGGTGTTAAACCTGTCGAACTGTTTTTATCAAAAAGCATTTTCCATTTTTCCAGCTGATTGACAATAGTCCGACTTATTTTCTCTTCGGTATTCAGAGTAATAACCGACTGTATCAGGTTTTTACACAAAATAGCGAAAACATCTCGGTTGTTAGGGTGTAACAATTGGATTATCAATAGACGAGAGTTTGGGAAAGTGGTATCGGCTAATAACATAACTTTCAATTCTCTCAAATTGACGAATGAAGAAATATCCATGTGTATATTGTTACTGAAAGTAAATGCTATGCCATAATACATTTCAGGGTACTGAAATGTAGCATAAACATAAAAAGGTATATCGCTTGAATATAGACGTTTAACCAATCCGGTATTCTTCTCTTCCTCCAACGTTTTCCACAATTTGGATATGTGATTACTATTCGTCATAAACATTATCGTTTTCGTTGTCAAATAAAATCTCTGTTTCTGCAAATTCTGCAACCTGATTTACTGCGTATGAAATTGCAATGTTGGTACTGCTGCTTGGAAACGATATTACAAAACCAATAAATGGATCGTCTGTTTTGCTGTACGAAATCGTGCCATTTTGTATATTTCCATGTTTATCCTTAACATTTGCACATTCAGGATTAAGCGGATAAATCAGCAAAAGCGGATTTGTACGCGGGCGGAATTCCTGTCGAACAATTTCGGGTGCAGGATAATCTTTGTCCCAAACTCTGTTTAGCTCTGCCTTTCGCTGCCGTGTCCGTTCCAATGCTGCGTTTATCAAATCTTCGTCCAAATCAATAAATTCATCGGTTTGATTTCCAACAATGTGATTTTTACGAATGTAGTAAGTGTTCCAATTTGTATCTTCGGCGCGGTTACGGTCAAAACAGCCTGCTTGTATGCTGTTTGAAAATGTGTACTGTACTGCAGGTTGATTTTTATTCATTACAACTACACTCCAAGAAGTTAATTCGCCATTTTTCACAAGTTCCTGAATGTAATTGCTAATCATATCCAGATCAACTTTCTTTAGACTGTCGGCAACTTTGAATTTTGAGAGATAATCACAAACATCATCGGGCGAAACATTACGCCACAAATAATTGTTGCCTTTCTTTTCCGGCATTCCTTGTGCTGAAATAAAATTGTCAGTTGCAATCAAATTTCTTTTCTTAATGCCTTTATCCATTGGTAGTTGATAGCTTTCTATCAATCTGCCCGCCCATGAAACGGAAATCTGTTTTGCATAGCGCATTTTTGAAACAGAGGTAATTTGCAGACTGCCAGGGTGGGTGCGGACTTTTAAAGCGTAATTTTCCGGTGTTCCTCCCGATTCAGCCAAATAGTTAAATTCGCCTCGCAACTCCTCACTTGCAATAGTTATGTGTCTGAACCATTCATTCAGCTCTTCGCTTGTGAATAAGCGACACAAATCAACATATCCGGGGCGATATCCAAACCAACGCCCCATTTGCATAAGTGTATCGTACATTTTTGAGGCACGCAAGAAGTAACTTACCGAGAGTCCTTCCAAGGTTAAACCTCGTGAAAGTTTATCCCCACCGATAGCGATTACTGAAATTCCGTTCTTTTCGTTTTCGTAGTAAGTCAAACAATCGCCCGAAGTTCCGTTAATTGATTTTACTTCAATCTTCTGTACTGCCTTAAAAAGCAGTGGTTTGATTTCTTCCCACGAGTGTACGGATAAATTTTTGTCAATATCGCTAAATTTTGACTCTTTTATTTCGTTAGTTATAGTTTTGTATGATTTGTAATTTGCTGTGTCATCTTCCAAAATCTTACGAAATTCTTCATAAATAGCAGTGTCGCTCGCTTCAATCTCGTGTTTGTAATAATTGAAAAGATTTTCGACTAACTCTTTTATGTGGTTTTGCCACATTTGAAAACGAGAAATATGAATAAGCATTGAATTGTGTTTTGTACCCTGCCCCCTGGCTATTCGGATAGCGCAAGTAACGATAAAACATTTTACTGCTATCCTCAGAGATTCAGGAATATCTTCGAATTTTGGTTTGTCATCATCTTTTTTGTGTCCTTGTGGCACAAAGGAATCATAATCTTTTATTGGATAGACTATTGGAAGCAAATCGCTGTTTGTGTCATCTGGAATTATAGAAGTACCGAAAACCTTTTCGGGACCAATATAATTTGTTGGGGCAGGAATATTAATGATAAAGTCACGTGGAAACAAATCGTCCTCGTTCTGTGGAATAAAAATGTTGGCAAATGGCGTTGCTGTATAGCCAACATAAGCAGAACGATTGAATAGAGAAATTATGCTGCAAATATTTCTATTTATCGTTGTAGGGTCTAATTCTTTACGATTGGTATTGATAGAGGCATTGTCTGCTTCATCGTCAATAATAAGCAGAGATTTGTTTGTGATTTTTTCATTTATGGTCTGGGTTTGCAACCACTTGTACAAACGGGTTAAAACAGAAGCATTTTTCTTTACAACTAATAGAATTGGCTGTGGTGCATTGAAATTGAAGCCTGCCGTATTGGTTGCTCTGCTTGTAAAATCACCTTTTTCCAGACTTGTCGTATATGAATTGGCTATAGCATTATCAAAACCAGGAATAAATCCAACTCCGATTTTTGTTGTATTATTCATTGTGTAGGCTCTTTCGTATTGCGTATCAAAGCCTAAAAAACCTTCGTCTATGCGGTTCTGTGTTTGGCTTCGCAGATTATTGTGAATACCTGCCAAAACGATGATAAGATTAAACCCTGCGTCAGCAGCTTTGCAAATAAGCCCTGTATAATTAGCCGTTTTACCTGATTGAACCTGTCCTACAACAAGTCCTTTTTTCGAGATTTGAATTTCATTGCGTTGAGGATTAAAAAGTTTGTCCAAGACTCTGTCGGTCAGCTCATCCAATTGTAAAATTACACTTGGCGCAAACTTTTTATGCTTTTCCAAATATTCTGCATAGCGCATCCAAAACTCCCACTTTGACATCTTGTTTGCCCGAAAATCTTTCAACCAAGGCTCACGGCGTTCTCTGCCTTCCAAAATTTGGAATGCATCAATCTTAACGCTATACATTGAAAGTAAATCGTTTTTCAACTTTACAGCATCAACGTCTGGATAAATCATTTTTGCCTTAATGGCCGCTTCGTTTATCTCGCTGTCAGTAACACTTGCTTTTCTGCCAATTATACTCTGGCATATCTCTATCGCTACTTGGTAATTATCATTCATTTATAGTTGCTCGATTAAATCTTCGTAATTGTTAAACGGCTCTTGTATTTTCAACAGAGCTTTTGCTTGTGCAGGCGTTTTACCCTGGCCAATTTGATTATTGTACATTAAAGCAAGTACCTCTTTTATCAGATTTGTATTAACATCAGAAAATGGTGTTTTCTGTTTTTCTTCACCTTGTGCTTCGTTAATATATATAGTTTTTGTAGGGATTGCTTCCTCTAGAAACTTCAACAGTTTTTCAATCGCTTGTTCTGGTTTTTCCTTTGCCAAATCTTTCAAATCCTGAATCATTAAATGTTCACGATTAACCACAAATGACCATTTATTATCTTTTTTCTTCTCCAGCCAAAGCGGTTGAAAATTTTGTCCAGCTCGCTGCTTCAAGATTTTACCTCTGTGTCGATAAACCTCCGAACCAATGGCACGTATGGTTTTTGCATAAGAGAGCAACTGTTCACGACAAACGGTGGGCGGATATGCTTTTGATTTTTTAATGTCAATTTGCCATTCGGTATCAAGTTTATTTGGCAAATCAATTTGTATGCGGACTAACTTGTAATGTTCTTCTTTGCGGAATAGCCCCAGCCAATCGCCTGCCAAAAGTAAGCGTTTGCCGCGATAAATATAAAAACCTTGTTGTGCTGGATATCCGTTTATTCCCTCAGCTCTTTTGTATTCTTGCTCTGACGAGAAATTATTTTTGTGTGGCAAAACATATCCTTTCATTTTGGCCCCACCGTTAATATTCTCGCTAGGTTGTTCTTGTGTTTTATTTTCGTTTGGGCAAAACGGATTCCAAGCTTCGATTTCATGTTCGCCCCAATATATTTTGATTGTTTTATCCTCGATAAAGCGATGGAAGGTCATTGCAATATGCTTTTTTACTTTATCCAAAGCATCAGAAAATCGGCGTTTCGCATTTTCATCAGTTTCAAGAGTATTTGTTGGCAAAACTCTATCTAAATCTGACCATACAACAAGTGTTCCAGACAATAAGCTATTTAGTTCTCCTTTAAGCTCTTCTGGCATCCATTGCAACAGTTCCCATTTATCACTTTGAGCAACATAATCCAAATCCCACGACCAAAAGGCGGAAGCATAATCTTTTCGTTTGCTTAGTACAGAAAGTTTGCGGCATTGAGAAAATGAAGCGGTCTTCAATCCTAATCCAAAACGACCCAAATCATTTTCAGAGCGGTCAGATAATGGGTTTTGCGCACCTGGTCGCATCGCTTGGATTATCTCATTACTATTCATACCATCTCCATCGTCTTTTATTGTAATAATAGACTGACCACCTCTCCAGATACGATTTATATAGATATTGCGAGCATTGGCAGAAATGGAATTGTCGATAATATCCGCTATAGCAGTTTCAAGATTGTAGCCGATTGCTCGGAATGTTTCTAACATTGAGGCGGCTTCGGGGGTTGCTGCCGCTTTCTGGTATTTTGAGTAATCCATAAATCAATATTTTAAGAATTATTATTTATGGATTTCAGCTCTTTGTCAGAAACACTCCAATTGATTTGCAATGTTGTTCTGATATTTTTTGTAGGTTTTATAAATTGTGAAGGGTTGTTTATGAATTCCAATTCTGGTTTGTTATTCAAATTTCGAACTATACATAGAAAATATCTTTTTTTTTGTTTCATAGCAATTTTCCATTCTTTATCAGTAAAAAGAATTCCCCCTGACATATCGGAAATGCCTTTAACTTCTATATAAAATTCGTTTGAGTTAGTATCTGTAATTTTATAGTCATACCCACAACCCAAATCTCGACAATCTGATAAATTTCCTTTAATGGGTAACTGATTTTGAATATAAAAATTATAGAAAAATTCCTCTGCGGCTTTTCCTGTTGGGCATCTTAAAATAAAATTTCCCATCTCTACTTTACTTTTTTCTGTGTGTTTTATGAGATTTACAATATTTTTTAAATCCTCTGTTTCTCTATAGAATGGATTATATAATATGTTGCTGACTATATCCCGCACATCTGGTTCTTCCAATTCATCTAAAATTTCAATCGTTCTGATAATTCTTTTGTCCATTGGTCTTTTCCATCCTTGCCGCCATGGATAGATCGGATCAAATTCATCACGTCGCAATTTAACATAATTTCTCTTGACATTTAACAGGTTAGCTGTTTTATCAAAAACCTCATTAAATGAGTTAAAGCCTAGATTTCTCACTCCTTCTTGATTGAATTTTGAAAGATAAAAGGCTACAATAATGGCTAAAATATTATTATTCATAAGAATATTGTTTTTATTTCTTCTGCAATTTTATGAGCCAAAACTACAGGAACAGCGTTACCTATTTGCTTAAATGCTGCACTTCTGCTACCTTCAAAAAAATAATCATCTGGAAAAGATTGTAGTCTGGCGGCTTCGCGAACGGTTATTGAACGAACATTTTCTATTGTTGGGGAAAGTGTCGGATAAATGTAATAATGTCCATCCATAGCAATATGGGCAACAACTGTATGGCAACACCCATAAGGGTCAACAACCTGAAAACGATTGAGAAATGTTTCCTTATTCTTGTGGTGTTGAAGGTGAGCAGGAATTTTCGAATAATCAATACGTTTCTTTTCGTTCAGCCACATGTCAACTGCCATTTTGTATATTTCGCGGTCGTTTGCATTGTTTGGTCTGGCAATATGCTGTGTTGTAAAATCAAAATCACTACTGCGGATACTTGATTTTTTCAGATATTCCATTTTTGAAAGAGGCTTTGTGTACAGAATTGGTTTGCATAACTGACCCTCTCCATGCTTGCGTTCCGGTAAATCGGAAAATAAATCTTTTAGTACTTCGTAATTATTTTGTTCTATTTTCAGTTCAGGATAATGAAATTTCGTGCCCTTTCTCCAGCCCACAATAATTACCCTTTGCCTATGTTGTAAAACACCATATTGTGAAGCTATTTGTATATGGTCTTCCATCATATACCCGGCTTTATCTACAAGCCGTTTCAAATCTTCAAAAGGTTGCCCTTTCTTGGCAGTTCGGATACCTAAAACATTTTCAAATACAAACATCTCAGGTTGATAATATTCAAGAAACTTTACATAATACTTATAGAGTTCATTGCGAGGGTCTTCTTCCGCGGCTTTGCCCATTCTTGCCCTGCCTGCCACAGAATAAGCCTGACAAGGCGGGCCACCAATGATAATATCAACCTGCTTATCGCCTTTGAGTTTATCTACCTTTGCAAAAATATTTTCTATGGTACCTTCGCCGATAGTCTCGTGAATAACGCTGTCAGTTATTTCCTGCGGAACTTGCGCCCAAAGTTTGCTGCCATCGGTTTTTTCCTGTTTATTATAAAGATAATCTTTGTATTTTTGTAATTGATTGTTGGCTTTTAGCCAATGAAAAGCAGCACGGGTTTTCAGTGTGTCGCAGGCATACTTGTCCATTTCGATATGTGCTAAAGGGGTATAACCTGCCCGAATAAAACCTTCAGACAATCCTCCTGCACCAGCAAACAGATCTATAAATGTAAGCATTTTAATTGCTTTTTATTGGATAAAAAGGTATAAAACCCATGCAAAGATATTGAATTACGATTGTTTTACATAATATAATGGCGAAATATTTGTCATCAACCGATCCATATCCCTTGAAATCTTCTGATCTGTGATTTGGGCATAAATTTGTGTGCTGGAAATAGATGAATGCCCCATCATTCTGGCAATGCTTTCCATCGGAATACCTGCCTCCAAAGTCATTGTCCCGAAGCTGTGTCGGGCAACATGCCAAGTCAGCGGTTGCCGGATACCGCATGCCAAACCAACAGCTTTCAACCGGTTCTTCAACTTCCCGACACTTACATGATCAGGGAATATCATATAATCACTTTCATTGTCTCTATCCTTCATATAAAGCGCAAGAATCTGTTCCGCTATCGGATG
>ENA-OWLI01000079-OWLI01000079.1-metagenome-genome-assembly--contig:-NODE-79-length-18125-cov-8.581848_pt1 | contig 18125 bp, 19 predicted proteins | sample MGYA00245346_ERZ651096 | MGnify/ENA primary metagenome ERZ651096 (study PRJEB26857, sample SAMEA4031766) | metagenome | biome: human; feature: oral; material: saliva | place: Philippines | collected 2014 | study...
GAAATCTTCCGCTCATTGTGCCTTTCAGATTGTGGTATCGCTTGCTTATCAGATTTTTTGGTAGACAACGACATCGCTGAAGGAAAGTTAATTCCCCTACTCGCTGAATAAACCTCCAATAAAACGCATCCCTTTAATGCTGTTTATTACAGCGATAAAGCCGTCAACCTCCGCTTACGCGTATTTTTGGATTTTTTAGTAGAGGAACTGGGAAAAAATATAAGTAGAATGAATACCAAATAGAACATTAAGGACTTATTTTTCATCATCAACCAAACAAGCCCTTTCAATCTGCTCTTTAACCCAGCGATATGCAGGATCTCTATGTGTCCGTTCACCACCGTAAATACTTTTCCTTGTCGTTTAACAAACCGAATACAGCAACTCTTCGTTTTCCTTTACGATGACCGCCAAAATAGCTTTCATCAAGCTCAATTTGGCCATCAACAACCTCATCGGCTTCAAGGGCTAAATGATAGCTAATGACTTCACGAATTTTTCTGTAAAAAAAATCGCTGAATTGGCTTAGATACCGAGTAAATCAGCCGCTGCTCGGGCTGTAACTTCTAATACAAAAAATTCAAGGAGCTTATTTTGTATAGATTTCTTTAATTTACAATTAGTTATATTCATTTTTATAGACTAGCACACTTACTAATCTACGTCAGCCCCAAAATAAATTATTCGTCTATAACGACTTTGCCAATATAGCCTAGATTACGATAACGTTGAGCATAATCAATACCATAGCCGACAACAAATTCATCCGGAATAGAAAAACCAATCCATTCAACCGGTACTTCTACTTCTCGGCGAGAAGGTTTATCTAACAAGGTACAAATCGCCAAGCTTGCAGGATCGCGTAAATTTAAAATGCCACGTACTTTTTCGAGGGTATAACCTGTATCAATAATATCCTCAACAATCAGCACGTGTTCATTGCGAATATCGCCTTCGAGATCTTTCGAAATTTTCACATCGTGATTACTTGTCATCCCAGCGCCATAACTTGATGTGGTCATAAACTCCACTTCTACCGGTAATTTTAATTCACGTACGAGATCGGCCATGAACATAAATGAACCACGTAAAAGCCCAACAACAATCAGTTTATCAATGGCTTGTTGTTGATAAAAATGCGTAATTTCTGCGCCAAGTTCAGTAATGCGGCTACGAACATCCGCTTCTGAAATTAAAATATCGACGTGGTGTTTTTTCATGGTCTTTCCTTTTTAATTTAATCGTTTGCGTATTCTACAATAAAAAAGGCTGAAGTTTAAACCTTCAGCCTTTTTAACCCTAACGAATTTACTTTCTACTCTACCTGTTGGAGCAATCTGCAATCGCTGCTAAACAGATGTGCGTATGGTAGCAGAAAGAAATCACATGTCAATAAGAATTATTATCATTTTTAAGAAATTTATTAATTTCCCGAAATTTTCATCTTATCTAACAAGATTGAACCTGTTTGAATATTGGAACGATGTTCAACATCATCTGCTACTGCCACAATATTTTTTAACATATCCTGCAATTGACCAGCAATGGTAATTTCAGCAACTGGATATTGGATCTCGCCATTCTCTACCCAGAAACCCGCTGCACCACGAGAATAATCCCCCGTCACAATATTTACACCTTGCCCCATGACATCTGTCACCAATAAACCGGTGCCCATTTGACGTAAAAGTGCGGTCAATCCACCCGTTAAATTTGGTTTCACAAGCCAGTTGTGAATACCGCCTGCATGACCAGTACTTTGCATGCTCATTTTTCTACCGCTGTAACTGGTGAGCAAATAGGTTTGCAATACGCCATCTTGAATAATTTCAAGATCCTGTGTTCGCACCCCTTCGCTATCAAAAGGCGTGGAGGCTAAACGTTTTAACAAATGCGGACGCTCACTAATTTGGAACCAATCTGGCAACACTTGTTTTCCAAGATGATCGAGCAAGAAACTGGATTTACGATATAAGCTGCCGCCACTAATCGCTCCTGTTAAATGAGAGATTAATCCTGTTGCCACATCATTTAAGAAAATCACCGGCACTTCACGTGTCGTTAATTTTTGTGGATTTAAACGCGCAATCACTTTTTTCGCACAATTCTGCCCTACCCAATCCGCTGAAGAAAGGGCATCAAACTCACGTGAAACTGTATATTCGTAGTCATTTTCAAGTTGATCTAGTTCTCCACCAATCACCGAACAAGATAAAGAATAACGGCTAGATAAGTAACTTTGTAATATGCCGTGTGTATTGCCATAAACACGCACGCCGGTATGAGAATTAAAGCTTGCACCATTGCTATTCACAATTTTAGCATCGTATTCCAACGCTGATTTTTCAGCTTCTAAAGCTAATTTTGTAGCCTGTTCGACATCGACACTTGCCCCATGATAAAGCGCTAAATCTGGCGCTTCAAAAGCCATGAGTTCTTTATCGGCTAGCCCTGTGCAATCATCTGGTGAGGTATATTTTGCAATAGCAAGTGCTGCTTCAACGGTATTCTTAATTGCTTCTTCACTTAAATCTGAGGTAGACGCATTGCCTTTTTGTTGGCCTAAATAAACAGAAATGCCTAATGCCCCATCGTTAGTAAATTCAACATTTTCAATCTCTTGCAGACGGGTTGAAACCGATAAACCACTCACTTTTGTCACACCGACTTCAGCGGTAGCCCCCGCTTTCTGCGCAGTTTCAATCGCAAAACTGACTGCATCACGTAATGTTTGCTCTTGAGATTTTAAAAGTGCGGTTAAATTTTCTGCTGTTTTCATGATGATAATCCTATTAAAAATTTGCGCCATTTTATCTTATTTTGAAAGTTTATGCTAAAATGCACCAAATTTTTCATAAGGTAATAGAATGGCAAAACGTAAGAAAAAAGAAGCCTTTGATTGGGAAGATGAAGACCAAGAAGAGATTATTTGGGTAAGTAAAAGTGAAATCAAACGCGACGCTGAGGATTTAAAACAGCTCGGCGAGAAATTGGTGAACTTAACCAAAGCAAATCTGACTAAGGTTCCACTAGACGATAGCTTGAAAGATGCCATTGAATTAGCACAACGCCTACAAAAAGAGGCGCGTCGTCGCCAATTGCAATATATCGGTAAACTCTTACGTTCAATTGATGCAGAGCCTATTCGTGAAGCTTTAGAAAAAATTGAAAACAAACATAATCAGCAGCAAGCGATGCTGCATAAATTGGAAATCTTACGTGATGAATTAGTCGCGAAAGGGGATGCAGCATTAACTGATTTGTTAAATGAACATCCTTCTGCAGATCGCCAACAATTACGTAATTTAATTCGTGCAGCACAAAAAGAGAAGGAACAAAATAAGCCGTCAAAAGCTTATCGTGAGATTTATCAAATCTTAAAAACACTCATTTTAGAAGACTAAAATACGGCTATTTTTGACCGCACTTTGTGTCAAAAAAGTGCTATGATTAGTTACCCTTTTAAGAAGGAAAGAACGTTATTTATGAATATTCGTTGGAATATTATTTTAGGTATCATCGCCCTGGCTTTATTAGGCTGGTATTATTCGCTTAATCAGGATCATAGCGATTTACAAAGCCTAATCAAAAAGCCTGATAGCCCAGAATACGTTGGTAATAAAATGGAAACTACCGTATTCTCGCCTGAAGGCAAAAAGCAATATCTCGCGATTTCCGACAAAGTGGAATATTACACACAAGATGGTCATACAGATTTTATTTCGCCGTTAGTCTATCTTTTTGATGTCTCTTTAGATAATAAAGACAAAGAAGATAAAACCGATAAAATTCAATTAGAAAAACAAAATTGGAAGATCAGTGCGAAAAAGGCAAAATTAACAAAAGATCAAATGCTCTATCTTGAAGGCAACGTGGTTGTCGAGAGTCTTGATCCTTTCTCTCGCCTACAACGCGTTGAGACAGAAGCGGCAGTGATTAATTTAAAAACACAAGACATTACTTCCGATACACAAGTAAAAATTAACGGATTAAACTTTAATTCTAGTGGATTGAAGTTGGTCGGAAATTTACGTCAGCAAGTTGCAACTCTAAAGGAACAGGTAAAAACATATTATGAAATCAACAAACAATAAAATTCTGCTTTTAACGGCGTTAATGATGACTTCTTTGTCTGCTTTTGCGTTAAAAGACGATACCAATAAACCAATTAATATTGTCTCAGATAATCAATCTTTAGATATGGAAAACAGCGTGGTAACCTTTACCGATAACGTGGTGATTACGCAAGGTTCCATTTTGATTAAAGCCAATAAAGTGGTTATTACTCGTCCGCCAGAAAATTCAGGCAAAAAAGAAACCGTCGAAGCCTTTGGTAACCCTGTTACCTTCCACCAGCAGCTTGATGATGGTAAACCTGTTGACGGTAAAGCGAATAAAGTTCACTACGATTTAGGCACTGAATTCTTAACCTTAACTGGTAATGCCGAATTAAAACAATTGGATAGCAAAATTAACAGTGAACACATCACTTATGATGTGAAAAAACAACAGTTAAAAGCCAATGGTAATGGAAAATCACGCGTGCAAACCGTTTTAATCCCGACCCAATTACAACAAAAAGGTAAAAAATAACCGATGTCTGTATTACAAGCTGAATTCCTCGCAAAAAGCTATAAAAGCCGAAAAGTGGTTTCTGATGTGAGTTTAACGGTAAACTCCAATGAGATTGTTGGCCTACTAGGTCCAAATGGTGCGGGTAAAACCACCACTTTCTACATGGTCGTTGGTTTAGTACGTCACGATCAAGGTAAGATTACCATTGACGGTGATGATATTAGCGTATTGCCTATGCATGAACGTGCACGTCGAGGAATTGGCTATTTGCCACAAGAAGCCTCTATTTTTCGTCGTTTAACGGTGTATGAAAACCTTATGGCGGTATTAGAAATTCGTAAAGATCTCACTGCAGAGCAACGCAGAGAGAGAGCGGATGAGTTAATTGATGAGTTCAATATTAGCCATATTCGTGATAGCCTGGGACAATCTCTTTCTGGTGGTGAACGTCGTCGTGTGGAAATTGCGCGCGCCTTAGCAGCAAATCCAAAATTTATTTTATTAGATGAACCTTTTGCGGGTGTGGATCCTATTTCGGTCACGGATATTAAAAAAATCATCACGGATCTCCGTAATCGTGGCTTAGGCGTGTTAATTACCGACCATAACGTTCGCGAAACCCTTGATGTCTGTGAACGCGCTTACATTGTTGGCGAAGGAAAAATTATCGCGACCGGCACACCGGAAGAAGTCATGAATGATGAGCACGTTAAACGTGTCTATTTAGGCGAACAATTTAAACTATAACCGATGAAATTTACGACTCTGCTCTCCCCTGATGATATTCGTCAGGGGGTTGCTTTTTCTAGCAAGAAACGATTATTTGAATCCATTGCCGCGTTCGTTGTGGAAAAACTTCACTGCGAAAATGGTGAACAAGCATGTTTTGAATGTTTGTTTGAACGGGAAAAATTAGGTAATTCAGGATTAGGCAATGGTGTCGCCATGCCTAAGGCCAAGTTACCTGCAACAGCCTCAGATAATATCCTAACAGTATTTATGCAATTAGAAACGCCAGTCGAATATGATGCGGCTGATAATAAACCCGTGGATATCGTTTTTGCTGTGCTTGTACCTGAAAATCTCTGCCAAGAATATATTCCTGTTCTCGCAGAACTCAATGAAAAATTAACGGATAAAAACTTAATTAAACAACTTCGTTCAGCACAAAGTGCGGATGAAATTTGGCAAATTTTTGAATGTGCCGATCATTCAGAGGAATCTGAAGATGACACAAATTTAGATAATATTGAACCTCAAGAGGTATAACCTAACCTACCAACCATAAGGAATCACGCAGATGGAAATTATTATTATCAGCGGTCGCTCCGGCGCGGGGAAATCTGTCGCATTACGAGCCTTGGAAGATATGGGCTATTATTGCGTGGATAATCTTCCCCTCAATTTACTTCCTCAACTCACGCAGATTCTTGCCAACACTCAAACAGCTGTTGCGATCAGCCTTGATATTCGAAATCTTCCTCATTCAAGTGCTGATTTAGACAAAATCCTGACAGATATTCAAGCTACTTATTCCGTCAAAATCATCTTTCTGGACAGTGATCGCAGCACACTTATTCGTCGCTACAGCGATTCACGTCGTCTTCATCCCCTTTCAGCACAAGATCTCCCACTTGAATCAGCGATTGATTTAGAATATCAGCAACTTGAGCCTTTAATTCAACATGCTAATTTTGTTATTGATACTGCGTCACTTTCCACTCATGCGTTATCTGAACGTTTAAGAGAAGTTTTACGCGGTAATACAGATAAAGAACTGAAGATCGTGGTTGAGTCGTTTGGCTTTAAATATGGCATTCCGCTTGATGCCGATTATGTTTTCGATGTGCGTTTTCTACCTAACCCACACTGGAATCCTGAACTTCGTCCAATGACAGGGCTTGATGAACCTGTTGCGCAATTTTTACTTGCGCATGATGAAGTGAATAATTTTATCTACCAAACGCGTAATTACATTGAAACGTGGTTACCGATGTTAGAGCAAAATAATCGAAGCTATCTCACCATTGCCATCGGTTGTACGGGTGGTAAACATCGTTCTGTTTATATCGCTCAACAAATTGGTGAATATTTCCAAGCTAAAGGTAAGAATGTGAAGATTCTGCATAAATCCTTGGAAAAGAATAAAAAGAATTAATCAAACCATAAAAAAACGCAGCGAGTCGCTGCGTTTTTTGTTAAACCACATATTGCTCAAAAATCTCTGGTAAATGTTCAATTAACGTTTCTTTTCCAGCCACGATTTCATGCTGCCAAACCTGCAATAGCACATCTGGCGTAAATAATCGTGATGCCTGCTCTGCCAACGGTAAATAGCTAATATGCCAAGGCTCTCGGCCGATTTTTTTACCTTCTGGTTGGCTGATAAATGGCAAAGCAAAATCAAAGTGCGCTAGATTTTCAGTGAGAAATTCACTAAGTTCAAAGAAATAGCCACCCTTTTCATATTCCCAAGGTTCAAGTTGTAAAGATTGACCTTGAGGCAAAAGATCAGGATCAAAAATATCGATTTCTGTTCCCCAATGATGACGACTGCCACCGGGAAGTGCTGACCAACGTAAAATGGCTTGTGCTTTTTGCCAATCATCTAACGATGCTAAATCTAATGGATTTCCCGCATCATCATGAACCTTGCGTTCACCGTTAAATTTACCGTTCCAAATGAGTTGTTGACGTTCAAAATCACGAAAGCTACTCGCGGGTTGCAAATTAAAGCCATTTTTGACCGCACTTTGCTGCAATCCTTGAAACGCTTTCATTGCCTCAGCTTGCAAAAAATGATTTGGAGAATGAGGTGTAGGCAAATTGATCAAATGTTCACGAGATTTGCCGGTTAACATTTCAGGCGTTAATTTCATCTTACTTATCCAATAAGTTCACTAACATTTGATGATAAATTTGACCACACTTGGCAAGATCATCAACGTTTACACATTCATTCACTTTATGAATCGTTGCATTAAGCGGCCCAAATTCCACAACTTCAGCGCCCATCAATGCAATAAAACGTCCGTCAGAGGTACCACCGCCAGTTTCTGCTTGTGGTGTAATACCGGTTGTTTGCTCAATAGCCATCGTTAACGCATCTAACAATTTACCCGGTTTAGTTAAAAATGGTTTACCCGATAAATTCCAATCCATACGGTATTTCAATCCATGTTTTTCAAGCATTTCTGCCACTTTCTGCTTAATGCTTTCGTCAGTGACTTCCGCACAATAACGTAAATTGAATTGTACATAAAGCTCACCAGGGATGACATTATTACTCCCTGTACCCGCATGAATATTTGCAATTTGTAAACTGGTCGGCGGGAAAAATTCGTTACCGTTATCCCATTGATATGTGGTTAATTCCTGCAAGAAAGGGGCGGCTTTATGAATTGGGTTTTCCGCTAAATGAGGATAAGCCACATGGCCTTGGATGCCTTGAATGTAGAGATTACCTGTAATCGAACCCCGACGACCATTTTTAACTACATCGCCTAATGTTTTCGAGCTAGACGGCTCGCCTACCATGCAATAAGTGATTTTCTCACCGCGCGCCATTAACGTTTCGACAACACGTACCGTGCCATCTTTCGCAGCAGCCTCTTCGTCAGAAGTTATCAACAAAGCAATCGTCCCCTTATGATTCGGATTGGCTTTCACATATTCTTCCGCCGCCACAATCATTGCTGCCAATGAACCTTTCATATCTGCCGCACCACGACCATAAAGCATATCATCCACAATTTCGGCAGAAAACGGCGGATAAGCCCATTGCGTTTCATCTCCCGTTGGCACCACATCGGTATGCCCTGCAAAGGCGATAACCGGCTCACCAACACCATGCTTTGCCCATAAATTTAACGTATCGTTGAAAGGCATCCATTCAATTTGAAAGCCGAGTTTTTCCAAACTTTCCGCAATCAGTTGCTGACAGCCCTCATCATTTGGGCTAATAGAGGGACGTCGAATGAGATCTTGTGCCAAAGAAATCACTTTTTCTTTCATAAAAACTCCTAAGAAATACTGTTCTTTTAAGCAAATACCGCGCTATATTCTTTTTCGTTAAAGCCAATCAATGCCTTACCATCTTGCAAAATAATCGGGCGTTTGATTAACGTTGGATTTTCAGCTAATACGGAAAGTGCGGTGGATTTTGAGAGTGTATTTTTCACATTTTCATCAAGATTACGCCACGTTGTACTGCGTTTATTGACTAAATTTTCCCAACCAAATTGTGCTTCTGCTTGTTGTAAGAATTGCGTCTCTAATCCATCCACACGATAATCATGTAATTTATGCTGAATATTATGTTCAGTTAGCCACTTCAATGCTTTTTTCACTGTATCACAGTTTTTAATGCCATAAACGATAATCATATTCTCACCTCTAAAAATAAAAAATCCTCGATTTCATTTAGAACGAGGATTTTAACTGCTACATGAATGAATCACAAATAGATTAGCCCGATACAAATTTTTACATCACCCAAAAAAAAGTGCGGTGAAAATCAACCGCACTTTTCAAAAGGGAAATTAGAATTCGTAACCTACGCCCACTTTAGCGCCATAGTTATTCACTTTAGTATCGTCAAAGCTACCTAAACGGTTATATTCTAAACCACCGTTTGCATACACTTTTTCTGCTAATTTATATTTAGCACCCGCAACTACACCATACCCCACTTTGGTTTCAGAAGAGCTTCTATAACGTTGATCCGCACGTTCTTCAAATTTGAAACGGTTTGCAGCAAGACGAGCACCAACATAAGGTTCAATTTGAGAGTTAGTATCGAAGTCATAGAATACTGTCGCACCTAAACCTTGAACTTTAGTGCCTTGGAAGCTACCGTGATGAGTATAATCACCCGCTACACGCACATTACCTAATTTGTAACCTACTGCAACACGAGGTTCAACTTTAGTTTTGCTTGAACCACCATTGCTTAATTTAGTTCTTGAAAGACCTAGATCGCCTTCCGCATATAAACCAGCATTTGCAGTTGAAGCAACCGCTAATGCACCGACAACGATAGCTAATAATGATTTTTTCATTGGATAACCCCTGTTATTTGATTGAAAACATTACGAATATATCACAGCACTCATTAATTTTCACTATGAAAAACCAATTTTCCCTGACATTTTCGACATAAATAGGCAATTTTATCGCGTTGAATGCGATTATGCCGACGAATCGTTAAATAATGGGTCTGACATTCGCATTGATAAGCAAACATTTTACCCTGTACACTTTCCACATCGAATTGATGGCAAGTATCAGCCGGAAGATTGAATAACTGCGTCATCACCGCTTGCCATTCCTGCCCATGCGGTTTCACTCGACCAAATACTTGATACACAATAAGGTGGGCTAATTCGTGTGGAACCACCTGACGAATAAATTCATCTGAGTTCTCGAGTAGCAAAGTGCGGTTAAATTTAATCTCATTTTTCTGCAAATAGGCAACGCCAGCCTTTACACCTCGCAAGTCATAACTGATTGTCGGAAGATGAAATTTCCGTTGAAAGTGATTTTCAGCGAGTTGTAATGTTTCTGCAAGTTTGCGCTGTACCTGCATTTTTAAATGCCGAAACTGAGTTTGAGATGACATCATCATGTTAAGTAAACAAAAACCGCTAATTTAGCGGTTTTTATCATACACATTTTATTTACTTATTTAAGACCGGCTGCAACTCGCAATTCTTCTGCACGATCCACTTTTTCCCATGGGAATTGTTCACGGCCGAAGTGTCCATACGCAGCAGTTTGGCGATAGATTGGTTGAATTAAATTCAACATTTTAATTAAACCATAAGGACGTAAATCAAAGAATTCACGCACTAACTTAACTAATACTTCGTTTGATACTTTTCCTGTACCGAAGGTTTCCACCATGATAGAGGTAGGCTCAGCCACGCCAATTGCATAAGAAAGTTGAATTTCACAACGATCTGCAAGACCTGCTGCAACAATATTTTTAGCCACATAACGTGCGGCATAAGCAGCTGAACGGTCTACTTTTGATGGATCTTTGCCAGAGAATGCGCCACCACCATGACGAGCTGCACCGCCGTATGTATCAACAATGATTTTACGCCCCGTTAAACCACAGTCACCCATTGGCCCACCAATTACAAAACGACCGGTCGGGTTAATGAAATATTTTGTTTGTTGAGATAACCATTCACTTGGCAAAATTGGCTTGATGATTTCTTCCATTACGCCTTCATAAATTTCTTTTTGTGAGACTTCTTCACTGTGTTGTGTAGAAAGAACAACGGCATCCACACCCACGATTTTATTATCTTCGTATTTTAAAGTGACTTGGCTTTTCGCATCAGGACGTAACCAGGCTAGTTTTCCACTTTTACGCACTTCTGCTTGTTTTTCCATTAAACGATGCGCATAAGTAATCGCTGCAGGCATCAAGACTTCTGTTTCATTTGTCGCATAACCAAACATAATCCCTTGGTCACCCGCACCTTGATCCAATGGATTCTCACGATCCACACCTTGATTAATATCCGATGACTGTTTGCCAATCGCATTTAATACCGCACAAGAATTGCCATCAAACCCCATTTCTGAGTGTTTATAGCCAATATCACAAATCACTTGGCGAGTAAGGTTTTCAATATCAACCCATGCTGATGTAGTAATTTCACCACCTACTAACGCCATCCCTGTTTTGACATAGGTTTCGCAAGCCACACGTGCTTTAGGATCTTGTTTTAAAATTTCATCAAGTACCGCATCAGAAATTTGATCGGCAATTTTATCTGGATGTCCTTCTGAAACTGATTCAGAAGTAAATAAATAGCTAGACATAAGTTCTCTTCTTTTGGATGTATTGACGTATAGACGTCTATAATACGCTTTTTTGACTAATAAGCAAGCATTCCTATCAAGTATTTTTGGAATGTGACAAGAAGATGAGCTTTTTGATGAAATTCAGATCATTTATGCTCTAAACAGCAAGACGTCATTCACCTACTTGACTAAATCCAACATCTCTTGTGCATTCGCTAAGGCAAGATCCGTAATTTCACTGCCACCGAGTAATCTTGCAAGGGCAGGAATGCGCTCTTCTTGAGAAAGTGCGGTCATTTTAGTTTCTGTTTTATCATCAACGGTAAATTTCTCAACATTAAATTGATGATGTCCGTGACATGCTACTTGTGGTAAATGGGTTACACAAAGCACTTGGCATTTGTCGCCTAATTGACGTAACAATTTACCGACCACGCTCGCCGTTTTACCACTAATCCCAACATCAACCTCATCAAAGATTAACGTTGGAATCGCCGATTGATCGGACGTTAATACTTGAATCGCTAATGAAATACGAGACAATTCACCACCTGATGCCACTTTTGCTAGCGGTTGCGCTTGTTGTCCTAGATTACTGCGTAAAGTAAAGACGATATTATCTGCCCCATTTGACGCAACTTTAGTTAAATCTGAATTCACATTAATGAAAAACTCGGCATTTTCCATTGCAAGTCCTTTGATAGAATCTGTAACCTGTTGTGCTAATTTCTCTGCTGCTTGGCTACGGCTTTCATGTAATTGTTTTGCCGTATGTTGCATTTTCTCAAAGGCGGATTTTTCTTCTAGAATCAGACGTTCTTCACTTTCTGAAAAATCTAAAAGTGCGGTCAATTCTGCTTTTAATTTTTGATGCCATTCCACCAACTCTTCAGGTTTCACATTATGCTTGCGTGCAAGTTGTAAAGCTTGACCTAAACGCTGCTCAATCTCTTGTAATAACATCGGATCTTGCTCAATATGAGATGCAAGATGTTGGACTTCACTTGTCGCCTCTTGCACTTGGATAAGTGCATCATTCAACATTGTTTGAACGGAAACATATCGAGGATCTAACTCGCTTAATTCATCAATATACTGTGTCGCACGATAAAGCATAGAATCGATACTCACCGTCTCATTTTCACTGAGTAACTGCAAGGCTGATTGTGATAACTGTGTCAGCTGTTCGCTATTTGATAGACGACGTTGATCCTCTTCTAATTCTAAATATTCATTTGGACGAAGGGCAAACTCATCCAATTCTTCTACCTGATATTGTAAAAGTTGTTTCTTCGCTTCATTTTCGGCAACTTTTTGTTGGAAGGTTTTAACTTGCGTTTGAAGATTTTTCCATGCTCGATAATCTTCTCGCATTTGTGCGAGTAAATCATTGTGATGTGCAAATGTATCCACCAATTGAAGCTGATAGTCATTTTTCAATAATAACTGCGAAGCGTGCTGCCCATTAATATGAATAAGATATTGTCCTATTTCTTTTAATTGGGAAGCCGATACGGGCGTGCTATTGATAAAGGCTTTAGAACGCCCATCTGTATTAATGACACGACGTAGAATACAATCGGAGGGATTATCAGGATCTTGCAATTCTTGCTCTTGCAACCATTGATAAGCGGGGTTAGTTGGTTCAATAAAAAATGTGGCGCAGATTTCTGCTCTTTCCTGTCCTTCTCGAACCATAGAAGTTTCAATACGCTGCCCCAAGCATAATCCCAAGGCATCAATAGCAATAGATTTCCCTGCGCCGGTTTCCCCCGTGATCACAGACATACCTTTCGCCAATTCAATCTCTAATTGACGAACAATTGCAAAATTATTGATGGTAAGTTGGGTTAGCATAAAAAATCTCCTTAACTGTATATCCATATATTACAACTGATATAATATACAGTAAAGAAATTTTTAACTTTTTGGATTAGAAATTTTTAAGCCAGCCTAATTTTGTGCTTAATACATTGTAATAATTATAATTTTTCAGGTGTAATAGGCGCAGTTTATGTGGGCTTTTTTCAATATGCACCACATCATCTGGGCAAAAACCGAGTGCAATTTGACTATCACAGCCTAATTCCAACTGTGAAGTGTTATGTTCTGCAAAGCGAATTGAAATTTTACTGTCGCCATCAATGACTAATGGTCGAGAAGAAAGTGTGTGTGGAAACATCGGCACAAGGGCAATCGCATTTAAATTTGGCGTTAAAATCGGGCCGCCAGCGGAAAGCGAATAAGCCGTTGAACCCGTTGGTGTGGAAACAATCAAGCCGTCTGAACGTTGAGAAAAGGCAAATTTATCGTTGATATAAACATGGAAATCAATCATGTGCGCAATTTTAGCGGGGTGAATCACCGCCTCATTTACTGCATTACCGCTAGAAATAATTTCACCATTGCGTTCAATTTTAGCTTCCAATAAAAAACGCTCTTCGACAAAAAACTCGCCGCGTTCCAAACAAGCTTCAAGCTGTGCATAAGCATTTTTCGGATCGATATCCGTCAAAAAGCCTAAGTTACCTCGGTTAATACCAATCATTGGAATATGATATTTAGCCAAAATGCGAGCACGCCCTAGCATATTGCCATCACCACCGATCACAATCACAAGTTGTGCTTGCTCACCGATTTGTTCAACTGTCGCTAAAACTTCTTCGGGTAAACCAAATTTTTCACCGACCTCTTTTTCGACTAAAACTTGATATCCTCGCTCTTTCAGCCATTGATACAAGTTTTTATGCATTTGCAAATTAATATCGCGACGTGGTTTTCCCATCAAGGCGATGGTTTTAAATGATTTGACTAATTCATCCATAACTATGATTGCTCCCAAGTACAGACTTGCTGATTTTTGACCGCACTTGAATTTAAAATTTTAGCCATTATATTACATAGCAATTCAGTTTTGCTAAAATAGCACTAATTTTTGATAAATGGAGAAAAAGATGTCAGAACAAGCACAAAACTTAAATGAAAATGAAGAACTTGTTGAAGAAGTTCAGCAGGAAACCACTTCAACGGAAGATCCGTTAGAAGAAGCGATCGCTCGTGTACAAGAACTTGAAGAACAATTAAAAGCACAAGTAGAAGAAACCTCTAAAAAAGAGCAAGATTTATTGCTTCGCACGCGTGCTGAAATTGACAATATGCGCCGCCGCAGCGAACAAGACATCGAAAAAGCACATAAATTTGCGCTCGAAAAATTCTCAAAAGATATTTTAAATACCATTGATAACTTAGAGCGCGCACTTGCAACGCCTGCCAATAAGGAAGATGAAAATATCAAAGCCCTATTCGATGGTGTAGAGCTGACTTTAAAAGAGTTACTCTCAACGGTTTCTCGCTTTGGTGTCGAACCTGTTGGCGCAGTGGGTGATACCTTTAATCCAGATCTTCACCAAGCTATCTCTATGCAACCAGCTGAAGGCTTTTCAACGAATCAAATCACCACCGTATTACAAAAAGGCTATACCTTAAATGGTCGTGTGATTCGCCCAGCTATGGTAATGGTTGCAGCTTAATTTCTTTTCTATGACTTAAAGAGCGGACGATTTTTCGTCCGTTTTTTTATTGTCAAAAACCTTGACTCAGATCAAATTTATCAAAAAATAATTTGAGAATAATTATCAACAAAAAGACTCTTTCTTTCCAGATTTGACAAGCTTCCATCTCGACTTTAATCATCAAAAAACACAAAATAACACTACATATTGTGTGTTGATCTATTAAATAAAACTATATATAGTGTCTTCAATTTTTCCATAGATACCTTACAGGAGTCATAAAATGAACGCTTTCTTTGTGATTAAGCGTGATGGTTCACGAATTGGGTTTGACCTACAACGTATTACTAATGCAATCAAAAAAGCAGCAAGTGCGGTCAATATTGTTGATGAAATTTATATCCATGATCTGAGCCAGCAGATTAATACTGAAATTTTTAGTCATTATCAGTATGAAATTGATATCAACCAGATTCAAAAAATCGTTGAAGATCACTTAATGACAAGCAAGTATCCCCAAATTGCACGTGCCTATATTGAATATCGTCACGATCGTGATCTTGCCCGTGAAAAACGCAGCCAATTAACCAAAGAAATTGAAGGGCTGATTGAGCAAAGCAATGTGGAATTGCTTAATGAAAACGCCAATAAAGATGCGAAAGTTATCCCTACCCAACGTGATTTACTGGCGGGTATTGTGGCAAAACATTATGCCAAACGTCATATTCTGCCAAGAGATGTTGTTGAAGCCCATGAAAAAGGGGAAATCCACTATCACGACTTAGATTACGCACCATTTTTCCCAATGTTTAACTGCATGCTCGTTGATCTAAAAGGCATGCTTTCACATGGTTTTAAAATGGGCAATGCCGAAATTGAGCCTCCTAAATCTATTGGCACAGCAACAGCGGTTACCGCACAAATTATTGCTCAAGTCGCCAGCCATATTTATGGCGGTACAACCATTAATCGCATTGATGAAGTGCTTGCGCCTTATGTTCAACTCAGTTTTGAAAAACATTTGAAAAATGCTGCACAATGGCAAATTCCTGATGCTGAAGGTTATGCAAAAGCACTAATTGAAAAAGAATGTTTTGATGCGTTCCAATCCCTTGAATATGAAGTCAATACTCTCCATACGTCAAATGGTCAAACGCCATTTGTTACCTTTGGTTTTGGCTTAGGCACTAGTTGGCAAGAACGTTTAATTCAACAATCAATTTTGAAAAACCGTATTCGTGGTTTAGGTAAAAATCACAAAACCCCCGTCTTCCCTAAACTGGTCTTTACCATTAAAAAAGGCGTGAACCAAAACGAACAAGATCCGAACTATGACATTAAAAAACTGGCTTTAGAATGCGCTTCAAAACGCATGTATCCAGATATTTTAAACTATGATCAAGTGGTTAAAGTCACAGGCTCATTCAAAGCTCCAATGGGTTGTCGTAGCTTCTTAGGTGCTTATGAAGAAAACGGTCATGAAGTGCATGATGGTCGCAATAATTTAGGCGTGGTGAGTTTGAATCTTCCTCGCATTGCTCTTGAAGCACAAGGAAATGAAGAAAAATTCTACCGCACTTTAGATGAACGCTTAGCCCTTGCGAAGAAAGCCTTGCTTACCCGTATTGCTCGCTTAGAAAATACCAAAGCTCGTGTCGCGCCAATTCTCTATATGGAAGGCGCTTGCGGCGTTCGATTAAAAGCCGATGATAAGGTTGCGGATATTTTCAAAAATGGACGAGCATCAATTTCTTTAGGCTATATTGGTATTCATGAAACCATCAATGCGCTGTATAAAAAAGGACATATTTTTGACGATGAACAACTGCGTGAAAAAGGCATCGCGATTGTGCGTCGTTTAAACGAAGCGGTAAAACAATGGCAGAAAGAAACCGGTTATGCATTTAGCCTTTATTCCACACCAAGTGAAAACTTGTGTGATCGTTTCTGCCGTTTAGATACCAAACAATTTGGTGTCATTGACGGCGTTACCGATAAAGGCTACTACACTAACAGCTATCACTTAGATGTAGAGAAAAAAGTGAATCCATACGATAAATTAGACTTTGAAATGCCTTATCCTGAATTAGCAAGTGGTGGATTCATTTGTTATGGTGAATACCCAAACATTCAACATAACCTAAAAGCACTCGAAGATGTATGGGATTATAGCTACGATCGTGTACCTTATTACGGCACCAACACGCCAATTGATGAATGTTATGAATGTGGTTTCACAGGAGAATTTAATTGCACAAGCAAAGGCTTTGTTTGTCCGAAATGTGGCAACCATGACAGTGCAAAAGTCTCTGTAACCCGACGCGTTTGTGGTTATCTCGGTAGCCCTGATGCTCGTCCATTCAACGCCGGCAAACAGGAAGAAGTAAAACGTCGAGTAAAACACCTATAATGTCGCGACATTGATTATGATAAAATAGCTCATCAAAAGTGAGCTATTTTTATTTCAACAAAGAAGGAAATACCATGCCAACACTTGCTCAAATTACCCAATCCATCATGCAAGATCCCGATAATCAATCTTTTACTGCAAAAGGTATCGAACCGCTTTTTGCTGCGCCAACTACCGCTCGCATTAATATCGTCGGACAAGCACCTGGAATTAAAGCCCAAGAAAGTCGTCTATACTGGAATGATAAAAGCGGTGATCGACTACGTGAATGGCTGGGTGTGGATCGTGATATGTTTTATCACTCGGGTATGTTTGCAGTCATCCCGATGGATTTTTATTACCCAGGCAAAGGCAAATCGGGGGATTTACCACCTCGCAAAGGTTTTGCAGAAAAATGGCATCCGCTAATTCTCGCTAATTTACCCAATATTGAACTGACCATTCTTATCGGGCAATATGCACAAAAATACTATTTGCCAGAAAATAATCTTAATGTAACGGAGACTGTTCACCATTTCCGTGATTTTCTCCCTCACTTTCTCCCACTTGTTCACCCTTCTCCACGCAACCAAATTTGGCTCAAAAAGAATCCGTGGTTTGAACAAGAGATTGTGCCAACATTACAAAAGCAAGTGAAAGCGATTTTATCCCGTTAAACAAATATCCACGAATAAAGTGCGGTCAAAAATATCTAATTTTGACCGCACTTTTCTTTACTGTAATCAATTTTTAGTATGCATTATTTCCTGACTGAGGCCTGTTATGCTAAAATCGCCGGCCTTAAAAATATAGGAAAAAATATGCAAGTA
>ENA-OWLI01000083-OWLI01000083.1-metagenome-genome-assembly--contig:-NODE-83-length-17913-cov-7.719341_pt1 | contig 17913 bp, 27 predicted proteins | sample MGYA00245346_ERZ651096 | MGnify/ENA primary metagenome ERZ651096 (study PRJEB26857, sample SAMEA4031766) | metagenome | biome: human; feature: oral; material: saliva | place: Philippines | collected 2014 | study...
TCGGATCAGTCCTGCAGTATCGCGCCGCTGCTTTGCCGCGCTGCACGCACTTTCAAACAGCCAGATGTTAAACTTGCGCTGATAGCGGAATGCGCTTGAGTCGGTCGGTTTTGCGGGGTATTTGGGTAGTGGCTCGGTTGTTTCGCCCCTGTTGGTTAGGATGCGGGTTTTTCCGTCAAGCTGCCCGTAGGTCAAGCCGTAGTAGGCGGCGGTAGGTAGTATAGCTGTGGTTTTCAGATGGCCTCCGCGTTGAGTTTTTGTGTCATGGGTTGCACAGGCTTCTTTCGGCCTTTTGCTGGCTGAATCTTGAATACTTTGTAATGTGAGCCGCCGACTTGTGTATCAAGTGCGGATTGGGGTTTATCGTTCATGTGCATATTCCTAGATAATTTCCGCTTGTACCAAGTCTTTGCGGAATTGGTTGTAATTGATAAGGCTGATTCCTGTGTTTTGCTCAAATGGAATCAGAATTTTTTGCATGGCTGTCTGAATAAAATCTTTCAGCCGTTCAAAGTTTGCCAGTACCTTGTAGCCGTCTTGTCGCAATTCGGGGATACTGCTTACCGGCTGAACGGCACTGTTACACTCTGCCACGCGGAAGAAGTGCCAAGCGGCATTTAATACTTCTTCGCGCAATACGTTTTCTTTTTCGTTTATCTTCTTGGCGATGGCTCGCAAGGATTCGCCGTTGATGATGTCGAATAACGCCTGAATGTAACGTTTCGGGCGATTGTATAGGCTCGCTGTGTACAGTGCGATTTGTACGCTGGCGCAATACAAGCCGATTTTTGAAACGGTACGCTCTGGGATAATCTCGCCGTATGTTTCCTGATATTCAGTCAAGCGAAGAACAGGCTTTAGTATCTCACGGCGTTGATTCGGCGATAGGTCGGCTGATTCTTGCAATTGCTCAATCGCCGCTTGTGCTTCGTTTGTCGTCTTGCTCAAGTCGCTGTCTGTGTAAATACAAGCGACAACACGCATGGCGCGGATAAGTTTCTCAAACACGGTCATACTGGTTCGGTCGTTTTCGTAAACCAACGCCTGATAGTGCATGAGATTTTTAATGTTTTCTGTCAACTTACTGTCTAAGTCTTGAGGTGCGCCGCTCCGTAAGGACAGCTTGTTTTGCACTTGGATTACGGCAATATTTGCCAGTTTGTTGCGGTCGGCGCGTTGGTTGCCGATGTTGTCTCGTGCGTATTTTTTGACGGCTTGTTCTTTCTTCGCCACTTTCTTAGCGGCTAACATTTCACTTGCTTTCATCGTCTTGTTCCTAAAATGGGACGTCTTCGAGGCCGTCATCAGGCTTTGCATTGCCCTGCGGTTGCTTTGGCTGTTCCTGCGGTGCTTGGCTATTACCGCCCAACATTTTCATTTCGTTGGCGATAATCTCGTAAGCCGTGCGCTCGATGCCGTCTTTGCCTTGGTATTTGCGGCTTTGGATTTTGCCCTCTAAGTAAACTTGACTGCCTTTTTTCAGGTATTGACCTGCAATTTCGGCCAGTTTGCGGTACATGGTCACGTTATGCCATTCTGTGGACTCTTGGCGTTGTCCGTTTTTATCTTTCCAGCTTTCACTGGTGGCAACGCTGAAGTTACAGACGGCCTCTCCGTTTGCCATGAAGCGCGTTTCAGGGTCGCGGCCAAGACGGCCAATTAAAATTACTTTATTCAGCATTTTTATTTCCTTTTTAGAATTGATTTGACAGGCTTCCAGACGGTTTTGCCGTCAACTTCCTGCGATTGCCTGATTCCTACGATGTGTATGTCAGGATTGCCGCTGGAAAGCCTGATAAACTCTTCTGCGGTGTCTATGGACGAATATTCAGGGCTGATTTGGTAGCGGCTGTTGCTCAACCGCTTCCATTGCCTGCTGTCCTCGTACCATTTCGACTGCAATTTGTCATAAACAAGCCTGCGCCGTTTTTCTTCTTCGGCGCGGACTTTACCGAAAACGGCAAACATGACTGCTCCTATTATTTAATCTGCAAGTTCAAACGCTCTTCAATCTTCGCGCCTGCAACTTCTTGACCACTTTCGATCGCTTTCTTGATGGCCGTCTTGTCGGGAACGATGGTTACACGCTCGCGCATAAACTCAGCAGGGATTTGTGCCTCATCGAAAACGTCAACCGCTTTGGATTTACGGAATGAGGCTTTGAAAGTGCCATCATCTGCTTTAATTTCTTTGATTCCGGCGGCAATCATGTTGCGCTCCAAATAGTCTTTCAGGCTTTGATTCCGCGCCTTGATGGCCTTGAGTTTCTCGCCCATTTGCTTGATATGTTCTTCAAGCATTTCGGCTGTTGCCTCTTGGTTTTTGATGTAACCAATCACGGATTGGGCTTTAACATCAAACTGACCGATAACGGCCTCTAGCGTGTCGTTTCGCTCCGCCTCTGTGTCAAAGTGGTAGTCCAAAGCCTCTTGCACATCGGCGGCGCATTGGTAAAGTGTGATATTCATACAAGCTCCTTTTTGTAGGCCGTCCGAAATTCAGACGGCCTGCGCTTGGTTAGAATGGGATATCGCTGTCGATATCTTCAACCGGCGCGGTTGGTGCGGTCGGTTGCTGTGCCGGTTGAGGTGGTACAGGGCTATTCTTGCGTTTGTCGACAAGCGGTTTGTTTGCGATGTAAGCCATAACCTTGCCAAGTTGTACCGGCTGCGTTTCGGCGCGCATGATTTCGCCTGCCGTCAATTCGCTTGAGGCTTCAAACACGCTGTACAGGCTCGGTGATGGATTCTTGCGACCATCTTCATGCACCATTTGAACGACAATGCCAAGCTGTTTGCCGTGCAGTTTGGTAAAGCAATCACGCATAACTGCTTCTTCTTGCTTGGTGTCGTGGTTGTATTCTTTAACCTGTGCCGGTGTTGGTTCCCCGCTGTCATGTTCTCTCAGGCAAGCCAAGATTGCGCTGACAGTTCGCAAACCGCCCTCATTCTGTACGCCGTTTGAATAGCTGGTGTTGATGAAGAATGTCGCTTTACGCTTCTGCGCGTCGGTTACTGATAACTTCAGATTCTCGCTTCGGCCGTTGGCGTTATTGCCAACGTGGAACACCGCCGAATCAATGGTTACTACATATTTACCGGCTTGATTGATATAGCCGCCGCGTTGGTCATAGGCGATGGCGTCTTGTTTATTGAGCTTGTGCATCAGAATTTCCTTTCGGTTGAATGTCATAGTAGCTACAGATTTCAGAATCAATCTGCGCCAAATCGTTGTCAATTTGCTGACTTTCAAAAAGTCCCATTGGGCTTTTTACGGTGTCGCTGCCGTTGTTTTGGGTTAAAAAGCTGTAATTGCCGTTGACTGCCTGTGTTCTCAAAACAATCGTAAACAAGCCTTCCAATGTGATTTTTTCGTCCAAAAGCTTGCCAATCGTCTTGGCTTTTGTTTTCCCAAAATCATCTGTCTGCGTGTGGGAAAGAATGTAAACGCGCTTGTTTTCCGGCAATGCATTGGCCGTCTGAAGAATGTCCCATGTGTTTTTTGCGATCCGGTTGAACTTCATGAATTGCTCATTGCCTTTGGCCTCAACCGTTACGCCGCGCATGAACTCATTTGCCATGATGTATTGAAAATCATCAATAATGATGATTTCTTTGCTTGTCTTTTGCAGAATCGTGCAGATTTGTTGGGAATCGTCTGTAATATAGATATTCCCCGAATCTCCCACTTTCTTTAGGCTGCCTTTTTCGTCTTGTTCCGCCGCTGTTTTCCAGCCTTTCGGGCGGAATGGCAGGGGCTTTTTAACCGCCTGAATCAAACACACATCATCAGGGTTAAGATTTCGCATTGAGGCGGTTTTGCCTGTTCCGCTCTCTCCAAGAATAAAAACCGATACGCTCATTTTTTAATCTCCAAATGAATTTTTCTTTACTGGTTAAGCCGTTGTTTCCTGTGCTTTCTTTCTGCTCAAGCTCTTGCATGACTTGGCAATAAAACATCAATTCCTGACACATATTCAGCCTTTCAGTAATTGGTTGAAATACTTTTCAGCCTCTTCTTTTGTTTTAAATTTCTTCTCGTTGACTTTCTTGCGCCCTGCGCCTTTCTTGAGAATCAGCGCATGGGTGTTTCGGGAGAATGTCTCAACGTCTTGCCAAACGTGCCAAACGCCGTTTTCGTTTCTCATTCGTGCGCCTAAGTGTTTGCTGATATGACTATGCCCTTTAGGCTTGGCTACATAACAGGCTGTCAAAATGTGCATGGCTTAATCTCCGCGTCTCCCATGACCTTTGCTTCGTCCGGCATGGCTTCGTATGTCTGTTCAATTTGTGCTTCTTGGCTGATTGTTTCAGGCTCTACCGGCTTCTCTGTTTTACCGGAAAAGCTACAAGCGGCGGCAGTGACAGCCGCCACGGCTAAAACTGTTCTGATTGCGTATTTCATGCTGACCTCCTAGTCATTCCAAGTTCTTAAGTTGTACTCATATTCCGCCTGCGCTTCGGCAATCTCGCGCTTGTTCTGCTTGATGGCTTCGCGCTCAAGGGCTTCTTCCACGCCCTCTAAGATTTTGCCGCTCAAGATTTCTAGCAGGTCAGCCGCCGACCACTCTTTCAGGTATTCTTCGATGATGTGTTCCACTCGCTCATCGTCATAATCAGCCTCGCATGGGAGCATGCTGTCATATTGGCTTTGTAATGCGCCTAAAGTAATCATTTTGGTTTCCTTTTGTTGCAGTTGCTTATTTAAACAGTCGTCTCCAACCGCTTAAATAAGCCCCCTGTTACAGGGGCTGTATCTCGCTAGGCTGTTATCTTTTAGGCCGCCTTTCGCCTGTAACCGTTTGTTCGATTTCCCCCATGCCTATCCATGTCTTGCTATCGGCTTGCGCCTACCTGAAGGGCGGTTACTACGCTTTCGAGTTGTTAAAGAACCGTTGAAGCTGGTGTTTTGCTTCGATGGGTGTATTATAGCAAAGCTAAATAGAAAGTAAATAGCATTGCTAAGAAATTTTGCTATATTTTTTGCTATATGTTGATTTAAAAGAGAATTTAGTTTTGCTATTTAAAAAGCACTTCAGTGAACGCCTGCGAATGGGCAAGAACAGAAAAAGAAAACCGCCAATAAAGGCGGTGTATGTGAAGCAAATAACGGTATAACCCCTGCCGAAAGGGGGGTAAACCCCTACCAATAGGCAAAAAGAAAGCCCCTAGCCTTATGATTCCGGTCAAGCAGGCCGGTAAAGCTAGGGGAGTTATTATTAAGCAATCTTCTTTCTACTTGGTCATTATACCTGAATAATTGGATAAAAGAAGCGAGAAAATCTCACTTCACAAATCAGCTTCAGACGGCAAAAGAAAAGCCCGCGTATGGCGGGCTGAAAAGGATAAAAATCTGTGAAGAGGTGTGTATTATACCTGAATATTTTGAGAAAAAGAAGAAAAAAACATCACTTCGTAAATCCTTATAATTCAATGCTTTCAATACTTCCTTTTTCATAAACGCCGTTTTTCATAATGGCATTGATGTACATTTCTTTGAATTGCCCTGATTGAGCGACTGTCCATATCTTCTGCACATCTTCGGCGTATAAGTCGGTTGTGTCTATCTTGGCGATATATTCCGCGCCTGATTCGTCCAATAGGGTTAATTTAAGCAAATATGGATAGGTACTGTCGATGACGGCAATTCTGAATTTGCCGTGCTGATTTCTGTACAACCCTCTTCAACCTTAAAAACTATCTCATACTTCTCTAGCTCGGCGTTTGTCAGGCGTTTTATATTCTCTTCGCCATGCAGGGCAAGGGCGGCTGTTCTGTAAAAGCCGCGTTGCATTTCGCACAAGCTGTCAGCAAAAGAGGCCGGAAAGCCTCCATGATATTCTTTCCCCTTAATTTTAACCCATATCATGTTATTCATCATAGTTTCTCCGTAAGACGCACGAAAGGCCGCCTGTTTTCAGACGGCCTCACTCATTACACAATCACACTCCACCAAAACACGCGCCCAATGACAGACAAGTCGTCTAAACTTGCTTCTTCGTCCGGATATTCCGCTTGATTGTAGCTCCTGATTCTGACCTTGTTTTCCGGCAGCTTGTGCAAAATCTTGGTACGCAACAGGCCGCCGTGATTAATGGCGTAAATCTGACCGTCTCTAATCGTCTTATCCGCCGTGTTTATTCCAAGTGTCGCACCGCTTGGGAATACCGGCTCCATGCTGTCCCCGTCCGCCGTTACGCAAACCACGTCAGCAGGGTTTATGCCGTGCTTTCTGAGCGTGGACTTGGAAAAGCGCAATTTATAGCCGTTGTAGTCCTCTATGTCGTCAGAAAAGCCGTTTCCGGCAGACAAGTGAATCTCTTTGTACAGTGGCACTTCGCAATCATCAGGAAGCAACGGCGTGTCGTTATCCCATTCCGCCAACGTGCCAAGAATGGAAGCGTTTGATTCAGGCTGTCTGATAGATTCTTTGCTATCAAGCCACCCACGCGGCAGGGATAGCACGTCCTCAATTTGAGCCGCCGCGCCATTGCCTATATTCCGATAACCGTTAAGCCACTGATTGACCTGTGCCGGTGCTTTTTCTATGGCTCGGGCAAACTCTGCCTGACTGCCATTAAACCGTTTTTCAATCAATTCTTTCACTTTATCAAGTCTGCTCATTTTCTTACTCCCAGCTAAATCAATTGGTTATATTTTAAAGCAACGCTATATATAACAATGCTACTATTTTGCTTGCTTTTTGAAAATAGCTTTGCTATACTGTCGCTACGTTGAATATAGCAAGGTTGAAATATGAACTTAATTGAATATTGCGCTATTCGCGGGAATCAATCTTACTTAGCAAAAAAGACTGGTATTTCACCAGCATTTATTAATCAGATTGCGCGAGGCGTTAGAAGTGTGCCGGTTCAGTCAGCGGCATTGATTGAAAAGGCTACAAATGGGGTAGTAACACGGCAAGAGATGTTTCCAGATACTTGGAAAGAGATTTGGCCGGAACTGAAAAGGAAAGCCCCACGCGGAAACGTGGGGCAGGGTTGAGGCGCGAAGCCTGCAACAAAAGGAGTAAACATGATAGACCAAAAACAGACACAGTACAAGCAGATTGTTGATTATATCCGCGAGAACGGACACATCACATCACTGGAAGCATACGAGAAACTGAAGATTACTCAGTTATGCGCCCGAATCGCTGACTTGGAAAGCAGGGGTTTTGTTTTCAATAAACCGCGTTTCAAGGTCGGCAGTTGCAAGAATCCAGTAGCGCATTATTCGATTGCCAAGTCTGGGCTGAAATTGTGAAAGGGGAATTATGAGACCGTCTGAAAGTTTAAAAATTGCAGGAAAACCAATCGCATATTACCCACAACTCGCAAAGCCTCTTGGCAGCGTGAACGCTTCGATTTTATTCAGCCATTTCTTCTACTGGCACGACAAAACACAGCACGAATTGGGCGTTTACCGGACAGCGGAAGAAATTGAATTAGAAACAGGGCTTTCTGTTCAGGAGCAACGAACTGCAAGGGCGAAATTGAAAGAGCGCGGTATCCTGATTGAAACAGAAAAAAGAATTGAACACAGAATCTACTACAAGCTGGATTTAGACGCTTTTGATGACCTGATGTTGCAACATTCGCGAAATGCAGAATCAACAGCCCCGAAATGCAATATCAACAGCCCCGAACTTCAAAATCAACATTCGGGGAGTAAGGAATCAACAGCCGTTATAAGAACAGAAGATTTAACAGTAGATTTAACAGTAAATACTTATTTGTCGGCGGAGGCTGAAACCGAACGTTCCGCCGTCGCTAAAGCAACGGCAACCAAGCCAAACGCTGAAAACAAAAAACGCTTTGAGGCAGTGGCAAAACTGTTCAACCAAGTTTTTGAAGACTGCCCGATGGTCGCAAGGGTTGGATTGGAAAAAGTACCAAACCCAAAGACAGGCAAAAGCGAATATACCAAAGCCAATCAGAAACGCATGAAGCTGATTTCGTACGCTTGGCAGATTGCAAAAATGCGCATTGACCGCTGGAAAGATTCAGACGGCCTGATTGACGGAGAAGAGCCTAACGGCAAGCACGTTCTCGAATGGTTTAGAACCTACTTCGAGGAATGTAAACAGGACGGATTTATCAACGGCACATCTGCAAGAACTGAAGCTCACAAGAACTGGAAAGCAGATTTTGATTACATGCTGAAAGCGGAGACACTGGAAAAAAGGGTTTTGGAAAAATGACTGACGGTTACAACCCCCTCTTGATGGCAAGTCTTGAAGACGAGCGAGAAATCATCGGCGGCGTGCTGATGAACGGTAAGTTTGACGGGTTGGAAGACCTTTCCGGAAAACACTTTTTCGACAGAACGTACGGACAGGCTTTCGACATTGCCGTTGACCTGAACGATACCGGCAAGCCGTTGGATATGTTTTCCGTTGCTGAAATTATCGGCGGCGAGACAGTTTTAAGCCGATTGATTGACGCTTGCCAAAACACTATCGGGCATAACCTTGCCGCCTACGCAAAGCGCGTAATCGAACGCGCAAACGCTAGGGAAGCAGTGCGAATGGCTCAAGAGTTTATCGAATCAATGCGCGAGAGCAACGGCAGGGATTCAGACGGCGCGATACAGGAGTTTTCCAGAAGCCTTGATGAAATCGCAGTAAGCCGTACAGACAACGAAGCAACACTGAACGCTTCAGAGCTTTACAACGTCGGTGTTGAGGAGTTTCAAAAACGGATCGAAAACGGCGGCGGGTTTGTTGGCTTGGAGACAGGTTTAAAAGCCCTTGATGACAAGCTGATGGGATTGCAAGGCGGTAGCCTGTATGTGATGGGCGGTCGCCCCGGCATGGGTAAAACAGCGGTAAGCATGACGATTGCTGAAAACATTGCCGAGAAGTACGCAGACAAAGGCGCGGTTCTTGTTTTCAACTTGGAAATGAGCAAAGAGCAGTTAGGCTTGAGAACGGCGGCGGCAGCGGCAGAGGTAAGCCTTGGAGACCTACAAAGAGGCTATGACACGGCGGCAGGCGATAACTACAACCGATTGAGCGGAAGTGTTGAACGTGTTGGCAGACGAAATATGTTTGTCGATGTGCGAGCCGATATCACGGTCGGAAAGATTAAAGCCAAAGCACAGCAGATTAAAAACAAACACGGCTTGACGCTGATTGTCATTGACTACTTGGGATTGCTGGAAGAGCCGGGCAAACGATTTGACAGCGAAAACGCACGAATCACTTTTTTGACGCGACAAATCAAGAAAATTGCCAAGCAGCTAGACGTGCCAATCCTGTTGCTTGCCCAATTAAGCCGGAAAGTCGAGGAGCGAGTAAACAAACGCCCGATGATGGCTGACTTGAGGGACTCAGGCTCAATCGAGCAAGACGCAGACGCGATTATTTTCAATTACCGAGACGGCTATTACTCGCAAAGGCGTGAAGACGACATGATAGAGCTGATTGTGGCCAAGCAACGAATGGGCGAGGGCGGCACGGCATACGGATGTTTCCAAGGGCAGTATAGCCGCGTTATCGATGTTGCTGACGCGTATATTGACTACATTCACAGGATTCGCGGTTGTGACACAGCCGGAAGCAGTAAGCGTGAAGCATGAAACAAACCTGCTTCTACTGCAAACACGCAAACTTCCAATCAGAGGCCAATACGCCGATGAGAGGGTTTGCAAAATGCGAGAAATCGCAAACGCCTGAGCAACGGGCGAGCTTCTACTTCGGAGGCTATCAGTGCGACAAGGGCGATTTGAGCGGCGAAAGTGGTTTTCAGCCTGCCGATGAAATCGTGATTCAAAAACGGCGCGAGAAATTTGAAGAATGGCGCAACAAAAGGAAATGAAAAATGAGAATTTTAGCTTTATTTGACGACGGCAACGGCAGTGTAAAAAAAGCACTACCAGACCACGAGGTCGTATCGGTAGGGATTGGTAACGCTGACATTGTGATGGATTTGTCGGACATGAAAAATATTAAAAAACTTGTCGATATGCACAAAGAAGAGCCGTTCGACCTGCTGATGGCCAGTCCGCCGTGCGAATCTTGGAGCTTCGCAACAGCAACATCGGGAGGGGGAAATGCGTATCGAGAAAAAGAAACACTGCAATTGCGGACTTTTGAAGATTGGAAGCAACTTAAATACCCATCGATAAGCAAGTTGGTTAATCGGGACGCGCCTGAGGTTAAAGAGGCTTATTCGAGATACTTGAGAGGTGGGGTGAACGGGGATTTAACGGCATTGTTTGTTTGTGATCTTGTAAAGGCCTTGGGAATCCCGTTTGTCATTGAAAACCCACAGTCGTCAATGTTGTTTGAAAGAATGAAGCGTAATGGCTTGAATTTCATAAAGAATAACGCTTGTTATTCGGCGTACAGTGATAAATTCCCACTTAAAAGAACAGGCTTCGCCTCAAATGTGGAAATGAACCTGAAAAATGCGAATAGGGCAAATTTCAGAATGAAGCATTTAAAAAGCAATAGAAAAATTCTTCGGTCGTCTATTCCATCAGATTTGATTAAACACATTGTCAGCCATTTTTAAAGAGGGGAGCGAAAAATGAAAAACTGGTTAATTTACAGATTGGGCGGTGTGCCTAAACAAACCTACATGGCAGCTGCTGAAAGCTACGAGGACACGCTGTCGATGTACACCAAACGTCTTTACAAGCTGGAGCAGGAAAGCGCGGACATGAAAGCCGAAAAAGCCGAAATGGAAAAGGCGGCGGAAATGGTCAGCGCGAATCTGTCCGAAACAATCAGCCGTCTGCGCGCTGAAGTGGAGTTACTGAAACGCAATAAATTCAAGCGAGGCCGCAAATGATGACACTGTTTCTTATTGGGCTTGGTGCTATCGCGGCGCTGATCGGAATTACTGTTTGCGTAGATATGCCGCCGATTGATGAATTTGGACAAAAACTAGAAGGGGATGAACGAGATGGAAACTAAAAAATGCAATAAGTGCGGAAAAACAAAACCGCTGTCAGAAATGGATAGACGCAGAGATAAGAAAACAGGGGAGTTTAAATACTTGTCTTGTTGCAAATCCTGCAAGGCTGAATATCAAAACCAGTACATACGAGAGAACCGAGAGATTGTAAATTTAAAACGGCGCGAACATTGGGCGAGAATCAAAAAAGAGAAGCGAATGTACGTTGAGCCTAAGTCTAGAGTTTGCAAATGCTGTAAACAGGAAAAGCCGATTAGTGAGTTTTATCAAAAATATCGAAACAGTGATGGAGCCTGGGTTTATTACTGGCAGTGCAAAGAGTGCAAAAGAGCGGCTTACAAGGCGAAGCACGGAAGCAACGAATGGAGTAATCCGCGTGGCCGACCAAAAAAACCGAGCGTATGGGATTTGACGGTTATGCCGAAAATAAGCGTTGAAGATACTGTCAATCTTTCAAACGAAGCGTTCCCCCTGTTGGATAATCAGTATTGGCCGGTAGGCGTGGCGGAAAGTATTTACAAACAATTCGGTAGAAAGTGGATAGGTTTATGAAACTGGCGGTATTTGTGATTTGCGTGGCTGTTGCGGTGTTGTGCATCGGATTGTGCGACTACATCGAGAAGCTGGTAAAGCAAGACGACAAAGACGATTGGGGCGGACATTGGCCGCATTAATCCCGATTGAGCAAATAGTAGAGGCGGCGGAAAGGGCAAAGGTTCTTTCCCTGCCATACCCGATAAGCACTAACCGATACTGGAAAACTTTCAGGAATCGGCAAGTGTTAAGCAAGGAAGCGAAAGCGTACAAGCTTTGTGTTTCCCATGTGGCGGAAAGGACAGGTTTTAGGCCGTCTGAAAAAGATGTAATCCTGTTTGTCAGCCTAGTGCCGAAGATGAACAAGGGCGGCACAGCAAGCAAGGTAATACTAGACCTTGATAACTGCCTAAAAGTCGCTGTCGATGCCTTGCAAGGGGTTGTCTATCACAACGACAACCAAGTCAAATCTATTTTCTCAACATATGCGAGCGAGCCAAGAGAGAACGGAGGGCTTGATATAGGGATTGCGGAGATTTGAGGGGAAGCGTAAGTGAGCGCAATCAGAAAAGCGGCGAAAGGGGAAGATTGCACACTCAATATTGCAGGGGTGTGCAATTACAACCCTGAAACAGTGGTTTTATGCCATTTCCCAAGTGAAACGCACGGCATGGGGCTGAAGAGTAACGATTTATCGGCAGGCTTTGGGTGTAGGAATGAAAAGTAAAACTAAAGCGGAAAAATTACATCTGCAAAAAGTGGCAGATATAGGTTGTATTGTTTGTCGTAATGAGGGGCGATACAACATACCGGCAGAGGTACACCATATCCGAAACGATGCAGGAATGGGCAGGCGTAACAGCCATTTTGAGACGATTCCGCTATGCCCTGCACATCATCGGACTGGTGGAGTAGGGATAGCCTTTCATGCCGCACCGCGAACGTTTGAGAGCTTGTACGGCACGGAAAGGGAATTGTTGAAACAGGTTCAGGAGATTTTAAGTTGGCAGTAAATCAGCAAGGAAGAGCCATTAAATGCAAAGCGTAGCGTACAAGCTGACAAAAGACAACAAGCGGCCACTGATGACAACCATCTACAACAATCTAGGCGTGTGGCTGGAATCAAACGCAGAGCTTGAAGTGTGTATCAGGCCGTACAAATCAAAACGGAGCATAGAGCAGAACCGCCGCTTGTGGAAAATTTACGGCGAACTGGCGGATAAGGCGTGGGTAAACGGCAGGCGATACAGCGCAGAGACGTGGCACGAATATTGCAAAGGGCTGTTTCTAGGCTATGAGTTAAAGGCCATGCCGGACGGAACGGAGCTTAAAACGCCAATCAGCACGACAACGCTAAACACGGCGGAAATGACAGACTACCAAAACCGCTTGCAGGCATGGGCGGCAGGGAATTTTGGGTTAATTTGGGAATTTTAAGGGGCGAAAATGTATCACACGGTAGAGCAGGTTTTGGCGGATGTTTATAAAATCAGGGGCGTGAGAATGGAGCCGATGAACAACACGGCTTCGGTTTGCGCTTGGTGCGAGAGCAAGGGCGTTACCGGCGGCGGTGGCGATTTAACACAAGCAGAGACACACGCAAACGCCGCAATGATTATCAGCCGAATAGAGCGTGTGTTAAACCGATACGAGCTTGCCGTCGTTGAGTGTAAATACAGCGAGGACTTGAGCGGAATCGTGGATATTACCGCCTATATCGAGGCACAGAACAACGGCGTAAACCTGCTGATATGTGATGCGCTGGTGTCGAATATCTTGAGGGAAGTACCGAAGCAGGTTGATATTATGGACAAATACGACATTAGCAAAATGACATTATGGCGACACTCGAAAAAAGTAAGTCAACAAATTGCCAAGCTGGAAGAGGCTATTCAAATAAAACTCTATGACGAGTTTAAACGCTGTGGCATAATTTAATAACACTCTTTATCACAAAAGGAAAGCAACATGAAGAAACTATTACTGACTGCTATTGTCGCAGGATTGCTGACTGCTTGTGTGGCGGCGATTGAGCCAAGCCAACAGCAATTAGCCGCCGCGACCTATCCCGATCCGATGCCGCCGAGCCAGTTTGAGAAAGCAATCAAAGAATGGGCGGTCGATAACCTTGTTGACCCTGATTCTGCGAATATCCGCAGCGTTGATACAACACCAGCGCGTAAAGGTTGGATTGCTGTTTGTACGAAAATTGACCCGTCAATGGGTAATTGCATGACGCGCATGTTTTACTTCGGCCATATCTTCAATGCGCGTATTAACGCAAAAAATCAGCACGGCGGATATACCGGCTTTAAGGACTACGCCTTTGTTGTGCGTGGCGACCAAATCAGTTATGGCGTTGAAACTGAAAAAATTTCTAATATGAAATTGTTCTAATCTGTTGACATGATGTTACCTTTTATGTACAATTATGCTATAGTTTGGAAATAGCTATATAAACCGCCTTTATTGGCGGTTTTTGCGTTTTCATACTGCCTGAGATTTTGGGTTTGGAGGGTTCTCTGGCCGGTTTCAGGTTTTTCTAGCCATGCCGTAACTGGCAATAGGCAAAAGGGGTGGCGTAGCCACTGAGGAAGATGCCGCGGACGCTTCCAAATCAAACTAGGGGTCGCGCCCACATATGAGAGTGTGTCTTTAACAAAGCGCGGTGCGAGTGAAACGCGGTTGCCCGACCTATACGGTTGCCATGCCATGACAGGCTATGAAGCGGTTCTTGCACTTCGCCCTATGCCTTGCTGGTGTAGGGCGTTCCTTTTTTCCAATGTGTCGAGTGTGTTTAGCCGTCTAATTCTGAGAGGGGTCGGAGTTAGACGGTTTCTTTTTTAAGGAGGGTTTATGAGCGACACAAAACGCAAAACAGGCCGTCCAAGTAAATACAACGACGAGATGGCGGAAAAGATATGCGAGAAAATCGCAAATGGCAGGAGCCTGCGCTCAATATGCGCCGAAGATGGTATGCCTACAACGTCAACCGTGTGTAAATGGCTGATTGAGAATAAAGAGTTTTCGGAACAATACGCACGCGCGAGAGAAAAACAGGCGGATTACTTCGCCGAAGAGATTATCGAGATTGCCGACAGTGCAGAAGCAGAAAGCGCGGCAGTTTCAAAGGCAAAATTGCAGATAGATGCCCGAAAGTGGGCGGCTTCCAAGATTGCGCCGAAGAAGTACGGCGACAAGACAGAGCTTGACGTTAAATCGAGTGACGGAAGCATGAGGCCGACAGTTCGCTTAAATGCTGAAGAGTTTCGCAAGATTGCTGAAGAGGTTTTGAGCAAGGTTTAGCATAAAATGCTAATCATAAGAGGGGCTGTATTGCCATTTTTAAGCAATTTTCCAAAGGAAGTTAGAATAAAATGGCACTAGAGCAATTCAATGAGACTGAAATTTCGGTAATCCGTGATTTAAGCTCAATCAATCTGTACATGTTCACGCGCTGGATGTTCAGAGAACGCCGAGGCTATCAGTGGCTTCAAGCGAAACACCACGCCCTAATCTGTAACGCGCTTGAGCGTGTCTTTAATGGCGAGACAAAGCGTCTGATTATCAACATTCCGCCGCGCTACTCCAAAACGGAGATAGCGGTAGTGAACTTCATTGCGTGGGCGATGGGGCGCGTTCCCGATTGCGAGTTTATCCATGCGAGCTATTCCGCAACGCTGGCAGTCAATAACTCCGTGCAGATTCGCAACTTGGTACAGCATGAAGAGTATCGGGCGATTTTCCCTAATGTGGAGCTTGAAAGCGAGAGTAGCCATCACTGGAAGACAACAGCAGGTGGCGTGATGTATGCGACCGGTACGGGCGGTACGATTACAGGCTTTGGTGCTGGTAAGCAACGTGAGGGCTTTGGCGGCGCAATCATACTGGACGATTTGCATAAAGCTGACGAAGCACGAAGCGAGGTCAGACGGCAAAATGTTATCGACTGGTTTCAAAATACGCTGGAATCGCGGAAGAATAGCCCCGATACGCCGATTGTTGTGATTATGCAAAGGCTGCATGAAAACGACATTGCGGGTTGGCTGCTTGGTGGTGGCAACGGCGAAGAGTGGGAACATTTGTGTTTGCCTGCCATTCAAGACGACGGCACGGCATTGTGGCCTGAAAAGCACGATATTGAAACACTGCGCCGCATGGAGCAAGCCGCGCCGTATGTATTTGCCGGGCAGTATTTGCAAAAACCTGCACCGCCTGATGGCGGTACATTCAAGCCTGACAATCTGCAATTTGTGAAAGCCCTGCCTGCTGGAAATATCAGATGGGTGCGCGGATGGGATTTGGCGTCCACTGCAAACGACGGCGACTATACGGCAGGCGGTAGGCTTGGTGTTACAGAAGACGGGCGGTACATCATCGCAAACATCGTGCGCGGTCAGTATGGTGCGGATGAGCGAGACAGAATTTTGAAAAACACGGCGCAAAAAGACGGCGTGAAAACAAAAATCTCTATCCCACAAGACCCCGGTCAGGCTGGCAAATCTCAAACCCTATATTTAACCCGTCAGCTGGCGGGTTTTTCTGTATCTGCCAGTCCTGAATCGGGCGACAAGGTTACGCGAGCCGAGCCATTCGCCGCGCAGGTCAACATCGGCAACGTGATGGTGTTGGATGACGGCACATGGGACACAGACGCGCTGATTGCTGAAATGCGGATGTTTCCAAACGGTCAGCATGACGACCAAATCGACTGTTTGAGTCGTGCATTTGGCGAGTTACTGGATACCCGAACGGGCATGATTGATTACCTGCGGTCGCAGGTTGAGGCAAACAAATGAGTAAAAAGACACCTTTATCACAAGGCTTTATTGCCCGTGTGGCCGCTGGTGTCCGTTACGCCTTTACCGGCAACGCGGACGGGTGGTTTGACGCAGGCGAGCCTTTAGCCCCTGTCGCACAGCAGGCAGAGGGGCGACGGTTCGATTATGAGCCGTTTTACAACGTCGGGCATTCCAAGCCGCGCGAACGTGAGGCCATAGGCTTTGCACAATTACGCGCCCTTGCTGATAACTACGATGTGCTGCGTTTGGTTATCGAGAAGCGCAAAGACCAAATGGAGGGGTTGAAATGGACGATTCAGAAGCGTGATGTTGAATCAACCAAAGCCAACGAATCACAGCGCAAAGACCGAAATGTCGATGAAGCCATTGCGTTTTTCCAGTCGCCTGACAAGGAGCATACGTGGGCGGATTGGTTGCGTATCTTGCTGGAAGACTTGTTTGTCATTGATGCGCCCTGTATCTATCCGCGCAAAACACTGGGCGGTGACTTGTACGCCCTTGAAGTGATAGACGGGGCGACGATTAAGCGCGTATTGGACAATACAGGCCGTCTGCCTGCCCCGCCTGAAACGGCGTATCAGCAAATCTTGCACGGCATGGCTGCGGTTGATTACACGGCGGACGAATTGATTTACCGTTCACGCAATAACCGAAGCTATAAGGTTTACGGCTATTCGCCTGTTGAGCAAATTATCATGACCGTGAACATTGCCCTGAAACGGCAGATTCACGCGCTTGAGTATTACACGGCCGGCAGCGTGCCTGACGCGCTTGTCGGTGTGCCTGAAACGTGGTCGTCTGACGATATTAAGCGATTCCAAGAGTATTGGGACTTGCTGCTATCGGGCGAGACAGCGGAACGGCGCAAAATGCGTTTCGTGCCGGGCGAGTTGTCCCGAAACTTTAAAGAGACCAAGCAGCCGCCGTTGAAAGACGTTTACGATGAATGGCTGGCGCGTGTCGTCTGCTTCGCGTTTAGCGTTGAACCTACGCCGTTTGTGGCACAGGTAAACCGTAGCGTGGCAGAGACGAGCCGTGAGCAGTCGCTTTCAGACGGCATGAGCAGTCTGAAGAACTGGGTTAAAGCCCTGATTGATGATGTGCTTGCCCGATACATGGATATGGCGGCTTATGAGTTTGTTTGGAAGGAAGAGGAATCTCTCAACCCGAAAGAACAAGCTGAAATCTACGCCATATACAAAAACGCTGGCATCTTGACCGCTGATGAAATCCGCGCCGAACTGGGTAAAGAGCCGTTGCCGGAGCAGGAACAATCAAACAAGCAAGACGACAAGCAACCCGAAGAGCAGCCGAATCAAGAGGCTGAAAAACTGGGAAAGTCGGAAAGCCCGATGAGCGAAGACGAAGCCGCCGCGCTTATTGAGGCTTATTTGCTGACGCGTGTTAACGGCTTGGCTGAACAGATTGCTTCGCTGATTGCAGGGGCGGCTGTTGACTGGCAGGCAGATGACCTGACCGCCGAACTGAATCGAGTAGCCAAAATCATTACCGACGGTTTGGATTTTGGCGAGTGGTCGGGTTTGTCCGATGTGGTCGAGCCGATAATCAGGCGAGCGGTGGAAGACGGGGCGGTTGCTGCTTTGTTGCAGGTAATGCCTGACCCTGCTGTCGGTATGGTTACGAATATTCGCA